>ENA-ORRR01001530-ORRR01001530.1-human-gut-metagenome-genome-assembly--contig:-NODE-1530-length-14804-cov-3.69327_pt1 | contig 14804 bp, 16 predicted proteins | sample MGYA00242182_ERZ509148 | MGnify/ENA primary metagenome ERZ509148 (study PRJEB26280, sample SAMEA2338674) | human gut metagenome | biome: human gut; feature: human-associated habitat; material: faeces... | reverse complement strand
AAGGAATGGAACAGGATAAGGTAAATGCATATATGACTTTATACACAGCATTAGTAACTGTATGTAAAGCAGCAGCACCAATGATCCCATTCATGACAGAAGAGATCTACCAGAACATCGTAAGAAGTGTTGATCCATCTGTAAAAGAAAGCATTCATTTATGCGACTTCCCTGTATACAATGCAGAACAGGTTGATGAGAAATTAGAAGCAGATATGGATCTCGTCTTAAAGATCATGCCGTAACAGTGCAGCCATCAAGAACCGTCAGCCAATCGGACAGATGTATGTGAAAGCAGATGCAACACTGCCAGATTATGACGAAGCGATCATCTTAGATGAGTTAAATGTGAAGAATATCACATTTACAGATGATGTATCAAACTTCACAACATACAACTTCAAACCACAATTAAAGACTGTAGGACCAAAATACGGTAAATTAGTTGGAGGAATCAGAAACTATTTAGCCGGAGTTGATGGAAATGAAGCGAAAGCTGAATTAGACTCTAAGGGAGCATTAACATTTGAAGTTGATGGAACACCTGTAGAATTAGCCAAAGAAGATCTGTTGATCGAGATGGTAAAACAGGAAGGATTCGTAACAGAAGCAGACAACGGAGTAACAGTTGTCCTTGATACAAACTTATCCGAAGAACTGTTAGAAGAAGGATTCGTCCGTGAAGTAGTCAGCAAGATCCAGTCTATGAGAAAAGAAGCTGGATTTGAAGTAACAGACCATATCACATTCTCATACAAAGGATCAGACAAAGCAGCAGACATCATCGGAAGAAATGAAGCAGCAATTGCTAGTGACGTTTTAGCAGATGAAGTGAAAGCCTCTGAAGTTGTCGGATACGAAAAAGAATGGAACATCAATGGTGAGAAAGTTACTTTAGGTGTTGAGAAAAGATAAAATTTCATAAGAAATATAACAAAAGATCAGCTGAAGACAATATCTTACAGCTGATCTTTTTGTTGTTATTATTATGAATTCTTCTTAGAAAGTGAAATTACATCAAGTCCATGTTCTTCCAGAAAAATATTAATATCGATCAAATTCCATTTTTCATTATTGATATGCATCATGATTGCTGCATCCCTTGGAACTTTTGCATAAAGTTCTCCAAGTTGAGCAATGCGAAGAGCATGCTGTGTTGTTTTCAGATCCATATGCGCCCCAAGACACAAAGCAAGTAGATAATCTCTGGAAGGATGAGGTTTCTTACCATTTAAGATCTCATGAGCATAGCTTTGTGATATTCCGCTATTTTTAATAATCTGCGAAATTTTCATATCATGCTTTGCAATGTAAACAGAGAAAAAATCCTGCAGGCTTGGTAACTGTTGAAGATTCTTGAGATAATCTGAAAAATTCTCCAAAGAAGTTGATTTTAATTGTTGATCTAAATGATCGGTTAATTGATCCTGCATATGTAAATATCCTTTCTCTTCTTGTATTTATAATAAATGATCATTGCCCTTTCTTTAAAGAAACTGCTGCAAATACAGCACAGATCAGACACCAGGCAGCCCAGATATTTAAATCTGCATAACTTCCAGCCATGGTAAATCCACATAGTGCACCAAGTACAAATAAGACGATCAATGCGATATTACCACCTTTTGAACCATTTCTTGTAGCGATAGAAACGATTCCACCAGCTAATAAAATAATCGCAACGATCAGTCCGGCAGAACCACCGCTTTCTCCATTTTCTGCTAAAGAATTCGAAATCCCAGCAGCACAAGACTGAAACATTACAAATGCAAAAAGTACAATGGAGATGATTCCAGAGACTAATTTCCAAGTTTTCATAAATAATTCCTCCCTTCTATATTTCACAATATTAAGATTAGCAAATATTGTTATAGAAATGTTTCGCTGACAGCGTAAATTTTTCTGCCAGCGATATAAGAAATTACCATATAATACTTTCGATTAACATCATGACCATTATTAGGAAAACAATGATTCCGAATGAGATCAGACATTGCAATAGAATCTGAAATAATAGAGGAAAGGAACGCCCCAAAAATGATCTTGTGCGGATGTTTTTATAGTTAAAATTATAAAAAGTAAGACTTATAAAGATCAATAACATGAAAAAACGTTCATACCAAAGTCTCGTACCAGTAAGGACTAGCTGAGTTTGTGTATCAGAAAAATCCATTGAGAAACTACAATAAATAAAAAATAAATAACCAAGAAAAGCAACGATCATTTTCCAGAGATTTCCAGAACGAAATCCAGGAATATCTGATTTGATCGAAACAAAGGTAAAACCAGGTTTCCCAATATCGGAAGAAAGACTACTATGCAAGGCATTCTCGAGTTCAGAAATTGTCTGAAAACGCTCATCAGGATCCAGTCGGATACATTTTGAAATGACCGGGCGGTACCGGTTATCAGCTAGTTGATGTTTAGGATATTCACCAGTTAATAATCGGTTAAAAATAATTCCTAACGCATAGATATCAGACCGGGCATCTGACTGTCCAAAACCATACTGTTCTGGAGGAGCATATTCTTTGGTGCCAAGCAATTCTGTATCCTGTTCTCTCCCAGATTCATAATATCTGGCAGTATCAAAGTCTACGATATAGATCAGATTCTCACTAGTTAAAATAATATTAGACAATTTCAGATCACGATGAATGATCGGTGGCTTTAAATCATGAAGAGGCTTTAAGATATGGCAAAGCTTTTTCATAATTGATAAAGCATCTGAATAGATCAGGGTGTTCTGATCATTAAGCAGCTGTTCTAAAGTTTGACCATGGATATATTCTTCGATCAAGATCAAAGAATCATCATCCAAGATCATATCATAGATTGTTGGAATACCAGAAAGCTGTAAGTCCATCAACTGTTTATAAACATTAAAAGAAAATCTGGTTAAAACTTTCTTAACAAAAATCTCTCCAGATAGTTTGTGTTTTACAAGATATATATGATTGTGATCACCAAGTGTTGTCAGTTCCTCGTAACAGGATAGATGGTATTGTTCTTCTAGTGTCATATAGTTAAGATTCCTTTAATTAATGTGTAGGATAATTGCTATAAATAAGTTTAACAAAGTTGGTGCTGCCATTCAAGATGTTAAGAGAATGTCAAGGTAAGGCTAAAAATAAAACACAATCTTGAAATTATAGAAATACAATTATATTCAAGCAGTGACAATAGAGTATCAATCAGGGGAAGATTGGATCAAGATTACAGATGACACGAAAAATATTCCGGCAGATGCAAGAATTAAGATCACAGTAAACTACAAAAATATAGATGCAAAAGAACTCCTCAACCATAATAAGACATTAAGATACCATCTGCCGGAATTGTTTCAGGATAGTTTTGTAGTGCTTAATTCTATACAAGATGCAAACGGAAATAAGATCGGAACGATTAAAGTTGAGGATGATACACAAGATGTTTTGTTGAGTTTTGAGGAATCATTTCTTCAGCAGGATGAGGAAGAAAATAAAAAAATAAATGGTAATTTTTCTGTATATGTAACTACGGACAGACAACTGATCAAAGGTCAGCCACAGCAAACGATTAAATTCGGAGAGGTCACAAAAAAATTAAACTTCGAAGAAGACAGTGATGCAAGATTAGGAAATCTGGAACTTACAAAAACAGAACCAAGTTATAGTGAAGAAAATGGAAATGGCTACCTGACATACACATTGATCGCAAAAACAGGAGACGATCTAATGCCAGATGTGGTGGTCAAAGATCAGTTTACAAAGAATCAAACCTATATTGATTCTTACATAGGAGTTGATACAACAAAGAAAACAGCAGCACATCAGCCAAATGATAAAAACCTCCCATATGAAGGAAACGGAGAGCAGTTTGAAAGCAAAGTATATTTGCAAGATAGCACCAAACCAGGAACTTTGATCTGGGAGATCGGAGATATGAAAGCGAAGGAAATAAGGACGCTGACATATAAAGTAAAATTAAAAGATTTAAAGCCGAAAGGGAAGAAATATCCATTAAAGATCTTTGCAGTTCTGGTCGTAAGATCGACAGATTCCTATATTTTTGATCCATCGAAATATAAGAATAACAGACAGCAGTTTTTAAATTATGTAAAAATGAAAGCCAACTGGATGCAAAATGATAAAATAGAAATATTGAATTCACAAAGTGGGAACTATAGTGTTTTGGCACTCGGAACCTGTTCTACAGATCAGGTAGATGATCGAACCGTGGTTCTTGCAATGTACAAAAAATAAGAAGGGAGAGATGAAAGGTGAAAAAAATATTTGTGGTTGTGATCACAGCATTTTTATTTGCGATCAATGCAGGGAATCTTGAATATACATATGCGGCACAACATTCTGTTAATTTTTCTTTTCCTTTGAAATTTAAATGGGGACATGGAGGACTCGTTCGAGGACAAAAATATAAAATAAAATTAAAAGCATTACAGAAAAACACGCCAATGCCAGGAAAAAGTCAGAAAGAAGAATATATAGAAAGGGTCAAAGAAGGTGAAACGAAAGAAATGTTTCCATCCATCACCTATACAAGCCCCGGAGATTATAAATATGAATTAGAACTTATTCGTGGAAGAAATAAAGTATTGAAGAAATACTATTTACATATACAAGTATTAAATCATGGAAATGGAGAATTGTTTGTTACAACGGCAATCCACAAAAATACACAGGCAGGAGCAAAAGTAACAGAAATTCGTTTTATGGACCTCGTCGATGATGAAAATTTATATGATAAAGATCATAATAGCAACAGCGAGCATAACAAAAATGAACGATGTGATGAATATCTAAATGAAAAAAATAAGAACAGATCCGATTCAGGGACGAAAACAAAAACCAGCGAAAGCAGCAAGGCAAAAAGTAGAACTGGGGATGATAAAAAAGTGGAAATGTATCTATGGATGAGCATTATTTCATTAGGAATCTTACTTGTGATCGGGTGTAAAAAAATCAGTGGTAGAAGATGATTCTGCCACTGATTTTTTTGTAAAATACAAATTAAAGTGATAAAATAAAAAAATGATCATGAAATGAGCGGGGGAGCAAATGAAAAAGAATATAAGAAAAGTATTAGCACTAATGTTAGTATTATGTGCAAGTATTTCTGGCTGTGGAACTAAGAAACAAACGACACAAGAGAAAACAACATCACAAAAAACAGCAGCGAAGGAAGTTATGACAATAACATCGAGCAAGAAACAGTTAAAAAAATCAAATTGGATCATAGAATTAGATCCAGGACATGGTGGTAATGACAGTGGTGCTGTAGGAGAAACAAATGATCAGCCGCAAGAAAAAGATATCAACTTAAAAATAGCGAAATATATCAAACAGGAACTTTCAAAAAATTCAAACATCAAAGTTTATCTAACAAGAACAGGAGACACAAAACCTGAATTAGGAGAGAGAGTACCGAAAGCAGTTCAGGATAAGGCAGATTTGTTCGTCAGCCTGCACAATAATGCAAAAGGTGAGATCGTAGACTATGACCATGGCTGTACAGTACTTGTGCCAACAGGGAATTATAACAAAGAGGTGTCCCAACAGGCACAGCTTCTTGGATGTTATTTTTTGAAGTATTTAGAGCAGACAGGTGTTGAGAATCAAGGATTATTGATGCGAACATCAGAGAAAAATGAGAAATATCCAAATGGAAAAATAAGAGATTACTATAGGGTTATTCATAACAGCATAGAAAAAGGAATTCCAGGCGTCATTGTGGAACATAGTTTTGTGGATAACGATAATGATGTGGAGCAGTTTTTAAAAGATGATTCTAAGATTAAGAAATTAGCCCAGGCAGATGCAAAGGCGATCAGAGATTATTGTCTTGGGACTGTGAAAGCGGAAAAAGAGGAAAAACAAAAAGTGACACTTATCAGGGATTCTAAGGGGAAGAATAATAAGTATTCAAGTAAAAAGTTTAAATTATATTATATAAATTAAGCGGTTATAAGAATATTAATTGCGTAAGCAGTGAAGAAGTTTTTGTGTTGGATATTCCTTGTGGAAAATGTTACAATAAAGCCAAAGGAAGTGATGCACAATGGAATACTATGGAACTCTAGGTCCAACATGTTGCGAACCAATAATATTAAAGAAGATGTTTGATGCAGGAATGACAGGTATCCGGTTAAACTTATCACATAGTTCATTAGAAACAAGCCAGTCATGGATTCAGCATTATTTTGATGCGGCCAGTCAAACAGGAAAAGAAAAGAAGCTTATGATCGATCTGATCGGTCCAGAATTAAGAATAGGAAATCTGGAAGGAAACATGGGACTTTCCAATGGTGCCCATGTGATTCTTGGACATGGAGGTATTCCGGCACCGAAGGAGATTTTCCCGTACATTAAAAAGAATCAGGAAATCTTACTTGATGACGGAAAGATCAAGCTGACAGCAGAACAGAAAATATCAGAATCCTCATGGAGATGTAAGATTATTTGTGGAGGAGTATTGACAGCACATAAAAGTATTGCAATGCCAGGATGCAGTATTAACAATCCAACGTTAACAGAGGCGGATTTAAGGAATCTTGCAGTGGCAAAGCAGTATAAAGTAACGGATGTCATGCTTCCATTTGTACGGAATAAAGCAGACTTGATCATACTAAGAGAAGCATTAAGAGAATATGGCTGCGAAGACATCAGAATTTTTGCAAAGATAGAAAATATGACAGGTGTCGAGCATTTGGAAGAACTGATTCCATATTGTGATTACATCGTGATCGCAAGAGGAGATCTTGGGAATGCAATGCCATTATCACAACTTCCAAGAATTCAGGCACATATTGCAAGAGTGTGCAGAAAGCACAACAAGGATTTCATGATTGTAACCCAGATGTTAGATTCCATGATAAAGAATCCATATCCAACAAGGGCAGAGGTAAATGATATCTATCATGCAGTTACACAAGGAGCCAGTGCATTGATGCTGACAGGGGAAACTGCACACGGTAAATATCCTGTGGAAGCAATGAAAATGCTTGTGGACACAGCGGAGGAATCAATCCTATGATCAAAGAACATATAATAAAATAAGCTATAAAAATCCCGGAAATAACTCTCCGGGATTTTTAAGTTCATGATATTAAAATTATTTTCCAAGTGCAGGAATGACAGTTTTCATATATCTGGAAGCAAACTTTGGACAATAAACTTCAAGATAATTTTTGTTGATTTCTGAAGGAATCATAAAATCAGAATAGATACCGTAAACACCTAATTTCATATATTCTTTTGTGAAATAAGAGTTATTTACTGTATGAGTGAATCCATAGATTCCTTCTTTGGCTAAAATATCCATACGATAGTCGTTGATATCATTCTGTGGGCTTGTGACACCCTCAATCCCATTCTTTTTACAGAATTTTACCATCTTATAGAATGCGACATCACGCTGCTTGTATGTGGTATACACAAAGTGTTTGAATGGATAGATACTCTTTATCGTATAATACATACTTTCGTTATAAACTTGTACGATCACTCGATCCAGATATTCTGTTTTTCCAGCCTTTTTGGCAGTCTGGACAAGGACAGAAAATTCTTTTTTGACGTTGACGGTGTCTGTAGATTTCGAATCAGTCATCAGATAAAAATCTTTGTAACGTTCCATTGCATTCAGCATGTCAAGAAAAGAAGTTGGTTTGTAACGGCCGCATAATTTGGTATTCTTAAATTCTCGATAGCTGGCAGGATAACCATTCTTGCTTAATGGATCAGAAAGATTGTTTCCCCAGGTATGTCTTCCGACAAGGATGTTGTCAGATGTAAGCTGGAGGTCCATTTCAAAAATGCGGTATCCTTTTTGATAATTTGAATAAAAACCATCAATGGAATTTAAATAATGTTTTCCATTAAGACCGCCTAAAGCATGGGCGATTCCATGATAGGTGTACCATGGTTTTAAAGAAGTTTTTTCAGTTGAAACTTCTTTTTTTGTTTTCTTATATTCGTTTTCAATTTTTTGCTGTGTCCTTTTTGCAGAATTTTTTTTCGCTTTTTGATACGCGTAATATGAATAAAAGCACACAGAAACCACAATGATCAGAAAGAGTACAATAAAAGCAGGTACAAATTTTTTGTAACGCGATTTTCGTACGCTGTCTCTGACCTCCTTTGTCTTTATTTGTGAAAGTTTCATAATTCAAGCTCCTATCTTAATAAAAATGTAATAATTGACATAAATAATTAATAACTCAACAATTATAGCATAAACTTGTGGCGAAAAAAAGAACGAAATAATATACACAACAAACTTCCAAAAAGAATTAGTAAAATGATCATAACTGCACAGTGAAAAAAGAATGCATCTGGCAGAATCTTAATGACAGGGTCCAAAGCCTCATCAAAGAGCCAGTAGTCATTGCGAAACATGATCTTATGAAACATGATGAATGCAGCCTCCCAGTTGACAGCGGTCAGGACACCAACAATCGATGGAAGTAATATCGTAATGATAGAAGCTGGTTTTAGAAATCGCAGATCATGTTTGCGAAGCTGTCCGGTAACAAGGCAGCAGGACAAGATCAATGTGATAATGCAGATTATCTCAATTGCATCAAAGATACGTTTTACATCTTCAAAATGAATTCGTCCTTCTCTGGACATCGGCATAGTAAGTTTTAGCTTTCCAGAATGAAAAAACTGATTATAATCGATCAATTCGTCATAATTTTTTTTAATGATATTTTTGGAAAATCCAGAAGTTTCTTCTATTTTCAAAGCGGAAATATCATGATAATATAAAGGTCGGAAGTTTAATGTTATCGTAACAGATGCACTGATGATAAAAAGTGCAAGACATAAGGAAGTCATGATATTTTTCATAAGTGTTGTCATCCTTTCTGCAAAATAATAATATCGGTTAATGATAACAATATTAACATAAAGAAAAGAATAAATTCAATAAATTTAAAAATAAGTGAAAAAGCGTAGAGATATAATAAGAAAGGAATAGATTATGAGGAAGGAACTTTGCTGTCCGCAGATCATAAAAGATGGCAGGATCATTGGATATGGAGGAGATCAGGAATGGTTCCCGGGAGATTTCCAGCGGTTAGCAGGATGTGGAAGCGTGACAGGAAGTAATATTGCAGCGATTTATGCCATGAATAAGGATGAATTCAAATCATTATATCAGCCAGAAGAAGGACAAGATGCGAAAGAACAGGAACAATATCTGAAACTGATGCAGACAATGTATCAATATATGAAGCCAGGATTTATGGGATATCCATTGATCGGAAGATTTGCAAAAGATTTTAAAAGATATGCGGCAGATAGAGGAATAGAATTTAAATCTGAACAATTATTTTTGCCAAAGAGTAAAGAACAGGCACTGGATTTCATTTTGCCTTCATTGAAAGAGGAAAATCCAGTTGCATTTTTGATCTTAAGGCATCCGACATATGAGCTTCGAGAAGATAACTGGCATTGGGTAACGATCACAGGGTTTGATGAAGAAAAAGAACTACTGATCTGGTCAAACTGTGGAGAACGCGAAGAAATCGACTGGAATATGTTATTTGATACAGATAAGAAATATTATGTTGGAATGGTTAAGTTTCAATGAAACAGGAGGGAAGAATATGTATGATTTTATTTTAAAGAATGGAAATGTCATTGATGTAAAGAATGAAAAGATCGACCAGGCTGATATTGCAGTGAAAGATGGAAAAATCACAGGAGTTGGTCATTTTTCAGGGGAAAATGAAATAGATTGTACAGGAAAATACATTGCACCAGGATTTATTGATGCACATGTGCATATTGAATCAAGTATGGCAACGCCAATGGAATTTTCAAAGGCGGTTATGCCGCATGGAACGACAACAGTGATCGCAGACCCACATGAGCTGGTGAATGTTAAAGGAAATGAAGCGATGGAATATATTCTTGATGCAGCAGGTGATGCTCCGCTTGGCATTTATGTTATGATGCCATCTTCTATTCCGGCAACTCCATTTGAGACAAATGGAGCTGATTTCACAGCAGAAGATATGAAACAGTGGAAAGATCATCCGCTTGTACTTGGTCTTGGGGAGGTTATGTGTTACCCAGCAGTTTTAAGCAAAGAAGAACAGATCATGAAGAAGCTTGAATTATGCAAAGGAATGATCATTGACGGCCATGCACCAGGGCTTACTGGTGACGATCTCAAGGCTTATGTAGAAGCCGGAGTTATGACAGAACATGAATGTACATCGTTTGAAGAAGCGAAAGAAAAATGCCTTGCTGGAATGAAAATCCTTGTCAGAGAAGGAAGTGCAGCAAGAAATGTAGAAAATATTGTTCCAGGTCTTGTTAAAGAGCCAGAATATATTGAAAAATTTATGTTTTGTACTGACGATAAACACCTTGATACTATTGAAAATGAAGGTCATATTAGTTACAATATAAAGAAGAGTATCGAGCTTGGAATGGAACCTGTACAGGCAGTAAAGATGGCAACTTACAATGCAGCTAAGACTTATGGTTTAGATGATATTGGAACATTGGAAGAAGGTAAGGATGCAGATATTGTGATCCTTGATGCCTTAGAAGATGTAAAGGTATCTTCTGTATATAAACAAGGACAGCCAGTGAACAGTGAATTCTTCTCAAAGGAAGCAAAACCAGTGAAAGAATCTATGCTTCACACAGTGGTCTTAAAAGACATTTCCAAAGATAAGATTCAGGTGAAAGCAGATGGAGAGATTCCAGTGATCGGAATGATTCCGGGACAGATCGTTACAACATTTTTGCATGAGGAAGTTCCGAATGATCATGGATGGTTCACACCAGATAGTGAATACTCCAAACTATGTGTATTTGAACGCCATCGTGGAACAGGGAATGTATCTGCAGCACCGATCAAAGGATATGGTATTACAAATGGTGCGATCGCAACATCTGTGGCACATGATTCTCATAATATCATTGCAGCAGGAGATAACGATGAAGATATCATCAAAGCAGTACAGACGATAGAAGAGATACAGGGCGGATACGCATTGGTATCTGAAGGCAAAGTTTTAGGTACACTACCGCTTACGGTTGCGGGACTTTTAAGTCAGGAACCGGCAAAAGACATCCAGAAAGGAATTGATGATCTGTTACAGAAAGCATGGAAACTTGGAATATCCAGAGATATTGATCCATTTATCACATTATCATTTATGGCTCTTCCAGTGATTCCATCATTAAGACTTACAGATCTTGGTTTAGTGGATGTAGATACATTTAAATTATTATAAGGAAAGAAGAAGGGTACAATGGCCAGAAGAAGAAAAAGAAGACGGTTGAATGTAGGAAGAATTGTGGGACTAGTAGTGATCATTGCAGTGATCGCAGTCGGAGCATTCTTTATAACAACAAGATTAGGACGAACAAGTTATGCATCTGTTAATAAATCCATGGGAGAATACATGGTAAAGGCAAATGATAACCTACTCGGCAAAGGAACAGATAAAGAATTTAAGAAATCACTCTATGTTCCAAGAAAGATTGATAAAACGAAGAAACTGATCGCATTTACATTTGATGACGGTCCATTAAAGGGAAATACAGAACGAGTTATTGCAGCATTAGAGAAGAACGATGCAAGAGCAACATTTTTCATGTTAGGGCAGAATGCAAATTACTATCCAGAGACAGTTAAGAAAGTCTTAGAATCTGGTAATGAAGTATCAAGTCATACATGGAATCATACATACCTTCCAAAATTAAGTGCAGCACAGGTAAGAGCACAGGAAGACAAAACAGCTAATGTGATCTACAAAGCATGTGGAAGCAAACCAGTCAGTGTAAGACCTCCATACGGAGCAATTAACGAGAATGTGAAACAGGGAATTGACACGGCCTTGATTCTTTGGAGTGTCGACACATTAGACTGGAAGACAAAGAACACAGACGCAACAGTAAAGACAATCTTAAAACATGCAAAAGACGGAGATATCGTGTTAATGCATGACATTCATAAGCCAACAGTTGCGGCAGTAGAGAAAGTATTACCAATCCTTAAGAAGAAAGGATATGAAGTTTGTACAGTTTCTGAACTGTTAGAGGCAAAAGGTGTGAAAGTTCAAAAAGGCGATAAAGTCTTTAGTGCAACTGATATTATTAGAAAATAATAAGATTTAGAATCATCAAAAACACATCCAAGGAGAATACAAAATAATGGAAGAAAGATGGGACATCTACGATAAAAACAAACAACCAACCGGTCGTATAATGAAGAGAAATGACTGGACATTAAAAGACGACGAATATCATTTAACGGTTCTTGGAGTTATTAGAAGACCAGATGGAAAGTTCCTGATCACAAAGAGAGTCATGACCAAGGCATGGGCACCAGGATGGTGGGAAGTGTCTGGAGGAGCTGCACAGGCTGGAGAGGCTTCTTATGATGCAGTGCTTCGTGAAGTAAAAGAAGAAACAGGACTTGATGTCAAAGGCGCAGAAGGCGGATACATGTTTACCTATAAGAGAGAGAATCCAGGAGAGGGAGATAACTATTTTGTAGATGTTTACCGCTTTACATTGGATATTGATGACAGTGATGTAAACTTTCAGGAAGCCGAGATTGATGGGTATATGTTTGCAACAACGGATGAGATCAAAGCTTTTGCAGAAGAAGGCATTTTCTTACATTACGACAGCATAAAAAAAGTATTTGAATAAATGGAAAGAATCGACGAAAAAGATGCAAGATAAGTCCATTTGATGGCAAAGTTGTTTATCAGAGAGTGTTTAATACGATTAAATTATATGCCAAACAAAGAAGATTAATCTCCATAGTTTCAGATCAGATTCATGAAAAAGATTCATTATAAATAGTAAGAAGAGGATGTATTATGAGTTCAATAACAAAACGCAGTAAATATGAAATTGATATGTGCAATGGGACGATCATGGACAAACTAATATCATTTTCGTTACCGTTGATGTTATCAGGAATCCTGCAATTGATGTTTAATGCAGTCGATATTATCGTAATTGGAAGATTTAGTGGAAGCCAGTCATTGGCAGCAGTTGGTTCTACGACAGCCCTGATCAATATGTTTACCAATTTGTTTATTGGAATCTCATTGGGAGCGAATGTATTATCAGCGAGATTTTATGCAGCGGGTAAGGACAAAGAGATGTCAGAGACTGTACATACGGCGATCACACTTGCATTGATCAGCGGGATTATAATGGTATTTGTAGGTTTGATCTTTGCAAAACCAGTGTTAGAACTGATGGATACACCAGATGATGTAATCAATCTTTCAACACTTTATATGAGAATTTATTTTATGGGAATGCCATTTTTTATGCTTTATAATTATGGTGCATCAATCTTAAGAGCCGTTGGAGATACAAAACGTCCGTTATTTTTCCTGATCATAGCAGGAATCGCGAATGCAGGACTTAATATGTGTCTGGTGATCATTTTTCATCTTGGAGTAGCTGGAGTAGCGATCGGAACTGTGATCTCGCAGTTTATTTCAAGTGTTCTTGTATTACGCTGCCTGTATCAGTCACAGACAAGTTATCAGTTGCGATTTTCAAAATTAAAGATTAACGTAGAGTATTTAGAACAAATCTTCCAAGTAGGAATTCCAGCAGGAATCCAGAGCACAGTCATTAACTTTTCAAATGTACTGCTTCAGTCATCTGTAAACTCATTTGGTTCGATCGCAATGGCTGGATATACCGCGGCGAATAATATTTTTGGCTTCTTATATGTGACAGTCAATGCGGTAACTCAGGCATGTATGAGCTTTACAAGCCAGAATTATGGCGTTGGAAAATGGAAACGAATGGACAGAGTATTGATTGATTGTTTGATTTTATCATTTATAGCAATGATGATTCTTGGAAATAGTGCATATTTCTTTGGACCAAAACTTTTGACGATCTATACAAGCAATCCAAAGGTTATTCAGTGTGGAATGGAAATCTTATTATATACAACAGTAACCTATTTCCTATGTGGATTCATGGATCTGTTTCCAGGTGCGTTGCGTGGAATGGGGCGTTCTGGTGTGCCGATGATCCTTTCGATCATTGGAACGGTTGGAACAAGAATCGTATGGATCTTCTGGATCTTCCCAAGTCACAGGTCGTTAGATATTTTATTTATTTCATATCCGGCATCATGGATTATAACGATCATCTTACAGGTTATCTGCTATTACTTTGTGAGAAAACAATTGTACGGAAAAAAGATTGCACAAGCATAAATATCAAATAATATATAAAAATGTCGTATGTCAGTAAATTATTTTGACATACGACATTTTTGATTCATAGTTGATTTAAATAAAATCTAAGACTTGATCATTTTTTCTTTTTGTGGAGATGAACTTCAGGAATTGCTACATTATCATAAAGAATAGAATGTTCTTCTTCTTTTTCAACTTCCTGTTCATCAATTTGTTCTTCTATCTCATCAAAATCCTTTGTGTGGATCTCTGGGATAGCAACATTCTCGCTTTTCATTTTATAGTCTAGTTTTTCTCTGAGGTTTTTTTTGATCTCATCACGTTTCTTTTTTCTCTTTCCAAACATTTTCATTGACTCCCTTTAAGATTATAGAAAATTGATAAAAAATGTAATTACCAGACTGTTTAAGAAGTCTGCAAATAAACTACCGATCAAAGGCACCAGAAGGTAAGCTTTGACAGATGGAACATAACGTTCACAGATGGCTTGCATATTCGCCATGGCGTTTGGAGTGGCTCCCATTCCGAAACCACAGACACCAGAAGATAATACAGCAGCATCATAGTCTCTTCCCATGATATTAAATATTACGAA
>ENA-ORRR01001517-ORRR01001517.1-human-gut-metagenome-genome-assembly--contig:-NODE-1517-length-14897-cov-16.7514_pt1 | contig 14897 bp, 9 predicted proteins | sample MGYA00242182_ERZ509148 | MGnify/ENA primary metagenome ERZ509148 (study PRJEB26280, sample SAMEA2338674) | human gut metagenome | biome: human gut; feature: human-associated habitat; material: faeces... | reverse complement strand
CCTGAGCGGCAGCGAAGGATCTATACCCGTGATGAGGAAAACGGTAAGCTGTCATCAGAGTCGTAGATTCTTCACTCTGTGTCACTATTCCGCTTCCCGTTTTTCCCACACAAGCATTCTTACCCCCCGTTCAGAATGACCGGGAAGGGAGAGCGTATATGGAGCGACAGAAATCGGCTGTTTGGGGGTAAAGCTGTAAGCCGACAACTGGCAGCTGGCAGCTAAAAGTGCTGAATGACGATTTTGGAAAAGCACGTCACTAACAATGGGAAATGGAAAACGTCATGATGACGGGAACCGAAAGACATCACCCAAAGCAACAGCGAAGGACCTGTTACTCGAATGAAATAAAAAGGAAACAGGCTGTTCCGAAGAATGAAAAACGTCCTACAAACGGATGGAAACAGGCGTTCCTGTCCGACAGCCATTTTTCGCAAAATAAAAGACCCCCGAAGAGGTCTTCTATTGTTAGCTTACAATCACGAATTAGAAAGCGTAGTTCAGTTCAACGCCCCATGTATTCGCGGGATTTTCCGCCTGGCTGTCATATGTTTTCGCGCCGAAGTTGTAGTAAGCGTCCAGTTCTACATTCTTCTGTACAGCAACACCTGCTTTTGCTGTCCAGAACTTCACGCCTGCACCATTGTCCCAGCCATATTCCAGCTGATCCGTCATGTCCAAAGCGGAGTTGCCGAGGAGATAAGAACCTGCATCAGCTCTTACATAGTGAACACCGAGGGTAAAGCTGCCCGGTTTATTCAAATCCACTTCGCCATAATTCAGTCCGGCTGTCCACAGATTGCCATGTCCGAACTCGTGATTACCCTTGGTCTGGATAAAATCACCGTCAATACTCAGACCGGAATCGCCCAGTCCGATGGTTGCGCCGGCACCCCAAGCATAAATATGTGCTCCCTTGTAAGCAGGAGCTACACTACTTCCATTGAGTCCCTGTACATTGTCTAAATAGAAAGCAGAAAGCATGGAAGACTCGCCAAAGTGCCCGGTCAGCTTGCCATACCAGGCTTCAATGGACGCACTGTTTTCCCAGTGATAGGTATCCATGCTGCGCTCAGCGTCCTGGAAACGGCCATAACCGAATTCAGCGCCGAATTTACCATTATCATAACCTGCTACAACGCCGTCAAATCTTCCATCTTCATCCCAGAACACGCCGGTCTGGTCCAGTGCCACACCTTGGCGGCCGAGATCCATGTAGAAAGCGTCATTCGGTGTCCAGCGGGCATGGATGCGGTCCATGATAGTATTGGCATCTTTATTATCCTTGAAGTTCATTTCAGATACGAAACGACCGGAAACAACGACCTGGTCATTGACCTGGGCGTCCGCATTGATGCGCAAACGGCCTGTCCAAGCATCCGTATGATCTTTAGCTCCATCAAGGTTATGCTGGTACTGCATGCGGGCATCGCCGGACCAGGAAATGTTGCCGACTTTCTTTTCCAGGTTGCTTACGCGGACACCAAGGTTTGCCAGTTCATCTGCGTATTCCCCTGCCAGTTTGTCCAGGGTTGCTTTCTGTTCTGCATTCAGCTGGTCTTCACGAGCCATCAGACGGGCAATAACCTGCGCCAGTTCATAACGGGTCATGTTTCTTTCGCCTTTGAATGTACCGTCCGGATAGCCTTCTACAACGCCCTGATCGGAAAGATCGGATACTGCCTGATAAGCCCAGTCATCAGGGGATACATCAGAGAACGGATTTGCAGCGTATGCGGATACGCCTGCGGTGAGTGCAGCTGCTGCTGCGATTGCGAGAATCTTTTTCATGATTCTTCCTCCTTTGAGAAAAAACTTTGCGTCCTTAGCTCAGCAGGAATCAGAAAATCTCGCTCGAGTGACCGTGTTTCCTCTGCCTGTTTTCTGAATCTCCGCACTAAAAAAGAAGGACTGCCTTTTTAGCAACTTCAGTGTACCACAATTATTAGATTTTGACAAATTTCAGTCTTTTTATTTCTTAATTGCTTCAAACCTGAAATCTACGGTTCCCATACAAATACCTTAAAAAGTATCTTACTATATATCTATAATACATATAATATGCAGTATGTGCTAAGCAGTATGGTTTCCTTTTCCTTCATTTGCGCAACAGATTCTTCGCTGCCACCCTGGATGACGTCTTACCGTTCGGTGTCATTCAGCACTTTTAGCTGACAGCTAACATCTCACAGCTAACAGCTTATAGCTGACAGCTCACAGCTGATAGCTTTTATCTTCTTACCGCTTTCCCCACCACGGTCATAGATTCTTCGCTGACGCTCAGAATGACGCCTTTCGTTCTCCGTCATTATGACGCTTTCCGTTCCCCATTATTAGTGACGTGCTTTCCCCAAATCGTCATTCTGAACGGAGGCAAGAATACCGTATAAGAAAACAGGGAAACGGGACAGTGACACGGAGTGAAGAATCTGTTACTCCGATGACAGCTTACCGAGAGTGCCGCTTTTATCAAAAGACGAAAAAGCTGTCAGCTTACAGATGATAGAAGCCGGCTATCCGTTTATTTCCTTTCATAAGAAAAAGACTCTTTTCGGAGTCTTTCTTTTATTTTTGTATTTTCGTTTCAGAGATCTTTTTTCTTATTTCAGGAAATTTTTCATTGATTATTTTCCCCATTTTTTCTTTTGCTTCTTTGTCGGGATGAAGGCCGTCCGCCGCAAAATTTTCCGGCATGTCTTCATACATGGCAAAAGGCGCTGCCGTATCGATATGGGTCTGCGTCCGTATCCAGCCGTTCACTTTGTCAAATTCCGCTTTCCAGTTTTCCGCCGTCGGCTGATGGTAATATTTCAAAATCCGTTCCGGGGCGATCGGAGGAATGGTAAGCAGGACAGGCTTGATGTCATTAGCCCTGCATTTTTCCTGAAGAGCTTCCAGGTCAGAAATGACCTCTTCCGCCGTTCCCCCGCAGCGCAGATTGTTTGTTCCACCCATAATGAGAAGGTACCGTACATGGAAAGGGAGGACATCTGCATCGAACCGCCGGAGAAGGTCGTCCGTTTTATCACCGCTCCGGGACATATTTATCGTAGGAAAATCAAGGTAGTACGCATAATTGTAAGGCCAGTCCGCCGGACTGTAAGACATCCTTCCGCCGCCGTGGCTGATACTGTCTCCAAGAATGCCGGTTTCCCAGTTTTCCGCGGGATCATTCACAATCTTTTCCGCTTCGCTCCATACGCCTACAGGTCCGCCATTTTCATCAAGACCGCGGACACGCCACCAGACCGTTCCCTGCCGCGGCAGCTCGTCAAAAAGTTCGGGGATTGTAACAATCCCCTGCGAAATTCGATGGACAGACGGTTCACAGCCGTCAGGATTTTCCGGTTCTTCATCAGTGATTTCCACTTCATAAGAAACCGCGTGGGGAATTTTCACAAAAGAATACGCCGGATAAAGAAGAACCGTACCGTTCTGCTCATGGTATTTCACGCGGATCTTCGGCGCGTACCGTTCCATTTCCTGCGCGGCCTTTTCCATCGGCACAGGTGCCGAATAGGCGGAAATGCTCTGCCCGTCCAGACCGATGGCTTTCACCTGGCAGCAGAGGATCCCCGGTCCGTCATAGCTGTCTGTAATTTCTTTTTCAATCATCACACTGTCACGGAAAACATGACCGTCTTCATAAATCGGCGGGCGCATTTCTTTCCGTCCGAAATGCTGTGTCACAGGCACGATGCGGAAAGAATACCACACCGCATCCGGATTCGCCGGCCAGCGGACAAAAAGAAGTTCCGGAGAAGCATCCGCCCCGGCAGCGGTCCACATAAAAGCAAAAAAGAAAAGAGAAATAAAAATCCTCTTCATTACAGTCCCCTTTCATTAAACCATGAAAGAAGTATAAGGGATGGAAGAAGAAATAACAAGGAAAAGAAATTTGCCCGTCAAAAAAGAGCCCCGCAGAGGAAACTCTTATCTGCCACAAAAGAAAAACACTCGCTGCCGGCAGCAGGAATGTTCTCTTTCTTCCCTTTTCTATTTTTACGCTTTTGCGGTTTTCGCTTTTCGTGATCTTTTGGCCTTCCGATTTACCGTTTCTTCCGCTTCTTTCACACCGGCCGCTTCCGTTTTTCCTGTGCGCTTTCTTTTCGGCTTTTCTTCAGCGGGCTTTTCCTCTGCCGGTTTTCCGGATTTTATTTTCCCTTTTTCAGATCCGGCCGTTTTAACTTTTGTTTTCTGTTTTGCCTTTTCTCTTCTCAGGCGCTTTTCATACAGGTGGTACAGTTTATCCGCCAGACCGGCAATGATTTCTTCCCCTTCCACCAGATCCTTCCAGTAATTCGGAAGAAAATCTGCGCCGAAGCGGACACCTTCTATGGCTCCTGTCAGCGCTGCCGTAATCGGGCTGTTTCCATTATGGTTCGCCGCGGCGATGATCGCATCTACAGGATCATCCACAGCAAGGGCAGCATATACGGCTATCGCCAGAGCTTCATCTGCCTGATCGCCGCTTCCCAGAGAATGGATACTGTCGATGTACGCCCAGACATTCCCCTTTCCGGCAGGCTGGTCGTTAGCCTGCTGCTGCGCTGCAGAAAGAAGTGTGGTAATGCTGTCGGTCCGATGGGTTTTATTCAAAAGCCCATGAATCCGTTCAATAGCCTTGGGAAGCGTCATTCCGTCAGCAAGGCAGGCAATCAGTGCCGATACCGCCCCTGCCGCATAGTAGGCGACAGGAGTCGAATGGGAAAAAGCCGCCGCCCTCACGCCGGCATTAAAAGCCGTCTTACTGTCGCCGGCATAAAGGAGCCCGATAGGTACCACTCTTGTCAGCGCGCCGCCGCCTTTGCTTTCATTTACCTTATTTTTCGTTGTCCCCATCGTTTCCCCGGAAAACGCATTCAAAAGACCTTCTTCCGGTTTTCGGCGGGCATGCATGAACTTTTCCCGCACAAGGCAGATCTCCCGTTCATGAGGCTGCCGTCTCATCCATGTGCGCTGTCCGCGCCGCGGTTCCTCCCCCGTCTGGCTGTAAAACCAGCGCATATAGCCGCGGTACAGCCCTTCTGCTTCTTCCAATTTCTTTGCATCTGTCCACAGAAGTCCGTCTACCGTGGCCAGTTCCATCTGCGTATTTCCCGTCACCGGCGCCAGATTTCCGCACTGCCCGTTCCGCACAAGCGTACGCAGGCCAAAGGGCCCGTACTTGTGTTGAATACGACAGACAGAAAGCTCCTGCAAAGGGTACCCCAGTGCATCTCCGCAGGCGCCGCCAATCATCGCGCCGCGGAACATTTCTATCTCCGTCATCTATCCTCCCTCAATCCCGCAAAACCTGATTCCAAATAAAAACACGACCAAAGAAATACGAAAACAGTTCTCCGCATTTCCAATACATAAAGAGGGAACTGCAAAAATTTCCGTAAACCCCAAAAATTCACAGAAACACTGCTGAAAAATAAAAAATAACCGTTTTATATTTATGTATATTGTATCATAATTCACTACTTTAATCATCTAAAGATACTTTTTTGGAAGGAAAAACGTCCTTTCTCCGTTTCATTTTTTCTGCCGTGGTTAACTTTCTTTTTTCCGCTCCATCCATTAAAATGTAAATGTACTTTATTTTAAGGAAAACGAGGTCACTATGAAAAAAATATTAATCTTATTATCCGCAGCACTCCTTCTTTCTTCCGGCATTTCCCAGGCAGCGGTTCCGCAGGGAGGATATTTCCTTGACAAGAACGGCGTTCCACTCACAGAAGAAATGCAGACAAAGCCAAGTCTGAAAAGCAATCCCATGCTTCCTCAGAGCGGTGCCGTCCATGCCGCCATGGAATCCCTTCCTCATTCTTCCGCCACAGTCATCCGGATGACCGTCACGGAAGACGGGATCCCCGCCGATGCCGTTGTCACCCAAAGCGCAGGATCCGTCGTTCTTGACGAATATGCCATGAGATGCGTAGAAGGCTGGCGCTTCAACCCTGCCAAACTGGGAGACAAGCCGGTGAGCGCTGCCGTATCCATTCCTGTACGCTTCCTTTCCATGATGGTTTCCACACCTGCTGCTCCGTCCGACCGTCCGATGAAGAAGGTGTCTGCCGAAGTGAAAGAAGCCATAGAAAGAAATAACCATCCTGTGATTCGTGTTTCCGTCTACATCACGGCGGATGGAAAAACTGACGGCAAACCGAAAGCAGACAACGATGGAAATCTGCCGGGCAGCGATTTCAAAATCCTTTCCGGGTATGCGGAAAATTCCGTAAAAGAATGGAGCTTCACACCGGCCGTGAATCCTGACGGAGAACCCATTCCCCAGGAATTGATTGTCCCGGTGCAGTTATAATATTTTTTTATATCCTATTTCAAAATCATATCCCGTTTTAAAATAAACCCCTTTTGCCGGCAAAGCATTGTCAAAAGGGGTTTTCACTGCAATAAAAAAATCCGCCGGTCTTTCGACTGATGGAAAATGGTGCGAGCGAAGGGACTCGAACCCTTATGCGCAAGGCGCAGGATCCTAAATCCTGTGCGTCTACCAATTCCGCCACGCTCGCATATTTTCTTATTATAGTTTGTAACGGAAACAGGGTCAAGAAAAGACCGGTAAAAAACCTTCTCCGCAAAAACAGAGAAGGCATCCTGCAGAAAAATTACTTTGTTTCATCAAGAACAGCTGTGCAGTGTGGACAGCGGGTCGCATCATCGGCAATGGGTTCTTTGCAGAACTGACAGGTGCGCGCCGGCGCGGCTTCTTCTTTCGGAAAAGCCCTGTTCATCTGGCGGATCACAAGGAAAATCACGAAAGCGATGATCAGGAAATCAATGATTGTATTGAAAAACTGTCCGTAAGCGATGACAGGCACGTTCATTTCTTTGGCTTCCGCCAGTGTAGCCACCGGTGTTTTTCCCAGATTGATAAACCGATTTGAGAAATCAACACCGCCCATAATCATTCCGATGGGCGGCATGATGACATTTTCCACCAGGGAAGATATGATCTTTCCGAAAGCGCCGCCGATAACGACGCCGACTGCCATATCGACCACATTGCCCCTGACAGCAAAATCCCTGAATTCTTTCATCATGCCCATCTTATTTCTCCTTTTCATTCGCAAATATATTAATTTTTTATACTATAGCACATCCTCATCTGCATTTCTACATATTTCTATATAGCTTTATAAAATTTCCGCGCTTCGATTGTTAATCTCCTGTCACTTTCTTGCTTGACAAATAATTGTCATCAAGATACAATAGAAGCGTAAACAGAAGAGACAGCCATTGGCCGTGGCGTTTCTGCTCATTGTTGCTTCTTACACAACCTCTATGAAAAGCTTCCTTTCACCGGGAAGCTTTTTTCGTACTGCAAAAGAGAGAAACCGCCCGGGTTCCCCTCTTCTTTCATCATAGATACGGATTCTTCACTGCGCAGAATAACGCTTAACGGTTCCGCCGCGCCTGCAGCATCCCTGCCCTCAACCGTAAAAAGAATCTGTATTTTCCTATTTCTGTCTTTTCTGATCGGGGGAAACATCCCGATTGCTCATCTGCCGGCATCTATCCGCTAAAAAACAGCGGATAAGCACCCGCTGCCTTTCTGATAGCCGTTTTATTCCTTAATGAATGTATTTCCTGTCACTACAGGAACAGAGCGATCCTGCCGGACCATTTCTCCCCCCAGCGGATCGATGGCAGACGATACGGTAAGCATCGTGCAGAATGCCCCCCACACAAGAAGAACCGCCTTGTTCTCCTTCAATTCCGCCGTCATCCTTCCGAAGAATCTTTTCATCGGCAGCCTGCCCCCTGCTGCGCCTCTTCTTTCTGATTCTGCCGGTGTATAATGATTGGCTGCTGTCATGAACTTCATCTCCTTTATCATCCGCTCTTGTACCATTTCCTTTTCTTGGCCTCATTATACCCACATGGGTATTTACATTCAATAATCATTTGCAAAATAAAGTCCATTAATGGACAATTCACGCAGATTGTACATTAATGGCAAAATCAGTCATATGCCTGCACAATAAAAAACTCACAGCAGATCCGTGTCAAATCTCCATATACGAAGAGGCCGCCATGAGCTGTAAAAATTTCCGGCCGGAAAAATAAGATGAAACTTCATACCGGCAAGAACATTTCCTTTCTGTTTTTCACTTATTTCCCTTGTCCGTACGTCGCATTCGGGCCGTGCTTTCTTTGGTAGTGCTCATCAAGGATGTATGCGGGAAGCGAGGCCGAAGGGTTCAATAATTTTGTTTTCAGCGCCATTTCCGCCGCCATCTCCATGACGACCGCATGATACACAGCGTCCGCCGCATTTTTTCCCCAGGCAAAAGGCCCGTGGTTCCGTACAAGGGCACCGGGCACGGCAAGCGGCTCGTATCCGCGGCAGCGCACAGTTTCTATAATGACGGCACCCGTATTTTTCTCATAAGCGCTTTTTGTTTCTTCTTCCGTCAGTGCCCTTGTGCAGGGGATATCCCCATAAAAATAATCCGCATGGGTCGTACCGAGGGCAGGAATATCGAGTCCCGCCTGGGCAAAAGCTGCGGCATTGACGGAATGGGTATGTGTCACACCGCCAATTTCAGGAAACGCGCGGTACAGCGCCAGGTGGGTCTCCGTATCGGAAGATGGTTTCCATTTCCCTTCCACTGTTTCTCCCGTCTCCACATCGACTGCTACCATGTCGCCCGCTGTCATGCTCTCATAAAGCACACCTGACGGTTTGATGACCATAAGGCCTTTCTCCCGGTCGATACCGCTCACATTCCCCCATGTATAGATCACGGCACCCCGTTTCACAAGTTCCAGATTGGCGGCGCACACCGCCTCTTTTAATGTCTCCAGCATAGAACCCTCCTGCTTTTTCTTTTTTAATAACAGTACAAGACCACACCCTGTTATTTTATTGATTTACGCTTTATGGTTTTTATCAATTCTCCCATAAATTTCTCTGCCGCGGGAGATCGTGTTTCTTTTTTTGCTGCTGCGGGCATATTTCATCCAGCCCCACCATTTTGCGGATGACACTTATCGTCTTCCTTATCACGGCAATAGATTCTCCACGTTCGTTCAGGATGACGTTTAACGTTTCCCTCACTACAACAGCAAATCCTTTGCTGATGTTTCGTATGACACCTAATGGAAAATATGCTTCGGCTTTTAACTCACAGCTAACGGCTAACAGCTCACAGCTTGTAGCTGACAGCTCACAGCTGATAGCTTTTATCTTCTTCCTCCAATCGTCATTCTGAACGGTGGCAAGAATGCTGTTCAAGAAAAACGGGAAACAGGACAGTGACACAGAGTGAAGAATCTATGATTCTGATGACATCTTACCGCTTTCCTCACCACAGGTAACAGATCCTTCACATTCGCTTCGGATGACGTTTAACGTTTCCCTCACTACAACAGTAAATCCTTTGCTGATATTTCGTATGACACCTAATGGAAATCATATGCTTCGGCTTTTAACTCACAGCTAATGGCTAACAGCTTATAGCTGATAGCTTTTATCTTCTTACCGCTTTCCTCCCCACGGTCATAGATTCTTCGCTGGCGCTCAGAATGACGCCTTTCGTTCTCCGTCATTATGACGCTTTCCGTTCCCCATTACTAGTGACGTGCTTTCCCCAAATCGTCATTCTGAACGGGGGCAAGAATGCCTTGTGGGAAAGACGGGAAACAACAACATGACAACGAGTGAAGAATCTATTACCCGGATGACGTTTAACGTTTCCCTCACTACAACAGCAAATCCTTTGCTGTTGTTTCGTATGACACCTAATGGAAATCATATGCTTCGGCTTTTAACTCACAGCTAACGGTTAACAGCTCACAGCTAACAGCTTATAGCTGACAGCTCACAGCTGATAGCTCACAGCTGATAGCTTTTATCTTCTTACCACTTTCCTCACTACGGTAATAGATCCTTCGCTCACGCTCAGGATGACGTCTTACCGCCTTCCTCACTACAACAGCAGTCCTTCACATTCGCTTTGGATGACGTCTTATGGTTTTCTTCATCACAGCAGCAAGTCTTCGACATCGCTTCGGGGTGACGCTTATCCTCACTCATACAAAAATACGGTACCCATCACATCTGACGAGTACCGTATTTTATGTTTCTTAAGTTATTTCCTTACCCTTGCTTTCCGTTACGCTTTCGGGGAAATATGAGAACCGTACACATCGCGGTAATCATTTTTCGCCTTATCGTCTTCGCTGTTGACGCGGACACGTTCTACCTTGTTTCTGTCATTGTCCTTGCCGGAAATGCGGTCGACACGGATACGATCCAGACGGATCTGGCGGAGTTCCGGTTCGAACTCATTCATGGCTCTATCCATATTGTCATCTACCGGCGCTCCATTCTTCAATGCACGATAGAACATCGCCGCAAATTCATAGCGGGTCATGGAACGGTCACCCTTGAATTCACCGTCCGGATAACCTTCGATAATACCGTTTCCTGCCAATGTAGCCACATATTCATAAGCCCAGTGATTTTCCGGCACATCGGGGAAATCCTTCTTCTTACCCATATCCAGGATGCCAAGAATGGAATTCATCTTCTGCTCCATGGTATCCAGACGTTTCTTCAAGTCCTTGTTCTCATCACGGAGATCGACGATTTCTTTTGCCATGGCTACTTTGGATGTGGATACATGGTTGCCCTGTCCCAGCTTCACGCTGACTCCGGCATTCACCATGTTTTCACCGGCACCGAAGGAACCGCCCACGCTGAACATGGTATCTTCATTAGGGCGGTAGAATGCGCCTACCGATACGGCATGAGCATCTTTGTAGTTGCCGTAGCCGGCTGCGAAATCCCACTTATCATCCGGGTCGAAATCAAGGGGATGAAGGGCTGCCAATGCTGCAGCGCCCGCTCCTACACGGTTCACACGGGTTCCCAGTTCGCCTACTTTATTGGTTACATTTTTGATATCCTGCGAAGACGCGATGCCGGAAACGGAATAAGTGCTGCCGTCATTACGGGTGAAGTTCAACGTATCCCCGCTGAGTGAAGCAGATGATGTATAGCTGTCCTGCAATCCGGTAACGGTTGCTGTCGTTCCATCACTGTTTGTCAGCGTAGCAGTGCCTGTACCGTTCGAGGCATAGGTCACCGTGCCGCCGGTTACTACCGTATCCTTGGCATTGATCGTGTATATAGCATGTCCATCCCCAGGATCTGCCGTCTTATTCACCGACGTAATATTCGTCCCAGCCCTTACTTCTGTGGAAGCAGCCGCTACGATGGATGTTTTTGCTTTCCTCAGCTGCGCTACATTGACAGCATCAGTATCATTTGTGCCGGCTGCAACTCCGGTAATCTGGCGGGTGATACCTTTGGACGTATCGCCTACGGAAACAGCTGCTTGCGTAGATTTCCATACCGAAGATGTATCCGTGGAATTCGTACCTGTTCCGGGATCATAGCCCGCAGCGCCTTTATCCACGGACGCCACAGAACCTGCGCCAAGCGCCACACCGCCTTCTTTGGTCACGTTGGCTTCACTGCCGATGGCTACGGCATTCTTGACACTGGTACTGGTACCGTTTTGAGACGAACCGATGACAACGCTGCCGTCGGCACCTGTCAGTGTTCTCTTATCCCCAAAGACAACAGCGCCATTTGTATTGGTCACATTATTTTCAGAACCGATGACGGAGACGTGATTGATATTAGTCGCTGTATTATTATAACCGGTGATCGAGTTGTAGGTACTCGGACTGCCGCTGGTACCGGTCACGGTATTGTTAACGCCAATAATGGATGTTTTCTGGGTATAATCCGCTTTGTTGCCACCGCCAATAGCTAAAGTGGCACCGCCACTTTTAGAACCTGTAATCGCAGTTCTCAATTTATCAGCAAATTCTTTTGCAGAAGAACCACTATCAGATGGTGCAGAAATATTGGTGATGGAATTGGTAATTTCATTTCCGGCACCGTAAATGAGAGATCCATTGGAATTAAAGGTGCGGTTTGCCACACCAGTAACAGTATTAGCGATACCAGCATAACGATTATTTGATGTTTTCGATTCAATACTATTCAAAGAACCTGTAATGGTGGCTCCTAAATTCTTTACCGGATTTGCCAGTCGTCCACCATTATACTCGCTGGAAATAATATTATAGACACCGGTACTTGTCGTAAAAGCGCCATTGCTGAAACTGTTGGCACCGATGGTGGTGGCATAGACATTCAACGCGTCTGTCCGCGTAGAAGCGCTGTCTACCGTGGTATCCCCCAGTGCGCCTTTGTAATTATGTGAACCGATCATCGTACTACCGGTACGGGCAAATGTATTATCACCGATAGCAACACTGCCTACGACCTTCGTCGGATCAGCAGGAATTCTAGCAGAAGAGAACCAACTTCCGCTAAATGTTGTCTGTCCAAAGGCAAAGCTGGCTTCTCCGCCACCAGCCATATTTTCTACTTTTGCATTTTTGCCAATGGCAATGCTGCCACCCTGGCTGGCATAGTTATTGATGTTAGCACCGTTGCCTACCACAATATCACCGGTAGCGTTACTTGCACCATTGGAATAGGAAATACCTGCCCCTTTGCCAATGGCCACATTTTCTGCTTTCGGCGCGTCACTGCCCGTACCATACGCCACGCCGCTGCCGGAACCTGTCGTTGTATCCGCCGCATTCGCCGTGTATCCACCCATGAGGACTCCCATCCCCACAGCTGCTGCCAGAGCGGCTTTCACTGCTTTTCCCGAAGCGCTTTTCGTGTGGCTCTTTGCCACTTCAGAAGTGACGACATAGGCATGTTTTGCCTTACTCTATACGACCTTGTAAATTTTGTTCATACTTTCCTCCCAATTTAAAGAAAATAAAAAATATAAAAGAGCTATCATGTTTTACCCTTCGCGCTCCGTCTCACCTCTCCCTGTCACACAACCGGTTTCAGATTTTAACAGACAAATTCCGCAGGTTACACAAAACTGCTTTTCTAATAATTAAACATTATAGCAGAGAATTTATCTTATTTCCACTTTTTTTAAAACTATCATGAATAATTAAGAAACAAGGTTAGTTGTAAAATGAAATCAGACACTAAACCGCAACAGCAAATCGGGCAGTTACACAGGAAAACATTTCATTCCGTATTCTTCATCCCACTCCCGCAAGTGAGTATCCCCAGATCTACAGCATCGATGATGATCACAACTTCATGCGCCGCTTAGCGTCTTTGAAATCGGCGCCTTCCTAAACCCGCAAGGGCAAGACGTTTCATTTATTTTCAAAATCGTTCACCTGCTTTCTTTATAGACAATAGAAAATCATGCCTCCTGAATTCTATCGCATATTCATGGAGGCATGATTTCATACTACATGGAAATTATTTTACAGGATTATCTATTGTGAATAACACGTACACGTTCGATTGTCGGTTGTCCTGCTTTGTTCTGCGCAATCGTGTCCACGCGGAACCGTTCCAATTCAGGTTCAAATTCCTTGAGCATTCTAGCAGGTACTTCGAATCCTCTCTGCATCGCGCGGTATACAATAGCACCGAATTCATAACGTGTCATCATACGGTCGCCGCCAAAGTTTCCGTCAGGATACCCTTCAAGGATACCATTCCCCGCAAGGGTGGCGATATATTCGTAAGCCCAGTGGTTCTCCGGTACATCAGGGAAGAGCTTGATCTTCATCGGATCCAACGCCTGTCCCTGAACGACCTGGCCAAGCGCGCCGCGCAGCTGTTCCACTTCCTTACGGAGGTCTTTGATTTCTTTCGCCATTGCCACTTTTGATGTGGATACATTGTTGCCCTGTCCCAGTTTCAAGCTGACGCCGGCATTCACCATATTCTCTCCGCCGCCAAAGGAACCTCCCACACTAAACATGGTATCTTCATTCGGACGGTAGAATACGCCGATAGCCCCCGCATTGGCATTTCTGTAATGTCCATAACCGGCTGCCACATCCCATTTATCATCGGGATCGAAGTCCAGCGGATGGAGGGATGCCAAGGCGGCTGCCCCAGCGCCAACTTTGTTCACACGGTCCCCCAGCTTGCTGATGCTCTGGTTTGTCTGGAACAGCTGGGAACCGTTCACCGCATCTTTGCTGGTCGGGCTAATATCGCCGGGCGCCACATTGGTGATCTTCTTATCTCCCGCATCTACACCGTTTTTGGTGATGGAAGGCCCGTTATTGATAGTCAGTCCGTTATCATTAATCGTGGTATCTCCCGTCTTGACGGTCGTGGCATTGACAGTCTTGGCATTCACTGTATCGGAATTTACCGTAGTGATATTTCCTGTCTCGGCAGTAACTGTCTTTGTCATCACAGTTTCCAAACCTTTCAGGTCTTTGGCCATGCGGACTTTCAGGTTGTTATTGCCGTCGGATACGACGCCAAGGTTGTCTTCTGTGGTCAGTTTGTTTGTGTCTGTAATGCCTCCGACTACGTTCACCTGTTCGTTCAGTTTCTTCTTGATGACCGCTCCTGTATCACCGCCATACTTCATGCCATCATTTAAGGTAGCCACTTCTTCTTTGCTTCCGTCCGGTTTCTCGTATACGATACGGGTCGTGGTCGTACCCGGCGCGCCGTCTACTCCGGGCTTGCCATCACGGGTAACGGAAATATTTGTCGTTACGCCGTCTTTACCATTAATACCGATTTTACCATCTTTGCCGTCTTTACCTGTAGCAACAATAGTTTCGCTTTTCAGGTTCTTGTCCAAGCCAACAATCATTTCACCGTTGCTATTCACCATGGTCTTGATGTTGGAAGAATCATATTCCGTATCCGCCTTCGTACCGGTGCCCTTGATGGTCATGGTTTCATTCAGTTTTTTAGCTACGGTACCGGTATTTCCTGCAAACTTGAGCCCATCATCCAGGGTAGCGACGTCATGCTTATCACCATTCTTTTCTTCGATGATCAG
>ENA-ORRR01001512-ORRR01001512.1-human-gut-metagenome-genome-assembly--contig:-NODE-1512-length-14958-cov-3.34852_pt1 | contig 14958 bp, 12 predicted proteins | sample MGYA00242182_ERZ509148 | MGnify/ENA primary metagenome ERZ509148 (study PRJEB26280, sample SAMEA2338674) | human gut metagenome | biome: human gut; feature: human-associated habitat; material: faeces... | reverse complement strand
GGACTAAGCACCAAAGTACTTTTTTTCTTGTGTCCGTTTTACAGGGTCCATTTTAGTTTAATTTCGTAACAGCCCTTTTTTTGTTATGAAAAAACAAAAATTCTTTTCTATATTTATAAATTCATGTATAATTGTATCGAAAAGGGGGAAGCTTAATGTCATATGCAATAGAAATGCTTAACATAATGAAAGAGTTTCCTGGTATCAAAGCAAATGATAATGTTACCTTGCAAGTTGAACAAGGTGAAATACATGCATTGTTAGGAGAAAATGGTGCCGGAAAATCGACGCTGATGTCTATTTTGTTTGGTTTATATCAACCAGATGAAGGACAAATAAAAATTAATGGAGAACCTGTTGAAATTAATGATCCCAACGATGCCAATAAATATAACATTGGTATGGTTCATCAACATTTCAAACTTGTACATAACTTTACAGTACTTGAAAATATTATTTTGGGTATTGAAGAAACAAAGCATACTTTTATTCAAAAAGGTGCGGCAAGAAAAAAAGTTATTGAATTATCTCAAAAGTATAAATTAAATGTTGATCCAGATGCTTTGATTTCGGATATTACTGTAGGAATGCAACAAAGGGTTGAAATTTTGAAAATGTTATTTAGAGATAATAATGTTTTGATTTTTGATGAACCTACTGCGGTATTAACACCTCAAGAAATCGATGAACTAATGATGATTATGAAAGATTTAGCAAAAGAAGGTAAATCTATCATTTTTATTACTCATAAATTAAATGAAATTAAAGCGGTAGCTAATCGTTGTACAATATTAAGAAAAGGTAAATATATTGGTACAGTTGATGTAGCTTCAACATCTGCTGAAAAATTATCAGAATTAATGGTTGGTCGAAAAGTTAACTTTATTGTAGAAAAAGATAAACCTCAAATTGGTGATACAGTTCTTGAGGTAAAAGATCTATGTTATAAACCAGCTCATTCGTCCAAGAATGTTTTAAATAACGTTTCATTCAATGTACGTCGAGGAGAAATCGTTTGTATTGCGGGAATTGATGGAAATGGACAAACAGAACTTGTTTATGCATTATCAGGTCTTATTAAACATAACAGTGGGCAAATTCTATTAAATGGAGAAGATTTATCTCATGAAAGTATTCGTTCACGTTTTTTAAAAGGAATGGCTCATATTCCAGAAGATCGTCATAAACATGGTTTAGTATTAGATTATAATCTAGCCGAAAACTTTATCTTAAAAAGTTATTTTGATCCAAAATATCAAAATAAAGGTTTTATTAAATTTGATAAGATGTATGAAACAGCTAATAAGTTAATTGAACAATATGATGTTCGTTCTGGTGAAGGTGCAAAATCTATTACGAGAGGAATGTCAGGAGGAAATCAACAAAAAGCAATCATTGCTAGAGAGGTTGAATCTAATTCGGACTTATTAATTGCTGTACAACCAACACGTGGATTAGACGTTGGTGCTATTGAATTTATTCATAAACAACTTGTTAAACAAAGAGATGAAAATAAAGCTGTCTTACTTGTTTCATTAGAATTAGATGAAGTTATGAATGTTTCAGATCGTATTTTAGTAATGTATGAAGGTGAAATCGTTGCTAATTTAGATCCAAAACAAATTGATGAAAAAGAATTAGGACTTTATATGTCAGGAAGTAAACGAGGTGAAGGATATGAAAAATAGTGAGTCAAAACAAAATCTGATAGCTTCTTTACTTGCTATATTAATTGGATTGCTTATAGGATTTATCGTTATTTTAATAGCAAATCCATCTCAAGCTTTTAGAGCAATGGGTATTATGATGTCTGGGGGATTTTATAAAGGATTAAGAAGTACAGGACAAGTTCTTTATTCTGCAATTCCAATTATGATGACTGGGTTATCTGTTGCATTTGCATTTAAATGCGGTAACTTTAATATCGGGACAACTGGTCAATATACAGTTGGTGGCTTTGTGGCATTATTTTTAGCCAATACGCTTTATCAAACTGTACCTGATTCATTATTATGGATCATTTGTTTAATTGCTGCAGGACTTGCTGGAGCAATTTGGGCATTGATTCCCGGAATTTTAAAAGCGTATAGAAATGTTAATATTGTTATTTCGGGTATCATGTTTAACTATATTGGTATGTATCTTGTTATTGAGGGTGTTAAAGCTTTTATTTATGATTCAGCTGGTGCTCGTTCCCAAACATCTAAGATTGCTGTTCCTAAAATGGGATTAAATCATATTTTCCCAGGCTCAGATGTTAATGGTGGTATTATTATTGCTATTGCATTATGCATCGTTGCTTATATTATTTTAAATAAAACAACATTTGGTTACGAATTAAAAGCATGCGGTTATAATCCAGAAGCAAGTCGTTATGCTGGAATGTCTGAAAAGAAAATTGTTATTTTATCAATGGTTATTGCAGGATTTTTCTCAGGTATTGGTGGTGGACTTGTTTATATCGGAGGAACAGGTAGAGCCTTTACAACTGCTGAAGTCACACTTCCAGAAGGATTTAATGGAATTCCAGTTGCATTGTTAGGAATGAACAGTCCACTTGGATGTATTTTAGCAGCATTATTTGTTTCATATATTAATGTTGGTGGAAACTATATGCAAGCATGTAATATTCCAGTTGAAATTATTGATGTCATTTCAGCGGTTATTATTTACTTTAGTTCATTTGCTTTAATGATCCGTTTATATTTACAAAATCATGAAAAGAAAAAACATAAAAAAGAAGTTGCTGTTGAAGGGGGTCAAGAATAATGGATATTATTTTAAATGTCTTAAATCAAACATTAGTCTTTACAGTGCCTCTTTTAGTAGTTGCTTTAGGTGGGATGTTTAGTGAACGAAGTGGTGTTGTTAATATCGCGTTAGAAGGAATCATGATTGGTGGAGCATTCGTGGGGGTTTATTTCATTTATTTAATGCAATCAGCAAACCCAACAATGAATCCGCAATTATTATTGATTTTAGCATTAATTGTAGCTGGTATTTTTGGGGCTCTATTAAGTTTACTTCATGCTTTTGCAGCAATTAACTTAAAAGCCGATCAAACAATTTCCGGAACTGCAATTAATATGTTAGCTCCTGGATTGGGTTTATTCTTAGCTAAATTGATTTTCAATGGAAATTCAAGTGTACCTTTTTCAAATACATTTAGAATTCATGAAATTCCTGTCTTATCACAAATTCCAATTTTAGGACCTATCTTATTTAAAGGTGCTTATATTACAACTTATCTTGGAATTGTTATTTTGATTTTATCGGTTATTTTCTTAAATAAAACAAAAGCAGGATTAAGATTACGTGCTTGTGGTGAAAATCCTCAAGCTGCTGATGCTGCAGGTGTAAGTGTTTATAAATATCGTTATACGGGTGTTCTATTATCTGGTTTTCTAGGTGGTATAGGTGGACTTATTTATATCATCCCAATTTCAACTGTATTTAATAGTGATGTTGGTGGTTATGGATTCTTAGCTCTTGCAATCTTGATTTTTGGTAACTGGCAACCATATCGTATTGCTGCTGCATCATTATTCTTTGGAATTATGAAGACATTAGCATATACTTATACAGCAATTCCATTTTTATCAGCATTAGGTTTCCCAAGTGTTGTTTATAAACTTATTCCTTATGTAGCAACATTGATTTTATTAGCGTTTACTTCTAAAAATTCTGCTGCTCCTAAGGCTTCGGGGATTCCTTATGATAAATCAAAACGTTAAAATATTTGAAAGTATTGTTTCTTAAGAAATAATACTTTTTTATTTTTTTGATTATTTGTGTATAATAGATGAGAATGAAAGGAAATGATTATGGAAAAAGTTTATAAAATGCCAGGGTATGATTTACATTTGCTCCCTACAAATAAATTTAAAAATATTACAATTTCATTAAAATTACAAAATACACTAGATGAAAAAACGGTTGCTAAAAGAACATTACTATCTTTTATGTTGACTACGGGTACAGAAAAATATCCCTCAACACAAGAACTTTCTAAATATTTAGAAAGCATGTATGGCATGAAATTAGGAGCTAATGTTGTTACTAAAGGTAAGAGTCATATTATTAATATTAATTCAATCTGTATTAATCAAGAATATTTACCTTACAAAGAAGATCTTATTCAACAGCAAATCCAACTGTTAAATGATATTTTCTTTAAACCTAATGCCTCAAAAATGGCTTTTAATCAAACAATGTTTGAAAGAAAGAAAAAAGAATTGGTTGAACGTCTTATTAATAATCAAGATGATAAATTTTATTATAGTTTAGAAAAAATGTTTGAATATATGGGAAAGGGGACATGTTTAGGAATTTCTTCTCATGGAAATATTGAAGATATAAAAAAAATTGAAAATGAAGAATTATTTTCGTATTTTAAGGAATGTATAAAAAATGACCAAAAACATATTTATGTAGTTGGAAATGTAGATGAATCTATTGTTCATGTCTTTGAAAATTGTTTATCTTTTGAAAAGAATAATTCAATTTTTGAAAGTGTATATTCATTTGAAAAAAATAGAAAAGATTTATTAGAAATCATAGAAAAGCAAGATGTTACACAAGCTAAGCTTAATATGGGATATCGTATATCAGTAAATTACAATCACCAAAATCATTATGCTTTTGTAGTATTTAATGCGATTTTTGGTGGAATGAGTCAATCTAAATTATTTAAAGTTGTTAGAGAGAAAAATTCATTATGTTATTATATTTCTTCAAGTTATGATGCTTTTAATGGAGTGATGGTCATTACAGCTGGCATAGAAGGAAAAGATTATCATCAAACCGTTCAATTAATTAAAGAACAATTAAAAGAAATGCAAGATGGTTGCTTTGATCAAGATGATATTGATACTGCAAAATTAATGATTAAAAATTCTATGAAAAAAACAAACGATGAGCCATTAAGTCAAGTTGCCGTTCAATACAATAGAGATATTACGGAAAAAAAAGAAACAAATGAACAATATTTAGAAAAAATTGAAAATGTTACTTATCAAGATATTGTAGATGTTTGTCAAAATATTGAACTTGATACAATATTTTTGTTGAAGGGGAGAAATGAGTAATGGAAAAAATATATTATCAAACTTTAAAAGAAACGTTATTCCATGAAAAATTGGAAAATGGTTTAGAAGTATATTTGTTACCTAAAATTGGTTTTGAAAAAACATATGGTTTATTTTCAACAAGATTTGGATCGATTGATACAACTTTTGTACCCTTAGGACAAAAAGAAATGATAAAAGTCGAAGACGGAATTGCTCATTTTTTAGAACATAAAATGTTTGATATGGAAAATGGGGATGCTGCTGATGAGTTTGCTAAACTTGGGGCAAGTTCAAATGCATTTACATCATCAAGTCGTACGGCCTATTTATTTTCAACGACAACAAATGAAAATGATTGTGTTGAGCTTTTACTAGATTTTGTACAAAGTCTAAATATTACAGACGAAAGCGTAGAAAAAGAAAAAGGAATTATTTGTCAAGAAATAAAAATGTATGATGATGACCCAGATTGGCGTGTTTATTTTGGAGCTATTGCCAACTTGTATCATAAACATCCTGTTAAGATTGATATTGCTGGAACTTGTGAAACTGTTAATAATACGTATAAAGATATGTTGGAACTTTGTTATCAAACTTTTTATCATCCACATAATATGATGCTTTTTGTTGTAGGTAATATTAATCCTGAAGAATTAATAGGTGTCATTAAAGAAAATCAAAATAAAAAGCATTTCTTATCTGAAAATGTAATTCAAAGATTAAAAATAGAAGAACCAACATCAGTAGCTGTTAAAGAACAAATTGATACAATGCAAGTTGAAATGAATAAATTGATTGTTTCTATTAAAATTAATGAAATTCTGGATGATCCTCAAGATAAAATTAAAAGAGAATTAGCTTTAAATTTATTATTTGATTTATGTTTTTCTAAAAGTTCTTCGTTATATAACGAATGGTTAGAAAAAGGGTATATTAATGAAACATTTAGTGCAAGTTTTACGCAAGAAAGAGATTATGCTTTTATTTTAATGGGTGGAGATCAAGATGATTATGAATTATTGCAAAAGACAATTTTTAATTTTATAGATCATGTTCAAGATTTAGAAATAGCAGAAGATGACTTTGAAAGAATTAAAAGGAAAACAATTGGAAACTTCATCAATAGTTACAATAGTCCAGAAAGTATTGCGAATACTTTTAGCCGTTATTATTTTGAAGGAATTTGTTCATTTGATTTAGTAGATTATGTAAGTAAAATGACATTGGCAGATATAAATGAAGTAAAAAGATACTTTAGTAAGGAATATGCTTCAAGCTATATTGTTAAAAAAGATAAATAAAGGGGTATATTTAAAAATAATTTATGGTATAATGTAATGCGACTAGAGAGTGTAAATAAATTTCCTACACATTAGATACGGGAACCTGATCTAAATAATGGTGTTGAAAGCCTATCTTTGAATAGGAATCCTAAAATTATTTAAAGGTGCCCACCTGTACGTAACAGGGATAATCTAAAAGCTCTCTAGTTTTTTATTTAAAAGGAGAAATCAAAATGGCAGCAATAGATCAAAAACTTATAGATAGAATAAATGTTTTAGCTAAAAAGAAAAAAGAAGGTACAATTACTCCTGAAGAATTAAAAGAACAGGATAAATTGAGAAAAGAATATATTAAGCTTTTTAGAGAAGGATTTAAATCTCAATTAAAAGCAATTAAAGTTGTAGATGAAAAAGGAAATGATATAACACCGCTTAAATTAAAACAAGAAAAATTAAAAAATTAAGGAATTCTAGTAGAAGATATTTAATTTTTATAGAAAATGTGTATAATATGTCTTGACTTATTTAAAAATAGGAGAAAATGTAAATGGATATTTCAAATTTATCAATCGCAACAATTAGAAGTTTAGGAATCGATACAATCAATAAAGCAAATTCTGGACATCCAGGAATGGTTCTTGGATCAGCACCTGCTTTATATACATTGTTTAATAAAGAACTAAACATTTATAACAAAGAAGCTGAATGGATTAATAGAGATCGTTTCGTTTTAGCAAGTGGACATGCTTCTGCACTTTTATATAGCATGTTACATTTGACAGGGTTTGATGTTACAATCGATGATCTAAAGAATTTTAGACAATTGAATTCTCATACACCTGGGCATCCAGAAATTGAAATGACACATGGTGTTGATGCTTCAAGTGGACCATTAGGACAAGGTATTCCAATGGCAGCTGGAATGGCAATGGCTGAAAAATTTTTAGCAAGTCAATATAACAAAGAAAACTTTGATATTATTGATCATTATACATATGTTTTATGTGGTGATGGCGATATGCAAGAAGGGGTTACTTATGAAGCGGCATCTCTTGCAGGTCATTTATCATTAGGTAAATTAATTGTTTTATATGATGCAAATAAGGTTACTTTGGATGGACCTTTATCAATGTCATTTAGCGAAAATGTAAAAAAACGTTATGAAGCTTGTAATTGGCAAGTTTTAGAAGTTAAAGATGGAAATGACATTAATGAAATTCATAAAGCTATTAAAAAAGGTAAAAAAGAACAATTCAAGCCAACTTTAATTATTGTAAATACAGTTATTGGATTTGGTTCAGCAAATCAAGGAACAAATAAAGTTCATGGTGCACCATTAGGTAAAGAAGATGGTAAAAACGCTAAATTATCTTATGGTTTTGATCATGATGAATTCTATGTACCTGAAGAAGTATATGAAGATTTTAAAAAGAAAACAATTAAAAGAGGAAAATCTAAATTTAATAAATGGAATAAATTATTCAATGAGTATAAAGAACAATATCCAACAGAAGCAAAACAATTAGAAGATGCTATTGCTGGTAAATATTCTTTAAACATTGATGAACTTTTAAAGAATTATCCTGTAGGACATAATGACGCTACAAGAAATACTTCATTAGAAGTTATTCAAGAAGTTGCTAAACAAAATCCAACTTTCTTATCGGGAACTGCAGACTTAGCTAGTTCAACAAAAACAAAAATTAAAGATGAAGATGACTTTAGTGTTGAAAATTATAATGGACGTAATTTAGTATTTGGAATTCGTGAGTTTGCAATGGTTGCTATTATGAATGGTATGACATTGCATAAAGGTGTAAAAGTTTCAGCTGGTGGTTTCTTAGTATTCTCTGATTATTTCAAAGCAGCAGTAAGAATGGCTTGTTTAATGAAATTACCAATTATTTTACCATTATCTCATGATTCTATTGCAGTTGGTGAAGATGGACCAACTCATCAACCAATTGAACAGTTTGCTATGTTAAGATCAATTCCAAATATGCATGTTATTCGTCCAGGAGATGCCGTAGAAATGGCAGCAGCATGGAAATTAGCGATTGAATCAACTGAAAACCCTACAGCACTTATTCTTACAAGACAAAATGTAGAAACAATGGAAAATAGTTCTGTTGAAGGTGTAAGCAAGGGTGCTTACGTTATTGGTAAAGAAGAAAATCATTTAGATGCTATCATTATTGCATCCGGATCAGAAGTTAACTTAGCTATGAAAGCTAAAAAAGTACTTCTTGAAAAAGGTATTGATGTACGTGTTGTATCTATGCCATGTCAAGAATTCTTTGACCAACAAGATGAACAATACAAAGAAGCTGTTTTACCAAATGCAATGCGTAAACGTTTATCAGTAGAAATGGCTAGTTCATTTGGATGGCATAAATATGTTGGTTTAGATGGTATAACAATGTCTATTGATGAATTTGGTAAAAGTGCTCCAGCACAAGATGTTATCCAATCTTATGGATTTACTGTTGATGGAGTCGTAGAAAATATTGAAAAATTATTAAAATAAAGGGAGTACTCCCTTTTTTTACATTCTTCCCTTGATTGTTATGATACCTTAGTAATAGGTGATTGAGATGAAATATGTTATATATGAATACGAAGAAGGTATAAAACAATTATTTGAAAAGTATCCAAATTTAAAACAATATTTTGATAATCTTACGTTAGATAATGATTTTATGAATAAATTTATAAATTGCGTCTATAACAGTGTTGATTATATGAATGAACTTATTTATAAAGAATTGCACAATAGAAAAGAATATCATCGAGTTGGGAAAATGCATATATTTGAAAATGAACTTACACATGAAATAAGTCGTTTATATGTTGAAAATTATAAAATTATTATTGAATCGAAAGATAAAACAAACATATTCTTTGATATTCTCTATCATAATTTAAAAAGTTATGTTATAATAGATGAGAATTTGTAAGGGAGGTATTATCAATGTTATATGCAATTCTTGGATTAATCGTTGGATTAATTGCTGGGTTCTTTGCGTCTCGTTATTTCTTTAAAAAACAATTACAAAAAAATCCACCTATCAATGAAAAAATGATTCGTGCTATGTATATGGAAATGGGAAGAAAACCAAGTGAGGCTCAAATTAAAAGAATCATGGCTTCAGTTAAATCACAATATAAATAAGGGGATACCCTTATTTTTGTTTATATGAAAATATATATTACTAGACATTCCTTAACTGCATGGAACGAAGAAAAAAGACTACAAGGATGGAAAGACTCACCGCTTACTAAGCAAGGGAAAGAAGATGCTTTAAAATTAGGTGAATATATGAAAACAATACATATTGATCAAGTATATTCTTCGCCTTTATTAAGAGCAAAATCTACAGCGAGACTTATTTTTAAAAATGAAAATATTATTGAAGATAGTCGTTTAAAGGAAATGAACTTTGGTGATTATGAAGGAGAATATATTCAAGATTTAAAAAAGAAACATGATTATTTTTGTTTGTGGCATCAACCGCAATTGTCATTTTCTTTGCCAAATGGAGAAACATATGAAGAAGTTGTTTTTCGTTTAAATGATTTTATTTTAGAAAAATATAACGAAAATCCTCAACAAACAATTTTTATAACAATTCATGGTATGTTATTTACAATATTACATGGAATTTTTTTAGATTTACCTGTTGAACGATTAAATGAAGTTAATCAAGAAATTGTAAGAGGATGTTCGCTTTCGTTGTTTGAATTTGATGGAAAAAAACATAAAATAGATTTTATTGGGAAAGATTGTTTTTTAACACCTTTAAAAGAAAAAATTAGTTATAAATAAAAAAGATTAGTTTAACTATCATAAACTAGTCTTTTTTACATCCATTGAATTTTTGATTCAGTCTGATTTTTAATACGTTTGATATTATCTTTATGTCTATAAACTAATAAGATAACAGCTACAAGCATGCATAATTTTGCTGTTATGGACACCGCTAGAAACGGTGTAATACATAAAACAATCAAAGCAGTAGAGATTGAAGATAAAGATACATATTTTGAAATTTTTAAAACAAGTAAATACAACAATAGCAACAACTGCATATAATGGTTCAATACATAAAAAATAACCTAGACTTGTTGAAACAGCTTTTCCTCCTCGAAATTCAGCAAAGATAGGATAACAATGTCCAAAAATACATGCTAATCCAGCGAGATATTTAATATCAGGATTTAAATTGAATTTTAAAGATAAATAACTACTTAAATAAAATATAATAACTGCTTTAAGAGCATCTAGTACAATTACAGAAATACCTGCTTTTTTTCCTAAGACTCTGCCAGCATTTGTTCCTCCTAAATTGCCCGAGCCACTTTCTCTAACATCCGTATTATAAAATACTTTTCCAATAACAAGGGCAAAGGGGATAGAACCGTATAAATAACCTAATAGAATCAATAATATTTCATACATTTTTATCACCAAGCTAAATTATACAGTTATCCTATAAAAATGCAATTAAACTTTGAAAAAAAACAAGAGTATTGATATAATAGTTCAAGTATAACAAAAGGAGTGATTATATGGCAAAAAAGAATACATATGATGAGTCAAATATACAGATTCTAGAAGGATTAGAAGCAGTTAGAAAAAGACCTGGTATGTATATTGGATCTACAGACAGTAGAGGATTACATCATTTAGTTTGGGAAATTGTTGATAATGCAATAGATGAAGCTCTTTCTGGATATGGTAATTTAATAGAAGTTACTCTTTATAAAGATAATAGTATTATGGTACAAGATCATGGACGTGGAATGCCAACAGGTATGCATGCTTCAGGAAGGCCAACAACAGAAGTTATTTTGACAATTCTTCATGCAGGGGGTAAATTCTCTGAAGATGGTGGTTATAAGACTTCGGGAGGACTTCATGGAGTAGGTGCTTCTGTTGTTAATGCACTTTCTCATTGGTTAGAAGTGACTGTTTGTAGAGATGGAAAGATTTTTAAGCAACGTTTTGAAGATGGCGGAGAAACAATAGGAAAATTAACAGTTATTGGAAAAACAAAAGAAACGGGAACATTGATTCATTTTTTACCAAATGATCAAATTTTTTCAACAATAGAATTTAATTATAAAACAATTAGTGAAAGACTAATGGAAAGTGCTTTTTTATTAAAAGGCATCAAAATTGTTTTAAAAGATGAAAGAACTGGAAAAATGGATGAATTCCATTTTGAAAATGGATTAGAAGCATTTATTGATTATTTAAATACTAATAAAGATGTACTTCATCCAACAATTTCTATTGAAGGTGAACAAAATGGGATGGAAGTAGATATTGCTTTACAATTTACTTCTGGATATCAAGAAACGACATTATCATTTGTTAACCTTGTAAGAACGGGTGATGGTGGAACACATGAAACAGGTTTTAAATCTGGACTTACAAAAACATTCAATGATTATGCGAGAAAATATGGTCTATTAAAAGAAAAAGATAAAAATTTAGAAGGAAATGATGTACGAGAAGGGCTTTCAGCGATTATTTCCATTAAAGTTCCTGAACATTATTTACAATTTGAAGGGCAAACAAAATCAAAATTAGGAACACCAGAAGCTAGAAATATTGTAGATAGTATCGTATATGAAAAATTATCTTATTTCTTAGAAGAAAATAAAGAAATTGCAGATAATCTTGTTAAAAAAATGATTAAAGCTGCTCAAGTAAGGGATGCAGCAAGAAAAGCAAGAGAAGCAGCAAGAAAAGGAAAAGGTGCAAGACAAGAAAGAATATTAAGTGGGAAATTAGCTCCTGCTCAAACTAAAAATAAAAAGAAAAATGAACTTTATTTAGTCGAAGGAGATTCTGCCGGAGGTAGTGCTAAACAAGGACGAGATAGAAAATATCAAGCAATTTTACCTTTAAGAGGAAAAGTTTTAAATAGTGAAAAAGTATCCTTACAAGATATTTTGAAAAATGAAGAACTTGCGACATTAATCAATACTATTGGTGCTGGATTTGGTGCAGATTTTAAAGTTGAAGATAGTCATTATGATAAAGTTATTATTATGACCGATGCAGATACGGATGGGGCCCATATCCAAATATTATTATTAACTTTCTTCTATCGCTATATGAAAGATTTGATCACAGCAGGGAAAGTTTATATTGCTCTTCCACCTCTTTATAAAGTATCTAAAAAAAGTGGAAAAAAAGAAGAGGTTATTTATTGTTGGGAAGATTATGAACTTGAAGATGCTAAAAAGAAAATTGGCAGAGGATACAATGTTCAACGTTATAAAGGTTTAGGGGAAATGAATGCTTCTCAATTATGGGAAACGACCATGGATCCCGAAACGAGAACCTTGATTCAAGTTTCAATTGATGATGCTGCTGTGGTTGAACGTAATGTGACTGTTTTAATGGGTGATAAAGTTGAGCCAAGACGTGAATGGATTGAACAAAATGTACAATTTACATTAGAAGATAATTATCAAATTTAGGAGGTTTTTATGTCTGATAAAAAAATTGTAATGAATTTAGAAGCAATCATGGGTGATCGCTTTGGAAAATATTCAAAATATATTATTCAAGAACGTGCACTTCCTGATGTACGTGATGGATTAAAACCTGTTCAACGTAGAATTCTTTATTCAATGAATAAAGAAGGAAATACGGCTAGTAAACCTTATCGTAAGTCGGCAAAAACGGTAGGGAATGTTATTGGTAATTATCATCCTCATGGTGATACGTCAGTTTATGATGCAATGGTTCGTCTTTCGCAAGAATGGAAAATCAGAGCACCATTAATTGATATGCAAGGAAATAATGGATCAATTGATAATGATCCTGCTGCAGCTATGCGTTATACAGAGGCTAGACTTTCACCAATTGCAAGTGAATTATTAAGAGACTTAGATAAAGATACTGTATTAATGTCTTTAAACTTTGATGATACAGAGTATGAACCAACGGTTTTACCAGCTGCATATCCTAATCTTTTAGTCAATGGATCTACTGGAATATCAGCTGGATATGCAACAGATATTCCACCACATAATTTACAAGAAGTTATTGATGCAACAATTCATCGAATTAAATATCCTCATTGTCATTTAGATAAATTAATGGAGTTTATCAAAGGACCTGATTTTCCTACAGGCGCTATTGTTGAAGGATTAGATGGTATTAAAAAGGCCTTTGAAAAAGGAAAAGGAAAAGTTATTGTTCGAGCAAAAACTGAAATTATTGAAGAAAAAAACATGAATCAAATTGTGGTTACTGAAATTCCTTATGAAGTCAATAAAGCTGAATTAGTAAGAAAAATTGATGAGATTCGTTTTAATAAGAATATTGATGGTATTTTAGAAGTAAGAGATGAATCAGACAGAGAAGGTTTGAGAATTGTTATTGATTTGAAAAAGACTGTAAATGTTCAAAATACTCTCAATTATTTTTATAAAAATACCGATTTACAAAAAAACTATAACTATAATATGGTAGCCATTAAGGATAAAAGACCTGTTTTAATGGGAATTGAAGAAATTCTAGATGGTTATATTGATCACCAAATTGATGTTGTAACACGAGCAAGTTTATATGATTTAAATAAAGCAAATGAACGTTTGCATATTGTTGATGGGTTAATTAAAGCAATTTCTATTTTAGATGATGTTGTCAAAACAATTCGTGCATCAAAAGATAAAAGCGATGCAAAAAACAATTTAATAAAACAATATGCATTTTCTGAAAAGCAAGCAGAAGCAATTGTGATGCTACAACTTTATCGATTGACTAATACTGATATTGTTTCTTTACAAGAAGAAAAAGCAGAACTTGAAAAACGTGTTCAAAGATTGAATGAAATATTAGAAAGTGATGATGTTTTACGACAAGTCATCATTAAACGTCTTAAAGAAATCAAACAAAAATATCCTATGCCTCGTTTAACACAAATTAAAGAAGAAGTTAGTGAAATTAAAATTGATGAAAAAGCTATGATTATTTCTGAAGATATTTATGTATCTGTTACTAGAGATGGTTATATTAAACGTATTTCACAAAGATCAATGAAAGCAAGTACGAATATTCCATTTGGTAAAAAAGAAGATGATATTCTTATTTCTTTACATCATGCAAATACTTTAAATCATGTATTATTATTTACTAATAAAGGAAATTATTTATTTGTACCAGTTCATAAAATAGAAGAATTTAAATGGAAAGATTTAGGTAAACATGTAAGTTATCTTGTAAAAGTAGGTGCAGATGAAAAAATTATTTCTTCAATTCTTGTTCAAGATTTTAATTTACCTCTTTATGTTTTAATGGCAACAAAAAATGGTCAAATCAAAAGAACGCTTATAAAAGATTTTGAAGTTTCTAGATATTCAAAAGCAATCACATGCATGAAAGTAAAAGAACAAGATACTATGATTTGTGCTTTACTTACTGATAACCAACAAGGAATATTTATTGTTTCTAAAGCTGGCTATGGTGGATTATATAGTGAACAAGAAGTATCGATTGTTGGTTTAAAAGCTGCAGGTATAAAAGCTCTTAATTTAAAAAATGATTCAATAGCAGCGGTTGATGTGTTTGATCCTTTAGAAAA
>ENA-ORRR01001506-ORRR01001506.1-human-gut-metagenome-genome-assembly--contig:-NODE-1506-length-15008-cov-3.69565_pt1 | contig 15008 bp, 10 predicted proteins | sample MGYA00242182_ERZ509148 | MGnify/ENA primary metagenome ERZ509148 (study PRJEB26280, sample SAMEA2338674) | human gut metagenome | biome: human gut; feature: human-associated habitat; material: faeces... | reverse complement strand
GTGCCGACCCAAAGAAAGTGACCCGCAATATGACAGAAGTATACGGACCGGGTGCTTTCCTGCTTGCCGGAACGGAAATGTATCGTATGGCAGAAGACGCTCCGAAACAGAATGCTACTATCCCGCAGAACCGTATTCAGGAAATTGCAGCTATGCTTCCCGATCGACCGCAGGGGATAGGAAGGTCTTATAAAGACCGAACTTTCTGGAATAAGATAAAAGAGAGTGACGACGCTAAACAACTTCTGGAAAAGGAAGCTCCTGCTTTGTTAAAACAGGGGATGCCCCCTTTTGTCGATTCATTGTACTTGCATCTGAATAAGACGAATGTTCGTTTGCCTGGAGAGAATATGATGAATGCCCGTTATCAATATCTGTACAGGCTGACTTTGGCTGAATGCCTTGAAAATAAGAGGCGTTATGTCCCTGCCATCGAAAAAGCTCTGGTGGCTCTTTGCAGTCAGAAGCCTTGGTCTATTCCTGCCCACGACCGCGGTCTGAAGAATTATAAAGGAACGGATTATTATGTAGACTTGGTGGTTGCTACTGCCGGAAACGGTATTGCTCAGTGTGTTACCATGCTGGACGATCGTCTGTCGCCGGAGGTAAGGGCACGGGTGCAGTGTGCTTTCCGTGAGAAGGTTTTCCGTCCGGTCTACCGTTGTCTGGAAGAGACAAAACCATTTTGGTGGTTCACCGCTACCAATAACTGGAACTCTGTGTGTCTGGCGGGTGTTACCGGTGCGGCTCTTGCCTTGTTGCCCGATAAGGAGGAACGTGCTTACTTTGTTGCGGCAGCCGAAAAGTATAACGTGTATGGAATGAAGGGGTACGCTGACGACGGCTACTGTAGTGAAGGTGTAGGTTATTATAATTATGGTTTCCGTGCCTACATTCTGTTGCGTGAAGAAGTATACCGGGCAACGCAGGGAAAGATCGACTTCTTTCAGACTCCCAAGTTTGTCCGTATCGCCCGGTATGGGAAGAAGATACAGATGAATGAAGGAGTGTGCCCCGCCTATTCGGATTGTCGCATCGGTTTGTCACCGGACAGGTTTATTCTCAGTTACTGCGACCGGGCGCTGGGTGTTACTTCTGCAGAAGAACAGCCTGTTTTACCCAAAGGAAACAACTTGTCCCTTCACCTTCTCGAACTTTTCACAAGCCGGGTTGCAAAGGTTGGAATGACAGACGGAATCCGTCAGGTATTACAGGAAGAGTCGGATGCTTTGCGTGCTTATTATGAGCAGGCAGGTATTTTGATTGCTCGTCCTGCCGGTGGAACTTCCTGTCGTCTGGCTATATCCGCTAAGGGCGGAACCAATGCGGAGAATCATAATCACAATGATGTCGGTTCTTATGCCGTAGCTTTGGGAAGTGAAACGATGGTTGGCGATCAGGGCGGTCCGAACTCCTATCCCGGAGATTATTTTAACGGAGACGCTCCTCAGAAATATAAGATAAAAGGATCATTCGGCCATCCGGTTCCTGTAGTAGACGGACGAACACAGTCCTCGGGCGGGAAAGCGAAAGGTGTTGTGCTACAGAAAGAATTTACGAACGAAAAAGATGTATTCAGTATTGACTATACCTCTGCTTATTCCACCCCCAATTTGGATAAGCTCATTCGTACTTTCGTTTACGACCGTCAGGGCAAAGGCAGCTTTACGGTTGGCGATGAATTTACAGCGAAAACACCGATCCGATTCGAAACAGCCATAACGACACGAGCCGACTGGAAAATCCTGGACGATACACATCTTCTGCTGGCTACTGATTCCGAACAGATGATTGTAGCTATTGAGGCATCCGGTAAAGTGGCGTTTACTTCCGAAACGATTGAAGTGAACTCTCCGGCATATACACGTATCGGGATTGCATTGAAAAATCAGTCGAAGGAAGGATATATCCGATTGAAGATGTACACAAAATAAGTCTGTGTATTAGATATATGAAGTATTTATAGGGCATATATGCCCAGCGTGCAGGACATATATGTCCAACGTGCAGGAGATAGTTACCCTGCACATTGGCTATATATGTCCTGCAATCAGATTATAGTTGCCCTGCAAACGGGGGAAGAAGGTACTATCTTTATCTTCTTGTTTTTATTCTTGCTACTTTCGCTTAAACTGTCTATTTTTGAGGCTGCATTTCCATACTTGAATACGAGTACCTCATTATTAATAGAATAAAACAATGAAAAACAGGTTTCTGATCATATGCACAGTTTTGTTTCTCTCCTCTTGTTTGGCGTATGGACAAGAGCAAGCATCTGTAACAAATGACTTTTCTGAAAATAAACAAGGTTGTATTCAGCATCCCTGGCAAGGCAAGAAAGTAGGATACATCGGAGATTCCATCACAGACCCGAATTGCTACGGTGATAATATAAAGAAGTACTGGGACTTTCTGAAAGAATGGCTGGGGATCACTCCTTTTGTTTACGGCATTAGTGGAAGGCAGTGGGATGATGTACCCCGTCAGGCGGAAAAGCTGAAGAAAGAACATGGCGGAGAAGTCGATGCTATCCTGGTTTTTATGGGGACAAACGATTATAATAGTAGTGTGCCTATCGGTGAGTGGTTTACGGAACAAGAAGAGCAAGTGCTGTCTGCTCACGGTGAGATGAAGAAGATGGTGACGCGGAAAAAGCGTACGCCTGTCATGACTCAAGACACTTATAGAGGTCGTATTAATATAGGAATCACTCAACTGAAGAAACTTTTCCCGGATAAGCAGATCGTTCTGCTGACTCCTTTGCATCGTTCGTTGGCTAACTTCGGCGATAAGAATGTCCAGCCGGATGAAAGCTATCAGAATGGTTGCGGAGAATATATAGATGCTTATGTGCAGGCTATTAAGGAGGCAGGAAATATATGGGGAATACCTGTCATAGACTTTAATGCAGTGACAGGTATGAATCCGATGGTTGAAGAACAGCTTATTTATTTCTATGATGCCGGCTATGACCGTTTGCATCCCGACACCAAAGGGCAGGAGCGTATGGCACGCACTTTGATGTATCAGTTACTTGCACTGCCTGTCGCTTTTTAATTATTCAAATATCCGCAGGACTTGACAAAGGCATTTTTTTGTTGTATATTTGCAGGAGTCATACAGGCAATAAAGTAACAACCCATTAAAAAATGAAACGAAATGCACCTTATCAATCATCTTAACCGAACCGAAAAAAATAGTGTAACATTATAACAAAACACAAAGGGGATCATATGCAAATCAGCATCTATGTGAACCGGTGATAAGCTTGAGGCTGCAACTTTTTATACGGTTTGCAGCCTTTTTTGTTGCATAAAATCAAGAAATACGTGCTTAAAAGGTGTATTGGAGTTTATAATAAATGGGGAGACCGTTTATAATAAACGATGCAACTATTTATTATAAACTCAACTGCGATTTTAGTATTGATGGTAAAAAGTTTTCTATATGTCAGAAGAACCCGTAGAGAGTTCTCTTTTATTTGACTTAGCAGACTGCGAATTATCGTAACATGACAATCTTTTACTTTATTGCCCGATTTCCCCCCTATATCTGCCCGATTTACCTCCCGTCTCATTGCGTTCTTCTCCCTATTTTTGTGCATTAAATATTCTTATTTTTATCAATGATGAAAGATGCTGCATGATATGCACGACGGAGATGGAAAGTGCGTGGCTGTTCTGCGGGATGTTGTTTTGAAGAAAAATAGTACAATATTCCATGCTTGTTGTACTATTCTCCATAGGAATATAGATAGTTAATCGTAAATTTGTAATTTAATTGTGCCTTATACTTTTTATAAGCATTTATAGAAGAATATCATGAAATACTGGATGTTATTGTTTGCCCTTTTGTGGGTATCTTACGGAACGGGCATGGCCCGGAAAACGGAAAAAGTAGTAAATAACGGAATTCCCTGGTTTGACGACAGGGGAGAGATAGTCAATGCCCACGGTGCCTGCATTGTGGAAGAGAATGGCAGATATTATCTTTTCGGGGAATATAAGTCGGACAAGAGCAATGCTTTTCCGGGTTTCAGTTGTTATTCATCTGATGATTTGGTGAACTGGAAGTTCGAACGTGTTGTACTGCCGATGCAGTCAAGCGGAATTCTTGGCCCTGATCGTGTAGGCGAGCGTGTGAAAGTCATGAAATGCCCTTCTACCGGCGAGTATGTGATGTATATGCATGCAGACGATATGAACTATAAAGATCCCCATATCGGTTATGCTACCTGTAGCACTATAGCAGGTGAATATAAACTTCACGGACCTCTGTTGTATGAAGGTAAGCCTATTCGCCGCTGGGATATGGGGACTTATCAGGACACGGACGGTACCGGATATCTGCTGTTGCACGGAGGAATTGTCTATCGTTTGAGTAAGGACTACCGTACGGCAGAGGAAAAAGTGGTATCGGGAGTAGGTGGTTCTCACGGAGAGTCTCCGGCAATGTTTAAAAAGGACGGCACGTATTTCTTCTTGTTCTCCAATCTGACCAGTTGGGAGAAGAATGATAATTTCTACTTTACAGCCCCTTCCGTCAAAGGGCCGTGGACCAGACAAGGTTTGTTTGCTCCCGAAGGAAGCCTGACCTATAATTCACAGACCACTTTTGTGTTTCCTTTAAAGTGTGGTGAAGATACGATTCCTATGTTTATGGGCGATCGCTGGTCTTATCCGCATCAGGCTTCGGCTGCCACCTATGTGTGGATGCCTATGCAGGTGGATGGAACAAAGCTTTCTATTCCGGAATACTGGCCTTCCTGGGACGTTGATAAGTTGAAACCCGTAAATCCTCTGCGCAAAGGAAAAACCGTCGATTTAAAGAAGATAACGTTCAGTAAAGAAGCTGACTGGAAAGTGGAGGAAGGAAGAATATCTTCCAATGTAAAAGGAAGTACGCTGAGCATTCCTTTCACTGGCTCTTGTGTGGCTGTTATGGGCGAAACGAACTGTCATAGCGGATATGCGCGTATGAATATCCTTGATAAGAAAGGGGAGAAAATATATTCTTCACTGGTCGATTTCTATAGTAAGGCGAATGATCATGCAACGCGTTTTAAGACTCCCCAATTGGCTGAAGGGGAATATACGCTGGTGATTGAAGTTACGGGCATCAGCCCCACATGGACTGATAAAACGAAGAGAATCTATGGCAGCGACGATTGCTTTGTGACCATTACTGATATTGTAAAACTGTAATATTTATGAGAAATAGAATTTTATTTTCTTTCCTTGCTTGGGTAGCAGTGATCGTGTCCGTTCAGGGTAAACAAAAAGATTTTGTTTTGCAGTCCGGTCAGCCGGTTGCGATAGCTTGCAGCGGTTCGGAAGCACCGGTGGTGCGTACTTCGCTGGACTTGTTGTCCCGTGACCTTCAGACTGTATTGTCGGCAACTGCCCATATAGACACAAACACCGGAAACATCATAGTAGGAACGATCGGACAGAGCAAGCTGATTGAGCAGGCAGGCATCGATATTTCCGCATTAAAAAACAAAAAGCAGGCTTTCATGCTCGCCGTCTCAGAAGATGGAAAGCTAGTAGTAGCCGGCAGCGACAGTCACGGTACAGCCTACGGCATACTTGAAATATCCCGTCTGCTGGGCGTTTCCCCTTGGGAATGGTGGGCGGATGTGACTCCGGAGAAGAAAGAGACATTTCGTCTTTCGGGCAAGTTTAGAGAGTTGCAGTCTCCTTCTGTGGAGTATCGGGGCATCTTTATTAATGATGAAGATTGGGGACTGATGCCTTGGAGTAACAAGACTTACGAACTGTCGGATGTGAAAGGAGAAATCGGGCCGCGTACCAACGAACGTATTTTTGAGTTGCTGCTTCGTTTGCGGGCCAATACCTACTGGCCTGCTATGCATGAGTGTACCTTGCCTTTCTTTCTGACGAAGGGCAATCGGGAAGCAGCGAAAAAGTATGGCATCTTTATGGGAGCTTCCCACTGCGAACCAATGGCGTGCAATGCTGCCGGAGAATGGAAAATACGTGGAAAAGGAGCATACGATTACGTGAATAACAGTCCGGCCGTTTATCAGTTTTGGGAAAATCGTGTGAAAGAAGTTGCCGGACAAGAGATACTTTACACGCTGGGTATGCGTGGCGTTCACGATGGAAAGATGCAGGGAGCCAAGACGGTAGAAGAACAGAAAGCCGTCCTGAACCGGGTATTTGTTGACCAGCGCGGCTTGCTCGAAAAGTACGTGAATAAAGACGTAACACAAGTGCCGCAGGTCTTTATTCCTTATAAGGAAGTGCTCGATATTTATCATGCGGGACTGCAAGTGCCCGAAGACGTGACCTTGATGTGGTGTGATGATAACTACGGCTATATCCGCCATTTCCCCACTGCCGAAGAGCGTGCCCGTAAAGGCGGCAACGGAGTCTATTATCATGTTTCCTACTGGGGACGCCCGCACGATCATTTATGGTTGAGCACCATGAGTCCATCGCTCATTTATCAACAGATGAAGCAGGCTTACGATCAGGGAATACAGAAAATGTGGATACTGAACGTCGGAGACATCAAACCTGCCGAGTATCAGATAGAACTGTTCATGGATATGGCATGGAATCTGGATAAGGTATCTTCCGAAGGAGTAACCGCACATCTGAAACATTGGCTGGAACGGGAACTGGGAACCTCCTGTGCAAAGACTATCCTCCCCGTTATGCAGGAACATTATCGCTTGGCACATATCCGCAAACCCGAATTTATGGGAAATACACGGGAGGAAGAAAAGAATCCGGTCTATCGGGTAGTCAAAGACTTACCGTGGAGCGAAAGAGAGATAAACGAACGTCTGAATGCTTACAGCGAACTTTCGGAAACAGTAGAGAAAGCTGCTTCTAAAGTACCCGCCGACAGACAGAGCGCTTACTTCGAACTGGTGAAATATCCCGTACAGGCTGCGACACAAATGAATCGCAAACTGTTATACGCCCAATTGGCACGCCACGATAAGGAAGACTGGGAAAAGAGTGATGCCGCTTACGACAGCATTGCTGCACTGACTCAACATTATAACTCATTGGAGAATGGGAAATGGAATCGCATGATGGACTTCAAACCCCGCAAGCTCCCTGTATTCAACCGTGTGGAAAGAAATGCGGCTACTGCTCCGATGACAGCGGACCGTAAAGCAGCCTGTCAATGGAATGGGGCGGAGGCAAAGAAGGGCAACGCTATTGTCTGCGAAGGTTTGGGATATGAAGGCAAAGCCGCAGAGATAAGAAAAGGCGATGCGCTGACTTTCTCTTTCGGTAATCTGAAAACGGACTCGGTAGAGGTGGATATCCGGTTACTTCCCAATCATCCGGTGCATGGCGATAAGTTGCGTTTCTCGGTTTCTCTGAATGGTGCCGAGCCTGAAGTGATAGCGTACGAAACGAAGGGGCGCAGCGAGGAATGGAAAGAGAACGTGCTTCGTAATCAGGCAATCCGGAAAATCGTACTTCCCGTTCTGGGCAGGAAATCACATCAATTGGTCATCAAGGCATTGGATGAGGGAGTGATACTGGATCAGGTAATGCTTTATGAGGTGAATTAGATATAATTCTATATTTTATAGTTTCAGACTGGCTGGGTCAGTCAGTCTGAAATACACTGTTTATTGTCCCGGCTTGATAATCAACCGCAGTACAAACCAAGCGTGATGTGCTGCGGTACTTATCCATCCATAATGTTTTGCCATAATGCGGAACCGTTCTTTAAGAGAAGCCTTCCGGTTCTGCGTAGTCATTCCTTCATCCAGATAGTCGATGATTGTCAGGTGCGTATTGTGCAGGGTACGCGCCTTTTTCATGATGCGGATGCACCAGTCGAAATCAGCGGAGTACCGGTAGTTTAAGTCATAAGGTTCCATCAGCGTATGTCTGGCAAAGAAAGCCTGATGGCAGACTAACATTCCTTGTTTGAAACTCTTCCAGTCCAGCTTTTTGGGCGTGGAAAGGCGGCGCATATGCAGAAAGTGCCTGTCTTTGTCAACAATCGCAGTTTCCCCGTAGATGACGTCGGGGAGAACGCTCCCATGAATGCTGTGCACCATTTGCTGCAAAGTATCGTCTTCGTGAAAGCAGTCGCCCGCATTCAGAAAACAGAGATAGTCGCCGCTGGCAAGGGAAATCGCCTTGTTCATGGCATCGTACAATCCTTTGTCCGGTTCGCTGACGACGGTAGTTATCCGTGGACGGTATCTGTCGATGATAGAGAGAGTACCGTCTTTGGAGGCCCCGTCCACGATGATGTATTCTACGTGGTGGTAAGTCTGCGAGATAACACTTTGGATGGTATCTTCCAGTACTTTCTCGGCATTGTAGGTCACCGTGATAATCGAGAACTTGGGAGTAGGATGGACACTATGCATATTTCCCTGTTATTTTGTTGTAAACGTCCGTGTACTTCTTCGCTATGATACTTTCCGAATAGTTGCCTATGGCCTTGCGGCAGGCTTGTGCGGAGAGTTCCGCATATTCGGGTTCCGTCAGTACCCAATGGATGCCGTTGGCCAGATCTTCGGAAGACTTGCGCTGAGCTACGTATCCGTTGTGCAGATGATCGATCATTTCCGGTATGCCTCCGGTGTTGAAACCGACGCAGGGCACACCGCAGGACATTGCTTCCATCACCATATTCGGCAGATTCTCTTCGAGAGAAGGGATGGCGAAGAGGTCTACGGCATTGTATATATCCACCAACTCATGCTCATTCTTAATATAAGGAAGCGGATAGACGCGGAAAGGAATCAGGTCTTGCAACTGCTGCGACTGGTTGCCGAAAACAACCACGCCCAATGAGTCTTTCCATTCCGGATGTTTCTCTGCCAGCAGTTTGCAGGCTTCAATCAGATAGTCGATACCCTTTCGCTTGTCTGTGATCTTGACAGAACCGAAAAGAATGAGCTTCCCTTCCTGCGGCAGCCTGCATTTTCTGCGGGCTTCCTGCTTATTGTGAGGCTTGAACAGATTCGTGTTGATGGCGTTCGGGATACTGATAACCGTTTGTCCGGTGAGCAGTCCGCTGACTTTGGCCTTCTCCGCCAGCCAGCGGCTACAGCCTACAAACGTGATGGATGCCTGACTATAAATTTCTTTCTTCTTCCGGAAGATTCGGGTAGATAAGTCCTTCTTGCCTCCTCCTCCGTAGATGTAAGGGCAGTGGTGGCATTCCTGTTCGTAGTTTCTGCATTCGCGTGCATAATGGCAGATGCCGGTGCAGGGCCACATATCGTGCATGGTCCATACTACAGGTTTGCCGGAAGTCAGAATCTTGCGGATGGTGTTGAGTGACAGCATCCCTTGGTTGATCCAGTGCAGATGGATGACATCTGCCTGCTGAAATTCGGGAAGCGAAGTGATGTCCGTACCGGTATTGGCGATATCTACGGCGAAGAGATCATTCTTCTTGAAACGGTTGGCTTTCCAGATGACGATGCGTTCCCACATGAATTTCCATACGTGTAGCCAACTGCGCTTTAGTCCGACGACGCTGATTTGGTCTGTCTGTTTGTCACGTACCAACATTTTCGCCTTGATGCCGTTGTTCTTAAGCGATTCCATCAGTCGTCCGGCAGCGACAGCCGCACCACCTATTCGTTCGGAAGTATTGATGATTAGTACCCTCATGCTTTCAAAATGTTTGCACAAAAGTAGTGGTTTTCAGTGAAAATCCGTACAAAGTCACATATTATTTGTACTTTTGCCACACTTATTAATAAGGAGATATTGAACATGAAAAAGGTTGTGTTTTTAGGATTAGGGTATATCGGCCTTCCTACGGCAGCCGTTGCTGCCGCTCACGGTTTCGAAGTCATAGGAGTAGATGTCAATCCTTCTGTGGTGGAAACGATCAACCAGGGAAAGATACATATTGTAGAACCTGAACTGGGTCAGGTAGTCAGGGACGTAGTGCAGAGTGGAAAGTTGCGTGCTGTATGCAAGCCGGAAGCGGCGGATGCTTTCTTTATCGTAGTGCCTACCCCGTTCAAGCAGAACCATCGGGCGGACATCACCTATGTGGAAGCGGCCACCCGTTCCGTGATCCCTTATCTACAGGAGGGTAACCTGTTTGTCATCGAATCCACTTCTCCGGTATATACCACCGAACGTATGGCGGAAGTGATCTATAAAGAACGTCCCGAACTGAAAGGGAAGATACATATCGCTTATTGTCCCGAACGCGTATTGCCGGGAAATACATTATACGAACTGGTGCACAACGACCGCGTGATAGGCGGCATCGATCCGGCATCCACCGAAAAAGCCATTGAGTTTTATTCCGCTTTCGTACAAGGCAAACTGCACGGCACCAATGCCCGCACGGCAGAGATGTGCAAACTGACGGAGAACTCCTCCCGCGACTCACAGATCGCCTTTGCCAACGAACTCTCCATGATCTGCGACAAAGCCGGAATCAATGTATGGGAACTGATCGAACTTGCCAACAAGCATCCGCGTGTGAATATCCTTCAACCGGGCTGCGGAGTAGGCGGTCACTGCATTGCGGTAGACCCTTGGTTCATCGTATCCGACTATCCGGAACAGGCGCAGCTCATTAAGCGTGCCCGTGAAACGAACGATTACAAAGCGGACTGGTGTGCGAACAAAGTATTGGAAACCTGTCAGAAGTTTGTGGAACAGAACGAGCACGAACCGGTCGTTGCCTGCATGGGACTGGCTTTCAAACCGAATATCGATGACTTACGGGAATCTCCCGCCAAATATATCGCTTCCCGCATCATCTCCGAATCGAGAGCGGACGTGCTGATTATCGAGCCTAATATAAGCACTCATAAGAGCTTCCATCTGACAGATTATCGGGAAGCATACGAGAAAGCGGATATTATCGTCTGGCTGGTTCGCCACGATGTCTTCCTTGCATTGCCCAAAGAAGAAGGAAAGATAGAACTGGACTTCTGCGGCGTGAGACGATAAAATGTAGTTTAATTGCGAAGAGGTTGTATAGACTCTATTAAATAAAGCAGATGAAAAAGATATTGCTCGTTTTCGGTACCCGTCCCGAAGCGATAAAGATGGCTCCGCTTGTAAAGGCGCTCCAGAAAGATACGGAACATTTTGAGACACGTGTCTGCGTTACGGCACAGCACCGGCAGATGTTGGATCAGGTATTGGAAGTGTTCGGCATCACTCCCGAATATGACCTGAATATCATGGCTCCCAATCAGGACTTGTATGACATTACCGCTAAGGTACTCCTTGGACTGCGCGAAGTGCTGAAGGACTTCCGTCCCGATACCGTATTGGTGCATGGAGATACGACTACCTCGATGGCGGCATCCCTTGCGGCATTCTATATGCAGATACCTGTGGGGCACGTGGAAGCCGGGTTGCGTACCTATAATATGTTGTCTCCCTGGCCGGAAGAAATGAACCGTCAGGTGACAGACCGTATCTGCACTTACTACTTTGCACCGACGGAACAGTCAAGGGCAAATCTGCTGCAAGAGAATATAGATGCGAAGAAAATCTTTATTACCGGAAATACGGTGATCGATGCCCTGCTGATGGCGGTCGATATCATTTCCACCACCGCCGGTGTGAAAGAAAAGATGGCGAAGGAACTTCAGGAGAAAGGCTACACGGTAGGTGATCGTGAGTATATCCTCGTCACCGGACATCGTCGCGAGAACTTCGGAGATGGTTTCCTGCATATCTGCAAAGCGATCAAAGAACTGGCGGCTCTTCACCCGGAAATGGACATTGTCTATCCCGTTCATCTGAATCCTAATGTGCAGAAGCCAGTGTATGAACTGCTTTCCGGTCTGAGCAATGTCTATCTGATCTCTCCTCTGGATTACCTGCCCTTCATCTATGCCATGCAACATTCTACTCTGCTGCTGACGGATAGCGGCGGTGTGCAGGAAGAAGCCCCTTCATTGGGCAAACCCGTGCTGGTGATGCGGGATACGACCGAGCGTCCGGAAGCTGTTGAGGCGGGTACGGTGAAGCTGGTCGGCACGGATGCGGAGGCGATTGTCAGTAATGTCACTGCCCTGCTCCTTGATAAAGAAATGTATAAGCGGATGTCCGAAACGCATAACCCTTACGGTGACGGACAGGCTTGCGAAAGAATCATAGCTGCGCTCAGATGTTAACACATGAGTAGTCAGGTATTAACATTTGATATGATAGGTATTAATATCTGAGAAGTTAGGTATTAATACTTGAGAAGCTGGTTAGCAATGCTTGCTGTGACATCTAATAATGCTTGAAACGAGATCTAAGAAGCATTGTTAATCACATACACTTCCCACTATTATTGTTTTTTTATTATTGGTTTATTTTACTATCATAAGTGCCGATATATAAAGTAATATAGGGCGAACCTTTTCTGCTTTTGCCCCATTTTTCCGCTTTCATCGCTTTCACCTTATAGAAAGACATTTCACTTTATCCGCATATAACATACAAACCTCCATAATTCTGTTATTATGAACTATTCGTATATTGTCATATCAGTCGGTTTATTAGGCAGTAACAATTCCAATGTACTCCAAAGCAATTAATAGACCGTTATCAAGCTGAGATATGAAATTTCTAAAAAGAAATATCAGTGCTGTATGAAAGGAGGATATTATCGTACTTTTTGATAGTGTTTATTCGCTATAAATGGTTTTATTTTGTAGTGTCATTTTTAGAAAGCCGCTCTATTACAAAATAGGGATGAATGCTGAGAAGGTGCTTTGTCTGCCGGTGCACGTGGGTTTGAAAGATGATGAAATTAATCAAATTTGCATGGTCTTGGCTGAATATCGTCGAAAATAGAAAAGTGTAAAATGGTAATAATCGGGAGTAAAGGATGTGCTAAGGAGATTTTGACAGCACTCAAGTGGGATAATGTAGAAGAAACTGTATCTTTGTTTGACAATATAAATACAGATATTAGCGATGCATATTATGACTTTCCCATTATTAAATCCTGGAATGAACTGGAGCAACATCTGAAAACAGACAGTAAGGTTATTATTGGTGTCGGAGGTGGACAGCGTAGAGAGGTACTGGCACGAAAGATTGCCTGTCTTGGAGGAGTATTGACCACTTTTATCTCCCAAAAAGCCCTTGTGGGCGGGTATGACAATACTATCGAACCAGGTGTTGTGATTCTTTCGGGGGCAACTATTACTTGTAATGTAAGTATAGGGCAGGGGACATTTATCAATAAAAGTACTGTTATCAGTCATGACGTCCGTATTGGACGATATTGTGAAGTATCTCCCGGTGCAAAAATCTTGGGACGTGCCATTATCGGTGACAGGACGGAGATAGGTGCTAATGCGGTAATACTTCCTGATGTCATTGTCGGTGCTGACTGCAAAATAGGTGCAGGCGCTGTAGTGACGCGAAATATCGACAGCCATACTACTGTTGCCGGAGTTCCTGCCCGTTCAATTACAAAAAGCAGTAATAATGCTTTCAAGTTAAAGTCAAAGATAAGAAATTTATTGTACCATATACGAATTGCAGATTTTCGAAAGCTGAGAGAATATAATCATTACGTATTCGGAAAAAGGAAACTGATGTTCCTTGAGCTATTGTCACATAGTTGGATGTACGGTGCATCATTCGAAAACTACTACGAGTTGCAGTTCTTTAAGAAAAGCAGAACAGAATGCCGACAGTATCTCACTTCTTCGTTACGTCATGAATTGACACGTCAAGTAAACGATCCCTGTGAAGCGTTAGTGTTAAAAGATAAAGTGCGTTTTTCCGAAGTTTTTGAGGACATTCTAGGGCGCCGGGTAATGACGTTTGATGAGATAAAAAGGCAAATGCATGATCCTTACTCCATATCCATAAATGAGGTCGTCATTAAACCCATAAAAGGACAAGCCGGTCAAGGGATTATTTTTCCGATGCAAAACTTTACATCATTGCGACAACTACATGACTATGTTATTTCTACTGTAAAAAAGCCGGATGAATATTTGTACGAAGAACGTATTATCCAACATAGCGCCCTGAATAAACTGAATCCGTCAAGTCTCAACACATTGAGAATTGTGACATATTATGATGAAAGTATAAATAAGGTCGATGTGTGGAGTGTTGTTTTACGTATAGGAATAAAGGCTCGCACAGATAACTTTGCTACAGGAGGAATTGCCGCCCTTGTTGATCATCGGGGTGTCGTCTGTCAACCTGCTATAATAAAACATCCGTCAGGAGAACGGTTTCATATACATCCTGTCAGTGGTGAAAAAATAACAGGTTGCATAATCCCATATTACGATCAGGCAATAGCATTAGCCAAGCAAGCTGCTATGAGAATTCCGAAAGTGAGAAGTATCGGATGGGATGTTGCGATAACCGAAACCGGTCCTTATATGTTGGAAGGAAACGATAATTGGTGTATGACTTTATTTCAGTTGCCTGGCGGAGAAGGGTTGCGGCATTTGGCCAATTCGGTTTGCAATATGTTTTCTGTTTATGAATAACATACAGGCTATAATGCACATCAGGAATGTATTTTCCGTTCCTGGTCTGTTATTGATTCAAATAGGGAATGCCCTCTAACGAAAAACGGGCTGTCAGAGAATCACTTCTCCGGCAGCCCTTCTTCATTAGGATCAAAAAAAACAGAGGAAGTATGATATTCTTTATTCCTGACCTCCCCCTAAAGCACGGTATAGGTTAATTAAACTTTGTATTTCGGTAAAATGATTGGCCGTTTGTGACAGTTGTGCGCTGAGCAATGACTGTCGGGCGGTAAGTACTTCCAGATAGGTTGTATTCGTATGTTCCATCAGCAGGGAAGTACTTCGCAGGGCCGTTTGCAGGGAAGTGACCTGCTTGTCCAGCAACAGCCTTTTTCCCTGACTGGTCTGATAGGCAGTCAGCGCATCATTCACTTCGCTGCCGGCGTTGAGCAATGTTTGCTGAAAGCCGAGAGCTGCTTCTTCCTGCTGTGCACGGGCGATGCGATACTGAGCCAGCACCTGTCCTTTATTAAAGAGCGGCTGCGTGAGCGAACCTACCGCC
>ENA-ORRR01001498-ORRR01001498.1-human-gut-metagenome-genome-assembly--contig:-NODE-1498-length-15053-cov-2.80877_pt1 | contig 15053 bp, 19 predicted proteins | sample MGYA00242182_ERZ509148 | MGnify/ENA primary metagenome ERZ509148 (study PRJEB26280, sample SAMEA2338674) | human gut metagenome | biome: human gut; feature: human-associated habitat; material: faeces... | reverse complement strand
TATAAGCCAATTAATGTGATGCAGGAACAACTAAAAACAATGAATAAAATTGTTAAAAAGATAAACGAGCGCAAGAAAGAAAAAGAGAACTAGCAAAAAAAGAAACAGATACAAACAACCGGAGGATAAGAAAAAATGAAAACATTATCAATTATTAATTTAAAAGGCGGAGTTGCAAAAACAATATCCAGCGTAAATATGGCGCACGTCATGGCAGCAGTACACGGTTACAAAGTGTTATTAATCGACAACGACAAGCAAGGGAACGCAAGCAAAATCATGAACCGACACAGCTACAAAAAGCCGGGAATCGCCGAGATTATGACAAAAAGACATATCGACATGGAACAGATCATCCAGGAAACGGACTACCCGAACTTAGATATTGTTACGGCAAACATGAATTTGCTTAGTGCAAACCTGGAGGTTATGTTAGATCAGCAAAGACCACAGCAGATACGGATCAAGAAAGCGCTAGATCAGATAAGCAGTAAATACGATTATTGCGTTATTGACAACGCACCGGACATTAATATAAGCACGATCAACGCACTTGTGGCGTCGGATGATGTTATGATTCCGATCACAATTGATGATTTTGCACTGGACGGACTGGAAGAACTAAAAGAACAGATCAACAATACAAAAGAGGATCTAAACCCGTCACTGAATTTTGCGGGATGTTTTATAACACAGTACGACAGACAGAACGAAGCAGACGTGCAGGGCGAGGAATTTTTAAACACATTAGAATATCCGGTATTTTCTACCCACATTAGAAGAACACCAAAAATGAAGCCGTCTACGTTCGCGAGAAAGCCAATTCTTGAATACTCTAACCGATGCGGAGCAGCGATCGACTATAAGAAACTGGTAGAAGAATACATAAGCAAGACAAAGGGGGAGTAGAAGATGGCGGAAAAATTCAATCTTATGCAGATGTTAAGCGAGAGATCGAAGAAAGAAGCTGACGAAACGACGCAGAAAGAGGACGAATTGACAAACGAAAAAATGATAATGATAGACGTAGAAGACCTGGTAGAATCCAAAGATAATTTTTACCATGTTGACACGAAACTAAAAGCATCAATCGAATATGCGGGAATCTTACAGCCTTTACTTGTAAAGGAATTAGAAGACCAGGAAGGGAAATATTTGGTACTTGCCGGGCATAACAGACGCCTGGCAGTGCTAGAACTCTTAAAAGAGGGAAAAGAACGATTTAGAAAAGTACCATGTGTACTAAAAGAAAAGACACTAGAAGACAAGGTAGCGCTAATTATGGCGAACAGATTCCGAGATAAGACAGACTGGGAGCGAATGAACGAAGCGTTAGAGACAGAAGAAATGGCAAAAGAGCTAAAAGAAAAGCTAAATTTACCAGGGAAAACAAGAGCGATCTTATCCGAGCTTGTAGGAGTATCAGAAACGCAGTTAGGACGTTACAAAGCAACGTACAATAATTTGATACCGGATCTAATGGAAGCACTTAAACAGGACAGAGTACCGTTTAACGTACTGTATGAAGTGAGTACATTACCGGAACAATGGCAGAGGGCGGCGCTGGATACGTTACGATGGGAGAACGAACTGACTTTACAGGACGTAAGAGAGTTAAAGAGACAAGAAAAAGAACGCCGGCAGATTCCAGGGCAGCAGGATCTTGAGCTTGAAGAACCTGGAGAAGCAAATAGATCAGAGGAAGCGGAAGAACAAACGGAAGAAAATCTGCAGGAAGATGATTACCAGGAACAGGAAGAAGACGAAGAAGAAACAAAAGCAGAAGGATCAATGCAAGATTTACACAGTGCATTACAGGCGTTTGCGGAAAAGGTACAAAAAAAGATAGAGAGATCGCCGGAGATCATCGAAGCAACAGAAGAAGCGTTAGAAAACTTTATGACGTATTACTGGGGAATGAATAACAATGGCGGAACACTGGACGGATCAAACGGGTTCGAAGGGTGGTACGAAGCAACAAAAGAAAAAATACAGATCAACGATGAAGAGTTTCATATGATCGTAGAAATGACATGGAAGAAAGCAGCAGCAACGCTTTTAGACATGATCAATTTTGACAAAGCAAACTATGAAAAAAATGAACAGAATAACGAAACGGTAGAGATCCCGCAGACAAACAAGGCAGCAGAACCAGGACAGGGCGAAGCAGATACAAGACATAAGATTAAGATCGCCGGGAGTGTATTTGAAGACGTAAGGGACGGCACAAAACCGTTTGAACTATTAAAAAATGATAGAGATTACAAGGTTGGCGAAATTATTCTGTTTAGAGAAATGACAGACGGAGAGCCAACAGGAAGAGAGACAGAAAAAGAAATAAGCTATGTGACAAAAGGCTATGCAGGACTAAAAGAAGGATATTGTATCTTAGGACTGAAAGACACAGAAGGAGCATGGTAGGCATGACACTAATAACGATCATAGTCACAACGGGGACAATATTCGCAAGTCTAACGATCTGTTTAATGCGATTTTTCCTGGCAATAATAAAACGGATTGTAAATATCTTTGAAAATTAAAGGGAGCGTGAAAGATGAAGATACAGAGAGACATACAAATAGACGCGATAAAGAAAAGAGAACGTTTCAGAGTTACAAAGTATGAAGGGTACGCACTCATAACAGACGGCATTTATGGCGTATATGTGAATGATGAAGATTTGTTATTGAATCCAGATAAATTTAACGACGTAGCGGACAAAGAAAGTTTTGACCGCTACGAAATGGAAGATAGCGAGGGCGTAAAAGTCCTAAATGAAGCGATCACACTAGAAAGAGAGACGGCAAACGCCGTAATTAATTATAAAAAAGAAAAGTGGTGGATATGGAACAAGACGATTAAGAAATTCGGTAAGAAAGCACAATACGAGATTAAACGAAAGATAATAGAGAAAAAAGGAAAACAAGAAGAAAGTGTGATTGTCGTTGTAAGAAACGAAGAAACATACGACATTGTGGGAATTATTCCGATCATAAGGAACATTGAAGAAATGAAAAACGAAACATATCAGTTATAAATATTCGAGCGGCTTTTTCTGCTGCCTAAAAACAACAACAGATTGGCATAGATAATAAAATTCGAAACCATATGAAATATACTCTCCTTAAAATTAAGTATTAAAAAATAGCAACGAAAAGAATTGATTAATTAATTTGTATACATACACATTAGGGATAACGAGCGTTATTCCTTAGGCAGCAGAAAAAGCCGCTTGACGTAATACAGAAGAAGGATATTTATATACCACACACGAACAAAAAACAAAGTATCCAGGAAAAACGCAAAGAAACCAAAAACAAAGGTCCGCCGCAGCGCGGCACCGTGGCGGGCAGAAAGGGGCAAGTAATGGAGATCACGGAATTTTTAAAAGCAACAAGCGGGAGAAGGTTTAGACCGTTACTGATGTGTAAAGATGGCTTTACGATGAGCGTACAAGCAAGTAAAACACACTACTGCGAACCAAAACAGGACAATTTGAAAGAATACACACACGTAGAGATTGGACAATTAAGTAGAGTAGAAAGCTTATTGTTAATGTATGCAGAGGATGGAGAATACCCAACGGAAACGATTTACGCATTTGTACCAATCGAAGAAGTTGAGGAAGTTATAAAGAAACACGGAGGTTTAGTAAAGTATTGGAAAAAATAAGCGGGACAAAATGTGCCAAAATCGGGACGTTGACAGCCGAAAACGGGACACTTAAAAAAGAGATCAAAGCGAAAAACGAAGAAACAAAACGCACAGACTGGAAAGAAAGCTTTTTAAACAAGTTTTTAAGAAAATATTAAGGAAGTGAACATATGCTGATTGTAAGCCAGACAAAGGGAAAGATTTGGAACTTAGAGAAATTAACAGGGATTATGATAGATCTAAGGACTAAACCGCAGAAACATTACGTTATTGTAGCAGATACAGGGAACTTATTAAAAGACATTGCAACGTACAAGAAAAGAGAAGAAGCGATCGAAGCAATGAACGAATTAATAAATACTTACAAAAACAGAATACCGGATGCAAATACAGTTTATTGTTTACCAGAAGAAAAGAAACCACTTTACGGGAAAAATAACAAACTGTTAGATTTGGACAAAGTAAAGGCATTAAGAAAAGCAAAGTGGACAATAAAAGAAATTGCCGGAGATATGGGAGTAGAAGAAAAGACAATAAGAGAAGCAGTTAAACAAATTAAAGCGGGCGGAGCGTAACGGCAAACGATGGCAGCAGTAGAAAAGCGAGGGCATAATGGAGCAGAAAATAAAAGTAGAAGAGGTAAGAAGGGTTTTAGAGAGCTATTGCGAAATTGACGGGAATATCAAAATGTTAAACAGCATAGCAGAAAAACTGGAAGAATCAGAAGAAGAACAACGACGGTATGAAGAACGCACCGAAGAATACAAAAGATTAAAGATTGAGATATTAAGGGAAGTATCACAATTACCGTATAAACAAAAGGCGATCTTAATAGATAAGTACATAAATGATTTACGATGGACAAAAGTAGCATACCTAAATCATTACAGCACAAGACAGTGCAAAAATATCAGAAATACAGCGCTGCAAAGCCTAAAAAAAGCGTTTCAAAATAACGAAACGATCATGAGATACATAGAAAAAGAAGCAAGATAAAACTGCCCATAGTTGCACGTTTTAACTGTTAAAATAAATAGTAAAGCATATGATACCAGGTTTTAAAAGAAATTTTTTAGAACCTAGTATTTTTGCGTTTACAGAAAAAGAACAGAGAGCAAATGGAGAAACAAACGAAGGGAGGGAAGAAGATGGGAAGACCAAGACATCCGGAAAGAGATAGATCGAAAGAAAGATATATACAGAGCAAGGGAAAGATAACAACAAAGGAATTAGCAGAGCTGGCGGGAGTAACACCGCAGAGAATCCGAAAGTGGAAGAGTGAAGACAAGTGGGACGCTGCAATAGCACCACGAAAGAAAGGCGGACAAAAAGGAAACAAAAACGCCGCCGGAAAAACGCCCGCAAAAAACGGGAATAAGAACGCCGAGAAACACGGTATATACTCACGTGTAGATCTGGACAGGATCACAGGGGAAGAAGAAACACTGATTGAGAACGCAAAGCACTATGATATAGCGCAGAAGATCAACGAGGAATATAGCAAACTGATCGTAAAGGAAAGCAGACTGCAGAAGATGCTGGACGAGATCATAGAAGAGACGAAGAAAGAACCAGATAAAACGTATATAGATAGCGTTACGACAATGGAGGGCGACCAAACACTGGAGATACGCAACAGTAGTTCGGCGTTTGAACGAATGAAGAAGATAGATGAACAGTTGATAAGAGTACACAGAAGTATCATTAAGTTACTGGATACGATGAAGGCACACGAGATGGAAGCACTCAAGTTACAGCTGGATAAGAAGAAGAACGAACTGCAGCGCATGAAGCTGACAGGAGAAGTTAGCATAGAACCAGAGCCGGAAGAGTATGAGATCATAGACGAGTAAGGACACACATACAGGGACGACGTGCCGCCCGCCCGGCAGCAGTCGAGCGACAGAGAGAAAGAAAAAATAAAAGTGATGAAGGCATGATGCACCGACACAGATCACATCGGACACAAAAACAAACAGATGTTCGACTCTTGTTCGAGTGGGTCCTTCCGGCACAAAACGCCGACTGCGGGTACGACGACGCCCAAAAGTCCGTTTTTCGGCAAAATAAAAAAACGAGTTCCAGAATTTCCATGGAAAAATTCAGATAGGGGGTTCAGAAAAAATGTGTCCAATTTGGACACATGGAAAGGGGTAAAAATGAAACTGTATACAGCAAAAGCGGTCGCGGCGTGGCTGGGTATGACAGAAAGAAATGTTAGAAAACTAAGAGACAAAAATATAATAAAAGAATTTAAGCCGGGATTGTATAAATTGCAGGACGTAACACAGCAGTATATTACCTATTTGCAGAATAAGAACCCGGAAACAGAAGGAACACTTGACTATAACGAAGAACGGGCAAAGCTTATGAGGGCGAAGCGTGAGAGTGTAGAGGTAGAGTTGAGGACCAGGCGAAACGAGCTGCACGAAGCGGAAGAAGTCGAACAGGTTATGACGGATATGTTGATACGATTTAAAACAAAAATGATGGCGATCCCGGCAAAACAAAGCCCGGTTGTTGCATCAAAGACAGATCAGACCGAGATTTTTAGCATATTAAAGAGAGCAATAGAAGAAGCGTTGGACGAATTGGCAACGTATGAAGAAGTGTTCGGAGAGAATGAAGATGGAGAAGAAAACGTATAGATTATTTAAAAAAATATTTGGAACATTAAAACCGCCGCCAGATCTGACGTTATCGCAGTGGGCGGATAAATACAGGCGATTATCTTCCGAAGCATCGGCAGAGCCGGGAAAGTGGAGAACAGAAAAATGTCCGTATCAACGCGAGATCATGGACGCGATCACGAACATAAATATAAAAAAAGTGGTGGTTATGTCTGCGGCGCAGGTTGGAAAAACGGATGCTATGATATTGAATCCTATTGGCTATTATGTACACTATGAACCGGCGCCGATCATGGTAATACAGCCAACGATTAAGTTAGCGGAAGGATTTTCGAAGGAACGTTTATCGCCAATGATCCGCGATACGCCAGTATTGACAGAGCGGATCAATGACGGATCACGTTCGAGCGGTAATACGATCGAGCAAAAAGTTTTTCCTGGCGGACACATAACAATGGTTGGAGCAAACAGCCCGGTTGGGTTGAGGTCACGACCGATCAGAATATTATTATGTGATGAGATTGACGCATACCCGGCATCCGCAGGATCAGAAGGGGACCCGCTATTGCTAGCATCGAAACGACAGACGACATTTTGGAACAAAAAACAGATAGATATATCAACACCAACGATCAAAGGAATGTCACGAATTGAGGTAGAGTACGAGAACAGCAGCAAAGGAGAATGGAACGTACCTTGCCCGCATTGTGGAGAATTACAGCCGTTGAAATGGGCGAATGTAAAATTTGACAAAGAAAATTTAAATAAAATTGAATATATTTGTGAGAAATGCGGAGCGATCGCAAGCGAAGTAGAGTGGAAAGAAAAATTTACAGAAGGAAAATTTGTACACGAAAACGCAGAAAATCCGGTAAAAGGGTTTCATTTAAATACACTAGGATCTACCATGACGACGTGGCGGGAAGTTGTAGAAAAATTTCTACTTGCCAACGAAGAAAGAAAAAAAGGAAATGTGGAGCTTATGAAAGTATGGATCAATACAGAAATGGGCGAAACGTGGGAAGAAGAAGGAGAAAAACTGGAAGAAGACGATTTAATAAAACGTTGTCAAATGTATAATTGCGAAGTACCGCAAGGCGTCATGTATCTAACGGCAGGCGTTGACACACAGGACGACCGTTTTGAAGTCGAGGTTGTCGGTTGGGGTGTAGAGCATGAGAGTTGGGGCATAAAATATTCGGTTTTATATGGAAATTTAGATCAAGAAGAAGTATGGCAAGATCTTGATTTGTTTTTAGATCAGACATTTACCAGGCAGGACGGCATAAAAATGAAAATAAGGTGTACTTGTATGGATTCTGGAGGACACTACACGAACAAAGTATATAAGTTTTGTAAGCAACGCTTTAGTAGAAATATATTTGCAATCAAAGGCGGAAGCGAAAGCACGGCAGCATATATCCAGAAGCCAACGAAAAACAACCGCGAAAAAGCGTATCTGTTTACGCTAGGAGTAGACACGGGAAAATCTTTACTAATGGGAAGATTGAAGGTCGAAGAAGAAGGACCGGGATACTGTCATTTTCCGCGTGATCCGGGGACTGGATATGATAAAAAATATTTTGAAGGCTTAACATCCGAGAAAAAAGTATTGCATTACAAAAAAGGAAGACCGTACTTTACATGGGAACTTGCGAAAGCACACAAAAGAAACGAAGCGCTTGATTGCAGAAACTATGCATCCGCAGCGATCGAGATCACAGGTTTGCCGCTAAAGAAACAAGATGAACAACAACAGCAACAGAAAAAAACAGTGAAAAGAAGACGAAGACGAACAGGAGGGATTGCATAAATGGGAGGAATTACGTTAGAGACAGCACAGAAGCACTTAGACGCATGGCTAGAAGCAGAAATGCAAGTGACAAATGCACAATCATATACGATCGGAAGCAGGACGTTGACAAAAGCAAATCTGACAGAGATTAGAAACGCGATCGAATACTGGCAGCAGAAAGTGACGATGTTAGAGAACTTGAAGAAAAACAAAGGAAGAAACAGGGTAAAAAGATTTGTACCACGAGATCTATAAAAGTCTGCCCGATATTTCCCGTTTTTTTATGTAAAATTACATATAGAAAATATAAATAAAGCACCCGGAGCGGTGCTTTTTCTGTACGCAGGAAGGAGGAAAGATGAATGTCATAGCGAAAGCAATAGACGGCATTGTAACAACCGTGTCCCCGGAGAAGGGATTAAAAAGGGCAGCAGCCAGAAGACAAAATCAAATCTTAAACAGTGGATACGGAAACCATGGAGCTAGCACAACGAAAAAATCTATGAAAGGTTGGTTATTTGGTGGAGGAAGTGCAAGAGAAGATATAGAAGACAATCTTGACGTATTACGGCAAAGATCACGAGATCTATACATGGGTGTACCGCTTGCAACGGGAGCAGTCAAAACAATGCGTACAAATGTCGTAGGACGTGGCTTAAAACTAAAGCCGACAATCGACAGAGAAATACTGGGGATCACACCAGAGGAAGCGCAGAAGCTCGAAAAGCAGATTGAAAGAGAATGGGCGCTATGGGCGGAAAGTAATGACTGTGACATGGCACGATTGGATAATTTTTACGAACTACAACAACTTGCCTTTAGTAACTGGTTACAATCCGGAGATTGTTTGGCACTCCTTCCAACCAGCAAGCGAAAAAAACAGCCGTATGATACAAGAATTCAACTTGTAGAAGCCGATAGACTATGCAGCCCGTATTATATCGACAAATTAGACGGGAGCATAGTAAACGGCGTTGAAGTGGATTCTAACGGGGAAGTGATCGCGTACTATATAGCGAATAGGCACCCATTGTCATACGAACAAAAGGAAATGAAATGGACGCGAGTAAAAGCGTACGGAAGCAAGACGGGAAGAAAGAACGTACTGCACTTAATGAGCCGTGAAAGAATCGATCAACGGCGCGGTACTCCGTTTTTAGCACCAGTAATCGAAAGCCTTAAACAGCTGGGAAGATACACCGACGCAGAACTTGTTGCAGCAGTCATAAGCGGAATGTTTACCGTATTTATCGAAAAAGAAGATAATTCGGAGGGCGACGCGATCGGAAATATTATTCCAGAAGATCAGCAAGTTGACGAAGAAGACGAAGGAAGTATCGAGATTGGCGCCGGTGCGGTAATTGATCTGGCAGCGGGAGAAAAAGCCCACGATATTAACCCCGGAAGACCGAACGCCAACTTCGGCGGATTTGTTGAAGCGATCTGCCAGCAAATAGGCGCAGCGTTAGAAATTCCGTATGAAGTGCTAATGAAAAGATTTAATAGCAGCTTTACAGCATCACGCGGAGCATTAGAAGAAGCGTGGAAAATGTTCCGAACGTATCGAGAATGGTTATCAAGGGATTTTTGCCAGCCAGTCTATGAAGAATGGTTATCTGAAGCGGTAGCAAAGGGAAGAATATCAGCCCCTGGATTTTTTACAGATCCGCTTATACATTATGCCTATTGCAAGGCAGAATGGAACGGACCGGCAAAAGGAATGTTAGATCCGGTTAAAGAGGTTAACGCAGCAGAAAAAAGAGTTTCGAACGGATTCTCGACAAGACAGAACGAAACGATGGAAATGACGGGCGGGGATTTTTACGCCAACGTAGAACAGTTAAAGAAAGAAGAAGAAAAAATGAAGGAGGTCCGGGAAATTGCCAAAAAGGGAACAGAAACAAGCGCAAAAGGAACAAAAACAGAATAAATTCTGGAACTTTGTACAAGAAACAGAAGAAGATCCCGCACAGCTGATCTTGTACGGAACAATCGCAAGCGCGGAATCCTGGTGGGAAGACAGGGTAACGCCAAAGCAATTCAACCAGGAACTGGACGCCCTGGGAGACGTAGAAGAAATCGTTGTAAGGATCAACAGCGGGGGCGGCGACGTATTAGCAGCTAACGCGATCTACACAAGGTTAAGAGATCACAACGCAACAATTACGGTAAAAATTGACGGCTGGGCAGCATCCGCCGCAACAATTATCGCAATGGCGGGCGATAAAATCCAGATTGCAAAAAACGGAATCTTTATGATCCATGATCCGTCAATGACAATTTGGAACACGTACACAGCCGAACAATTTGAAAAAATGGCGGAACAGCTAAAAACTGTGAAGCAATCAATTGTAAATGCGTACACACAACGAACAGGAAGGGACGAGGAAGAAGTTTCGGCGCTTATGTCGGAAGAAACATGGTGGACCGGAGAAGAAGCCGTAGAAGAAGGTTTCTGTGATGAACTACTATTCGAGGAAGCGGAAACGATTGTTGAAAATGGTTCAATGTTGATCGTCAATTCGGTGCCGATCGACATAACAGGATTTAAAACAATCCCGCGAAATGTTTTTGAAAATAAAAGCACAACAAAGAACAGAGGAAAGAAAAAATTACAAAATAAAGCGGAAGACAAGAAAGGAGTGCAAATGTCAGAAATTAAAACAGTACAGGATTTAGAGAAACAGTATCCGGGACTTGTAACAGAGATCAGAAACGAAGCTGTAGAAGCGGAAAGAACAAGGATTAAGGATATTAAAAATCTTGAAATTGCCGGATTTGAAGATGTTGTTGAAAATGCAATGTTTGAAACTCCGATCACAGCAGCAGAAACAGCCATGAAGATTATTAACAAGCAGAAACAGGTTGGAGCTAATTACATGGCAGAAAGAGAAGAAGACGTGAAAGAAAGCGGCGTAAAAAACGTGCAGCACGGAAGCGGAGAGGAAGAAACGAAGAACAAATTCGATGCGATTATTGATGAAATGAAGTTTTAAAAATGAAAGTTGAATTAATTAACGAAGATTGTTTAAAAGCAATGGAAAGCATAAAAAGCCAGAGCGTGGATATGGTTTTGTGCGATCTGCCATACAAAGTGACAGGGTGCGAGTGGGATACACAATTGTTAGATATGGAAAAGTTGAAAGAAGAGTATTTAAGGATTGTGAAACCGAACGGAATCATAGCACTATTTGCAATCCAACCGTTTAGCACGGCAGTTATGAATACTTTTGGAAAGTATTACAGTCATACGTGGTATTGGCAAAAGAATAATGCAACAGGGGGGGTATTTAGCAAGGTACAACCGATGCGCTGCATAGAAGAGATTCATATTTTTCGGAAGCTGACGACAAAAAATAATAAAGGACAGTTTTCGAAAACAAGGAATTATATGATCGAACAAAGGAAGCTGACAAATTTAAAAACAAAAGAATTGGATGAATTGCTAGGATCACAAATGGCAAAACATTATTTTACACCAGGCGAGCAGTTTTCGATTCCAAAAGAGGACGATTATATAAAACTACAAACAACCGGATTTTTTCAGATGCCGTATGAAGATCTGAAAAGAATGTATAACAGTGAAAAGCAAAAAGAAGATTTTCGCTATTATCCACAAGGATTGCAAAGAGTAAATAGATTAATTGTAAACACTAAAGACAGAAGCGGAGAAATTTACAAAGAAAAAGTGAATGAGAGTATCCAGCAGTTTACAAATTATCCGAAACAGCTAATTAAATTCAATACAGAAACAAAACGCGAACACCCAACACAGAAACCCGTGGATTTACTTAAATATTTAATAAAAACATACACAAAAGAAAAAGAAGTAATTATGGATAATTGTATGGGAAGCGGAAGCACTGGCGTAGCAGCGATTAAAACGAATAGAAGTTTTATCGGAATTGAAATGGATACAAATTACTACAAGATAGCACAAAGAAGAATTGCAGAGATCAGCAAACAGAAAAGGAGCAGAGCATGAGAGAAGCAGCGATTGAAAAAAGAGAATGTACGATGACAAACGTTCTTGCTGGAGTTTTTCCGATCGTAAAGGAAAGCGGAACGGCAGCAGCGGCAATGCCGGCGTATACGTTAGTAGCTAAAGGAAGCGACGGAAAACTAGAAGCACTAACAAATGAAACAGTAAGTAAAGTAATTGGAATTACAGCAGAAGAAGCGGAAGCGGATGAAGTGATAATTTACTATCAGACTGGGGAATTTTTCGAAGATGCGTTAAATATTCCAGGAGGAGTAGATAAGGCAGAAGCAAAAGAAGCGTTAAGAAAATTATCAATTTTTCTTAAATAGATAACAGGATAACAGGAGGAGACAATGGCAAACGAGATTAGTATTTATAATCCCCGAACGATGGGGAGACTTGTGGAAAGATTACCGCAGGAAAGAACATTTTTAAGAGACACATTTTTTAGAAATGAAGAAATTTTTACAACAGAAAAAGTGGATGTAGATTACGTGAAAGGTAATAGAAAGGTAGCGCCAATCGTGAGCCGATTAGTTGGCGGAAAAATTGTACCCAATACGGGATATGAAACCAAATCATACAAACCGCCACTTGTAGCGCCAGAGGTAATTACAACAGTAGACGACATTTTAAAACGACTTCCAGGAGAAAGTCTAGAATCGAAAATCACACCAGAACAGCGAGCGGTTCAAAAAATGGCAAAAGATTTTGTCATGATGGAAGGGCAGATTGTACGACGTGAAGAGTTGATGTGTGCACAAGCGTTATTTACTGGAAAAATTGAGTTGATCGGAGACGGAGTAAACGAACAGCTTGATTTTGGGTTTGAAAATACAGAAAAACTGACAGGACAGAAAAAATGGACAGACCAGGAACATTCAAATCCGTTGAAAGATATTGAAAACTGGAGAAAAGAAGTACAGAAAAAAGGTTTCGTGAATTGCAATGTGGCAATTATGGGAAGTGATGCAAAAGATGCGTTTATTAACCATCCAAAAGTTAAAGAGGTGCTAGATGTAAGAAACTATAATTTAGCAGTTATTCAGCCGAGAGAATTACCAAATGGAGCGACATATATTGGATCAATTCACGAACTAGGACTGGATATCTATACATATAACGAATGGTATCTTGATGATTGGACAGACCCAACAACTCCAACGACAAAACCACTTGTGCCAGATAATGCGGTTGGCTTATTAAGTACAACAGCCAACTACTCTATGTATTACGGAGCCATTACATTGGTGGATGATAAGACAAAAGATTTTAGAACTATAGCGGCGAAATATGTACCGGATACATACGTAGAACGCCGACCGGTTCGAAGATTCCTTAATTTATCATCTGCACCACTTCCAGTCCCACACGAGATTGATAGCTGGTATGTTGGAGAAGTTGTATAGAAAAGGCGGTAACGTATGGATTTTAAAAGCCAGTTGTTGAATGATATGAAGATTTTTCACAACACAAAAGAAATGGCGGAAAAAATTGAAATTACATACCAGGGCAGCAGAAAAGTAGTTGCTGCAATCTTAGAAAGCGCAGAAGAGATTGCAAGACAGAAGAACGATCCAGCGCAAGGGATCAGTGAAGTTGATTCAATCTTGTATGTGTCGCTCGAAGAAATGGGAGAAGTACCAGAAAAAGGGAACGATATAGAAATTGGAACAAAAGAAACTGGATGGGTAAGATACGAGATTGTGAAAAATCATTACGAAGATGGAGAAATAATCTTGAATCTTGCGAGGTATGAAGAATGATACAGATAACAAATGAAACTGTAGAAAAGGTAAATGCGATACTTTCCGGAGTTCCGAAAGGAGCGCAAAGGGCGTTATCGAATGCGATCAACCGCGGATTATCTAAGGTTAAAACGGGAGCTTTCAAGTACGCAAGAAAAGTATATACGGTACAATCCGGAGCGCTAAACGCAGCTACAAAAACGTCTGTAAAAACAACAAGCGCCGGAGATCTTGCAGGTTATGTAAGTTTTTCCGGTGCAAAGATACCGCTGTACAAATTTAAGGTAACGCCGACGGTGCCAAAACAGCATACACTTGTAAAAGCTAGTGTTATGAAGGGCAGCGGGACAGCGTTTGAACATGCTTTTATCGCAGATATGCAAAGCGGACACACCGGAGTATTTGAACGTGAAACGTCAAAACGGTTTCCAATCGAAGAATTGATGGGATTATCTGCGGCGCAGATGATCGGAAACGATAAGGTTATAAAAGACGTAGAAAAAGACGCACAAGAAACGGTAAACAAGCGAATAGAGCATGAAATTGACAGATTGTTAAACGGATATGGAGGATAAGCATGACACCGATTGTATTGTTAGAATGTCTCGAAGAATTTGTAAAAGAAAAAACAAAAGACATTATCTTACAAGTGCGTACAGCACCAGGAGAAGAAGATGATAAAGAACGAGCGGCATACATTTATAAAATGCAGTTGCCGAGAGAAAAGGATAAAACACAGAAGATCCCTTATATTTTGTTGCAAGTTTTAAACGGATCAGACGACAAAGAAAAAGACGAGCCGGAAAAAAGTACGTGCAAAATACGGATAGTATTTGCGACGTATTCAGAAGACGGCGGACAAGGATCATATGATGTGCTTAATTTAATCTTAAGAGTTCGTAGCGAGCTGGAAAAAGTCGGGATCATCGGTGGAAAATTTACATTACAAAAACCATTAGAATATATCATTTATCCAGACAGCCCGTACCCGTATTATATCGGGGAAATGGTCACAAATTGGAGTATGCCAACAATCAAACGAGAAGTTGAACAGTATTGGCAGTAAGGCGGTACGATGGCAAAGAAGAAATATACGGTAAAAAAGAACCCAAAGAAAGTCAAAAAGGCGACGAAAAAACCAAAGAAAAAAGTTGTTAAAAAGAAAAAGACTACGACAAAAAAGACAACTACGCCGGTAAAAAATACAGTAGTCAAAGAAAGCGCAACAATACAATTAAAAACAA
>ENA-ORRR01001492-ORRR01001492.1-human-gut-metagenome-genome-assembly--contig:-NODE-1492-length-15107-cov-2.84135_pt1 | contig 15107 bp, 15 predicted proteins | sample MGYA00242182_ERZ509148 | MGnify/ENA primary metagenome ERZ509148 (study PRJEB26280, sample SAMEA2338674) | human gut metagenome | biome: human gut; feature: human-associated habitat; material: faeces... | reverse complement strand
CCAGCGACACGTAGCGAAAGCGTGTTTTCGAAAATTTTGTTGATTTTGAACAATTTAAAGAAGATTATGAAGAGTTTCGCAAACGCCTATGTAAAGTAAAAGATGAAAAGGAGTACAAAAATGTCACAGATAAAACTTGGTTCCCATGTGGGAATGGCTGGAAAGGAAATGTTTCTTGCTTCCATGAAGGAGGCGGAAAGTTATGGTGCCAATATTTTAATGCTTTATACCGGAGCACCGCAGAATACAAGGAGAAAAGAGATTTCAGAACTGAATATTGAAGCCGGATGGGAGTATGCGAAAAAGGCTGGCATTGAGGAGATCATCGTGCATGCACCGTATATCATCAATCTTGCCAACACTGTAAAGCCGGAAACATTTGAACTTGCGGTGGGATTTTTGGAAAAAGAGATCAAGCGTACCGCAGCGATGCAAAGCAAAATTCTGGTGTTACATCCGGGCTCTGCGCTGGATGCAGGAGCGGAAGCCGGGATCGCACAGGCAGTAAAAGGCCTGAACATGGTTCTGGATGCTAATGATGATGATGTAGTCATTGCCCTTGAGACAATGGCTGGCAAAGGGAGCGAGATCGGACGCACTTTTGAGGAATTGAAAATGATCTACGATGGGGTTCATAAGAAAGATCGTCTGCGTGTCTGCTTTGATACCTGTCATGTAAACGATGCAGGATACGACCTTGTCAATGATTATGACGGTGTTTTCCAGAAATTCGATGAGATTTTAGGACTTGACCAGATTGCAGTGTTTCATATCAATGACAGCCTGAACCTTCTCGGTGCGCACAAAGACCGTCACGCAAATATTGGAGCGGGAACGATCGGGTTTGATCCTTTATATAAGGTGGTGCATGACGAGCGGTTCCTTGATGTGCCAAAAATCTTAGAGACCCCGTGGCTTTGCGCAGAAGGTGAAACGAAAAAGACAATTCCGCCTTATAAGGAGGAAATCGCACGGCTGCTGAGATAAGAGAGATGGGTAAGGCGTGTTGGAGAAGCTATTTTAGACATCTTATAGTGAAATTCAAGGGGAAAGGAACAAAATGAACCAGCAGGAAAAAGATAAAATCGTAAGAAAACTGATCGACACAAATACCACGATTTCCACGATGGAGAGCTGCACTTCCGGGTTGATCGCATCCATGATCACGGATACGGAAGGGGCATCGGCAGTTTTTCCGGGAGGTTATGTCACTTATCTGAACAAAACGAAAATCTTATGCGGTGTTGACGAAAAAATTATAAAAGAGCACGGTGTTTATTCTAAGCAATGTGCGAGGGCGATGGCTGAAACTGCTCAGAAAAACCTTCATACAGAGATTGCGGTCGGAATCACAGGCACGACCGGAAATGTCGACCCGAATAATGCAGACAGCATGCAGGGAAAAGTATTTTTCTGTATTCTTGTGGGAGAGAATGCGTATGACTATGAATACAATGCAGAGGTCACCCGGATGAGCCGCCATGAGATCAAGGAGTTATATGCAGATAAAGTATTTGAAGAACTCGCAAAATTGATAAATATCGTTCATTCCAGTAGTGATCTCTGCTGTGATTCTGTATGAAAAATGATAATTATTTCATGATTTCGTGTTTTGCAGTTGTTTAATTTCGTCTATGGATAAACCGGAAAAATCAGCAATATCTTCCAAAGAAAGTTTGTTGGATTTCAGCATGCGTCTGGCAGTTTCCATTGCAGCATTCTGAAATCCAGTTTTCTTACCTTCAGAGAATCCGTATTCATATTCTGCTTTCCGTAACTTCTTTTCTTCCAATTCTTTATCATATTCAAAAATACTCATACTGATGACCTCATTTCGATTCCGGGTAAGAAATTCCGTCAGAATCCCTTTCTGGATACACTCGTCTACAGCACACTCCACAGCTTGGTTCAAGGGCATGTCTGTTGCGTAGTGACGCACTCTGGCAACATACTGTGCATATTCGTTTAATGTACTGCAGTGTTGCATTAGCTCTGCATTGTGACCTTCATTGACATTTAAAACTGTAACAATTAATTCAAGTTTTGCTTCTCCTGTCAGATGTTCAAATGCCGAGGAAAGTCGAAGATCTGTACAGTCAGCAATTACTGTTGAACCATTATAAAACTCAATAAAATTTGGGGCAGGAATTTTCTGCAAGGTGGATGAGAATAGTGATTTCTTATCCACAAGTTTCTGATATTCACTGCAAATATAAAACAAATCCCGAAGCGGCATATTTGGGTTGTAGGTTGATTGATGTTCATATAGGTATAAATTGGTATCTATAATGAATGCCAGATCGTTTTTCATTTCCATATAAATAGCATTTTCGAGTGTCACGATCTCCAGATCCTCAGGGTTTTTGTAATTTCTCTGGTTCACCGCATTGTAAAGTGAGAGCAGATTCTTACGGTCAGAAAATAACATCCGAAAAACGGTGTCCTTGTAGTTTCGGTTTGCTGTCAGTGTTTTAATTGTGAAGTCTCTTTTGTCCTTGTTACGGTTTCTTTTGCATTTTGCCATAAATCGTTTCCTCCTGATGTGGCAGAACAGATTATAAAAACTGTTTTCTGATAGCAGGAGAATACAACTGTTTATGATTCCAAGTTCATTTCGTCTCCTGCTTTTCAATTGTTGATGGGTAACAAAAAGCATAGATACGAATGAAGTACACAGATTCTAAAAAAAACGAATCTGTCGTTCTTAGAATATAGATGACAAAAATGTCATGAAGATTTTGTAAAATATGCTTTTAGTCATTGTAACACAGAAATTATATGGGAAGCAAGAAAAATTGGCTGTTTACTTCAACTTTTTTGTAGAGTAAAATAATAAAATTATAATTAGTGAAAATTTTGGGGGAAAGATTTGCATCTTATGATCGTTGGTATCATAATGGTGCAAAGGATACTTTGGAAAGGTGGTTTAGATATGAAATTTGGACCGATTGAAATCAAGGATAAAAGTAATCGGACGATTGTACTGAGAAATGCAACGCCGGAAGATGCAGAAGATTTAATCACGTACTTAAAAGTCACCACAGCGGAAACACCATATCTGATCCGGGAACCGGAAGAAGTTGTCATGACACAGGAGCAGGAGACAGCGTTTATCAATAATTGTCTGAATTCGGACAGATCCTTAATGTTAATTGCAACGTTGGATGGAAAACATATCGGAAACTGTTCTTTCAATCCGGTTGGAAACTATAAGAGATATCGGCACAGATGCGAAGTGGCAATTGCTTTATATCAGGAATTCTGCGGATATGGTATTGGAAAAATCATGATGGAAACAGTGCTGAAAGCAGCAAAAGAGATTGGATTTGAACAGGCGGAGCTTGAAGTGATCTCAGATAATCAAAATGCAATTACATTGTATGAAAAACTGGGATTCCAGAAATATGGCACATTTCCAGATAACATGAAATATGCGGATGAACATTAAGCGTCTGCGGACTGGATGATGAAAAAATTATAAGATAACAAAAACTGCCCTCGTTTTTAACAAAATCCATCCGGTATTGTTAAGGATACCTGGTGGATTTTCCATTTTCTGCAATTTATAATAATGTTAAAAATAATTGCAAAGGTGGTAAAAATATGAGAAAGTTATACATAGACAATATCAGATGGATTACAGTTGTGCTTGTGGTTTTGTATCATGTTATTTATATGTTCAATGGAATTGAAACATTTGGAGTGATCGGACCATTTTCGGATGTGCAATATCAGGATGCATTTCAGTATATCGTATACCCATGGTTTATGCTGTTGTTTGTAATATCAGGAATGAGCGCAAGGTATGAGCTGGAACATCGCTCAGAAAAAGAATTTATAAAAAAAAGGACGGGAAAATTATTGGTTCCATCCACCCTTGGGCTTTTAGTGTTCTGGTGGATTTTAGGATACTACAATCTGCTGATCAGCGGTGGATTAGAGGAGATGGCAGCAGTTCCAAAACCGGTTTTATTTATCATCATGGCAGTCAGCGGCATAGGACCGCTATGGTATATCCAGATGTTATGGATTTTTTCGGTATTGCTCGTATGGATCCGCAGAGTGGAAAAAGACAGATTATGGAAGCTGGGAGAGAAAGCGGACGTTCCATTTCTTGTGCTATTTGCAATTGTGATCTGGGGCGCAGCTCAGATTTTGAACACACCAATGGTTGTGGTATACCGTTTCGGTATCTATGGGGCTGGATTTTTTGTGGGATATTTTGTTTTGTCCCATGATGAAGTGATGGATCGTCTGGAAAAATGTTGGCTGCCGCTTGCGGTGTGTGCCGTAATTTTAGCGGCTGCATTTACAGTGTTATACTGGGGCAGACCATACGCCGAGCATTCAGTTTTAGACACACCGCTATGCAGCCTGTTTGCATGGATCGCGGTTATTGCAGCTTTGGCTTTCATGAAAAAATGGGGGGATATTTCCAACACATTGACAAGATGGATGGCAGCGAAATCCTGGGGACTTTATTTATTCCATTACCTTTTCATTGCGATGACAGCATATTATCTGACCATGTATACAAAATTGCCGGCAGTGCTTCTTTATCTTTTTGTGGCAGCAGCGGGATTTGCCGGTGCATATCTGGCTTATGAGATCATCCGCCGTATTCCGGTGCTCCGGTGGATCGTCTGTGGAATTGGAGGAAAGAAAAAATAATGTTTGCAGAAAATCTCATTCAGCTTCGGAAAATAAATCATATGTCGCAGGATGAACTGGCAGATCAGATCGGTGTGTCGAGACAGACACTCTCGAAATATGAGACAGGGGAATCCCTGCCGGATATCGAAAGGTGCAAAAGGCTCGCAGATATCTTTGGCGTGACGGTGGATGACCTGATCAATTATGAAAAAAAGGATTCTCTTGGCTTAGAAGTTCCACCGAAGGGAAAACACATTTTTGGCATGGTAAAAGTAGGTGAGAAAGGTCAGATCGTGATCCCGGCAAAAGCCAGAAAGATATTCGATATCAAGCCCGGAGATAATCTCATTGTGCTTGGTGATGAGGGGCAGGGCATTGCGCTGATCAAGGAAAAAGGACTGCTTGATCTTCTGAAAGCCGCCAGGGAAGAACATTAAAAAACTTCCCACATATCGCAGGAAAACCGGATATGTGGGAAGTTTTTTAATGTGTTTTGCGGTTGATATAATTGGTCTTATATTTGGAGTAAATAATTTTCTGGCTGCTGTATAGGCCATAGTATCCGGAAAGCATGTAGCTGAATGCAACGGCAAGCAAAAAGTAAGGCATGCCGTTATAGCCGAACAACTCGAAGCTGATGAGCAGAGCAGTAATCGGGCAGTTTGTCACACCACAGAAAACTGCGGCCATGCCGACAGCCGTACAGAGTGTAGGTGAAAAGCCTGACAGATTTCCAAACAGACAGCCAAATGCCGCCCCGGTAAAAAACGATGGAACAATCTCGCCACCTTTAAATCCGGCACCTAATGTTAAAGCAGTAAAGAGCATTTTCATAAAAAAGGCTTCCGGGCGGACCGTGCCGTCAATACACTGTTCAATGATATTGATTCCCGTACCGTTATAATTCTGGTTGCCCACAAGTAGCGTTAAAATGAGCACGAAACATCCACCGGCGAAAATGCGCACATAAGGATTTTTGAAAAACTTTTTATAAAGGTGTTCTGACTGATGCAGCATGACACAGAAAATAATGCTGACACCGGCACATAAAATCGCAAGGACAGAGATTTTTACAGCACTTGTGATATTAAAAGCAGGAATCTGGCCGATCAGGAACATTTCCTGTGAGACACCAAAGAATTCTGCAACAGCATGTGCGACCAGTGAGGAGATCACGCACGGGACTAACGCCGCATAATACATAACGCCGACACTGACAACTTCCATGGAAAAGACAGCCGCAGCCATCGGTGTGCCAAACAATGCAGAGAATGCGGCGCTCATGCCGCACATGATCATAATGTGTTTGTCTTTTTCATCAAAGCGGAACAGTTTTCCAAGACCGTTTCCGATACTTCCACCGAGCTGTAACGCAGCACCTTCACGTCCGGCAGAACCACCAAACAGGTGGGTGATGAGTGTGGAGATAAAAATCAGCGGAGCCATGCGAAGCGGCAGATCTTCATCGGAATGTATCGCAGATAATACAAGGTTGGTTCCGGTATCTTTTTCATCATGAAGCAGGCGGTAACATCCGACGATCAGGATACCACTCACCGGGAGCAGAAAAATAAGCCACGGGTTTTTGGTTCTGGTCAGTGTGACCACATACATGCCGAAATAGAAGAGTGTGCCAACACCCCCGACAAGCAGTCCGGAGACGATGGAGAAAAGCACCCATTTGGCAGAGGTTTTTATTCGTTTGAAATCATGTTGTAATTTATGACGGATCAGTTCTTTCATATGTTCTTTCCACTTTCCCTTTTGATCAGAATGAAACGGCAGTGCCCGGATTTCATTTCCATAATATTATAGTAGCATTTCAAAAAATCTTTTTCAATGTAAAACATCATTGCATTCTAATTTCATGAAATAAAAGCGGCAGGGCAGAAAGTAATACTTTGAGCAAATTTCCACCAGAAAAATGAAAAATAAGAAAAAAGTATCTTGCTGATATACAATTTACACAAAAAACAAAAACAAAAATTATGAAATATAGAGAAGATAACGATTCAGTATTGCTTTTTTATGAAAAAAGAATATAATACAATTATCAACTGAAAACGTTACCGAAAACAATACCGAAAATGTTACCGGGAACATTTCAGCGAAGTGGCAGAGTGCCAGAACAATCATTGCACAATACAGATGTGCAGAAAGTATACGGGAGGAAACGACATGAAGAGAAAAGTTTTATCAGTAATGCTTGCTACAGCAATGACAGCAACTTTATTTGCAGGATGCGGCAGTGATGCTTCCAATGCAGACAGTGCAAACAGTGCAGATGCAACAGCAAGTACAACAGAAGCAGGAGATGCGAAAACAGATGCAGCAGCATCAGGAAGTGGTTCCGTTTATTATCTGAACTTTAAACCGGAACAGGATCAGCAGTGGCAGGATCTGGCAGCAAAATACACAGCAGAGACCGGAACAGAGGTTACAGTTATCACGGCTGCAGATGGTACATATGAGCAGACATTAAAATCAGAGATGGCAAAATCAGAAGCACCAACCTTATTCCAGGTAAACGGACCTGTAGGACTTGCAAACTGGAAAGATTATTGCATGGATCTTTCAGGCAGTGAGTTATATTCACATCTGACAAGTGATGATTTTGTATTAAAAGATGGAAACGCAGTACAGGGTATCGCTTATGTTATCGAGACTTACGGTATCATTTACAATAAGACAATCTTAAATGACTACTGCACAATGGACAACGCAGTGATTTCTTCTGTTGATGAGATCAACAACTTTGCAACATTAAAAGCAGTTGCAGATGATATCCAGTCCAGATTAGATGAGATTAATGAGAAGTTTGGATACGATCTTCAGGGAGCATTTACTTCCGCAGGTATGGATGGATCATCTGACTGGAGATTTAAAACTCATTTGGCAAATCTTCCAATTTACTATGAATACAAAGACAAAGGAATTAATTCTACAGATGCAATAGAAGGAACATACCTTGACAATTACAAACAGATCTGGGATTTATACATTACAGATTCCACCTGTGATCCGGGAATGCTCTCATCTAAGACAGGTGATGAAGCAGAATCTGAATTCGGTATGGAAGAGGCAGTATTCTACCAGAATGGTACATGGGAGTATGGTAACCTCACAAATGAAGAGAATGGTTATCTTGTAACCGCTGATGATATGAGTATGATGCCAATCTATATTGGTGTTGAGGGAGAAGAGAATCAGGGACTCTGCACAGGTTCTGAGAACTACTGGTGTGTAAACAGCAAAGCTTCTGCAGAAGATCAGCAGGCAACACTTGATTTCCTGAACTGGGTTATCACATCTGACGCAGGACGTGAATCCATAGCTCATGAAATGGGATTTACAACACCATTTGATACATTCACAGGCGAATATGAAGCAGATAATGTATTTATCCAGGCTTCTAACCAGTACATCGCTGATGGAAAATATTCTGTAACATGGAACTTCTCTACTATTCCATCTGAGACATGGAAAGACGGTGTAGGTTCTGCATTATTAGAGTACGCACAGGGAACAGGTGACTGGGACGGCGTTGTCAGTGCATTCGTTGACGGATGGGCTACTGAGTATGCAGCAGCTGCAAACAAATAAAAAGTAATGATGAAGTAACATGGAAAGGGTGTGTGGCCTGCCACTCACCCTTTCAGATTATTAAGGTTTTATGAGAGGATGGAAATTATGGAGAAAGCAATCAAAAAATATTTTCCTGTTTTTGCACTCCCTACATTAGTGGCATTTACAATAGGTTTTATAGTTCCTTTTATTATGGGTATCTACTTATCATTCTGTGAATTTACAACCGTTACAGATGCAAAATTTGTAGGATTAAAAAATTATCTGCGCGTGTTCAGTGATTCGACATTTATGCATGCATTATGGTTCACTGCATTATTCACCATTGTATCAGTGCTGACGATCAATGTTTTTGCATTTGTAATTGCGATGCTTTTAACAAAGGGAATTAAAGGTACGAACTTCTTCCGTACAGTATTTTTTATGCCAAACCTTATTGGTGGTATAGTTTTAGGTTATATCTGGCAGATCCTGCTGAATGGAATCTTAGGTCATTTTGGAAGAACACTTACTTATTCTTCTTCCTATGGATTCTGGGGATTGATCATTTTAATGAACTGGCAGCAGGTCGGTTATATGATGATCATTTATATCGCCGGTATCCAGAATATTCCGGGCGAGCTGATCGAGGCGGCAAAAATGGACGGGGCGTCCAACTGGCAGTTATTGAAGAGTGTTACGATTCCAATGGTAATGCCATCCATCACGATCTGTACATTCTTAACACTGACGAACTCTTTCAAACTGTTCGATCAGAACCTGGCATTGACAGCAGGAGAGCCGTCCAATAATTCGCAGATGCTTGCGCTTAACATCTTTGAGACATTCTATGGAAGAACCGGTTGGGAAGGTGTCGGTCAGGCGAAAGCAGTTATCTTCTTTATTATAGTAGCAGTTATCGCACTGGCACAGAACAGACTGACCAGAACAAAGGAGGTACAGCAGTAATGGCAAAGAAAGTAAAAGAAAATAATGAGGTAAGTGCTGTAAGAAGATCAAAACACGGAGGAGTGCTGACCGTATTTTTCAGTCTGCTGACCGTTTTTTATCTGTATCCGATTTTTCTGGTGCTGATCAATTCCTTCAAGAAAAAAGGATTTATCACAAAAAATGCATTTGCACTGCCGGATGAGAGATCCTTTACCGGATTGTCAAATTTCATCCGGGGTATTGAAAAAACAAACTTTTTTCAGGCGTTTGGCTACTCGGTGCTCATCACCGTTGGCTCTGTTGCAGTGATCATCTTATGCACCTCCATGTGTGCATGGTATATTACAAGAGTACATAATAAAGTGAATGCAACCATTTATATGTTATGTCTGTTTTCCATGATCGTACCATTCCAGATGGTAATGTTCACCTTGTCAAAACTGGCAAATATGATGCATCTGAGCAACCCGGTCGGTATCATTTTAGTATACCTTGGATTCGGTGCAGGACTTGCGGTGTTTATGTTCTGCGGCTTTGTAAAAAGTATTCCGATCGAGATAGAAGAGGCGGCGATGATCGATGGATGTACTCCGATCCAGACATTCTTTCAGGTGGTATTTCCAATTATGAAACCAACGGCGATCACCGTTGCAATTTTACAGGCAATGTGGATCTGGAACGATTATTTACTTCCTTATCTGGTATTGGATATCAAAAAATACAAGACGATTCCAATCGTCATTCAGTACTTAAAAGGTGGTTATGGAGCAGTAGACTGGGGTACGATGATGGCAATGCTTGTACTTGCGATCGTTCCAATTGTAGTTTTCTATGTGGCTTGTCAGAAATATATTATTGAAGGAGTAGTTGCAGGAGCGGTCAAAGGCTGATATTACAGTAGAAGATTGTAAAAAATACATGTTTTACGAAAAAAAACGAAAAAACAGTAGACAGGAAAGAAAATTATGGTTACGATAAAGGATATAGCCAGGGAATCAGGATATTCCATCAGCACGGTTTCCAGAGTCCTGAATCATAGAAATGATGTCAGTCCCGATGCAAAGAAAAAAATCGAAGAAGTAGTTGAAAAATTTCATTTTGTTCCGAATAATAATGCGAAGCATTTGAAGCAGAGCAATACGAAAACAATTGTTGTATTAGTCAAAGGTATTTCCAATATGCTGTTCTCCAACATTGTGGAGGAGATCCAAGAACCGACTATACACTGGTTGTTTCCTACATTGACGAGGACGAAAATGAGGTGGAACAGGCATTACAGCTCTGCAGGGAGCGAAAGCCGTTAGGACTTCTGTTTTTAGGTGGTAACCCGGAATTTTTTAAACAGGGATTTGCAAAGGTGGATGTGCCGAGTGTGCTTGTGACAAACCGGGCAAATAATCTTCCATTTGAGAACCTTTCCAGTGTTGCAACAGATGATATTGCCGCAGGAAAGTGTGCTGTGGATGCTTTGCTTGAAGCAGGACATGACAAGATTGGTATTATCGGTGGTGATCCGGTAAAATCATACACCAGCCACCAGAGATATTTAGGATGTAAGGAAAGCTTTGCAGAACATGGTAAGGAAATGGATCTTGAAGTCTGCTATGAGAAAGCAAGATTCTCATTTGACAGTGCTTACCGGGCGATGAAACGTCTGGTGGAAAAGTATCCTGATCTGACAGCAGTATTTGCAATGTCAGATGTGATGGCTATCGGCGCGATCCGTGCGCTGCGCGATATGGATTATCGTGTACCGGAAGATATTTCTGTGATTGGTTTTGATGGCACCGTATTAGCAGAATATTATAATCCGAAACTCGCCACGATCAGGCAGCAGTATCAGACACTTGCAGTGAGAAGTGTGGAGATACTGTTTGGGCAGATCGAACTGAAGAAAGAGCCGATTTATGAGGTGGTTCCGTTTGAGTTCGCAAGTGGGGAGAGTATAAAGAATTTGAAATAGGAGTTTTTGAACTCAAATAGGAGGAATTATTGTTATGAGAAGCAGCGGTGTTTTAATGCACATTTCATCCCTGCCATCCCCTTATGGAATTGGTACAATGGGAAAAGAGGCAAGAAAGTTCGTAGATTTTCTTGATAAATCAGGTCAGAAATACTGGCAGATCCTTCCAATCTGTCCGACCAGCTATGGTGATTCACCATATCAGTCATTTTCCAGTTTTGCAGGAAATCCTTATTTTATCGATCTTGAGATTTTATGCAGGGAAAAACTGTTAAAAAAAGCAGAGTGTGAATCTTTTCCATGGGGCAGCAATCCTCATTATGTAGACTATGGGGTTATGTACAATTCCCGCTATGCATTACTGAAAAAAGCCTATGTACGTTTCATGAAAAAACAGCCGGAGGATTTTGCATCTTTCTGTGAGAAAGAAGCAGAATGGCTCGAGGATTATGCACTGTTTATGGCATTAAAAGATGCCCATGGCGGAATTGCATGGTTTGAATGGGAAAAAGAATTAAAGACAAGAGAACAGAAAGCATTGTCAGAAGCAAAAGAAACTTATGCAGATGACATTCTGTTTTACAAAATGCTCCAGTATCTGTTCTTTAAACAGTGGTGGGCGTTGAAGGAATATGTAAATGAAAAAGGCATTGAGATCATCGGAGATGTTCCAATTTATGTTGCAGGAGATTCTGCGGATGTATGGGCTAATCCGGCTCAGTTCTACTTGGATGAGAACTTAGATCCAATCGATGTTGCAGGATGTCCGCCGGATGCATTCTCCGCAGATGGACAGCTTTGGGGAAATCCGCTGTTCCGCTGGGATGAGATGAAAAAAGACGGTTATAGCTGGTGGACAAATCGGATCAAAGCAATGTCAAAATTATATGATATTGTACGTATCGATCATTTCCGTGGATTTGATTCTTACTATGCGATTCCTGGAACAGACGACACGGCACGTAATGGTGAGTGGAGAGAGGGTCCTGGAATGGATCTGTTTCATGCATTGGAGAAGAAGCTTGGCAAGTTAAATATCATTGTGGAGGATCTTGGATTCCTGACACCTTCTGTATTGAAGCTTGTAAAAGATTCCGGTTTCCCGGGTATGAAAGTGGTACAGTTTGCATTTGATTCCAGAGAGGGAAGCGATTATTTGCCACATAACTACCCGACACATTGTGTTGTATACACAGGAACACACGACAATGATACGATCCTTGGCTGGATGAATACAGCACCGAAGGCAAGTGTAAAATTTGCAAAAGAGTACTTAAACCTCACAAAAGAGGAAGGTTATAATTGGGGCATGATGCGCGGTGCATGGGCTTCCGTCGGTGATCTCGCAATCGTTCCAATGCAGGATATCATTGGTGTCGGTTCTGAGGGACGTATGAATACGCCATCCACCTTAGGCGGCAACTGGGAGTGGAGAGCAACCGCAGACCAGATTGACAACAAACTTACAAAACGCCTTTATAAATACATGCAAATGTACGGACGTGTCAGGAAAGATGTGAAGGAAGAAGCCAAAGAAGAAGCTAAAGAAGAAGCGTAGATAATAAAAAAGTAAATTGTAGAAAGAAAAGTCGCACAGACAACAGTGATTTCCTTTGTGAGCTCTGCGAGCAGGAACATCACAGTTGTCTGTGTGACTTTTCTTTTTGCCAAAAACTTGAATATCTACGCTTCCCAATGGCTTGTAAAAATGGAGAAAACCATCTATAATAAGTAGGCTGTGGTATATCCACGGAATACGTGAGAGAAGAAGGTTTTACATATGCTGATCGAGAAATTTTTAAAACAGGCAAAAGAAGAGATTATCATGGATACCGTGTTATCCGATGAGTTTATGGATAAAGTGCAGGACAATTTTGCACCGATCGAGAGTCTGATGGCATACTACCGGTGTGCGATCATGGAAGTGGAGACAAAGTTCAATGTTTTGAATGAGCAGTTTTCCCTGCAATATGACAGAAATCCGATCGAGTCCATTAAGGCGAGAGTGAAATCGTTTGACAGTATTTTAAAGAAAGTGAAGCGGAAACAGATTCCATTTTCACTGGAATCCATAGAGGAAAATATCAACGATATCGCAGGAGTCCGCGTGATCTGTTCATTTCAGGAAGATATTTATATGCTGGCGGATTGTCTGCTGCAGCAGGACGATGTCAGACTGATCGAGCGGAAAGATTATATTAAAAACCCGAAGCCGGGTGGATACCGCAGTCTGCATCTGATTATCGAAGTGCCGATTTTCCTTGAAAAAGAAAAACGTCCGATGAAGGTGGAGGTCCAGCTTCGGACGATCGCAATGGATTTCTGGGCAAGTCTGGAGCATAAATTACGTTATAAGAAGAACATTCCGGAAAGCGAGGCAGAGTATCTGGCAAAAGAACTGGTGGAGTGTGCCGGCATCAGTGCATCCCTGGATCAGAGAATGGAAGCTATCCGTGACCGGATGGAAGCTGCACAGGAGAAGATATCATGACAACACAGGAAAAGAACGGGATCACAGAGGGAGTGATCTGGAAACAGCTGTTGATTTTCTTCTTTCCGATTCTGGTGGGAAGTTTTTTTCAGCAGTTATATAATACGGTGGATTCTGTCATTGTGGGACAGTTTGTCGGAAAAGAAGCACTGTCGAGTGTCGGCGGCTCTGCCGGGCAGATCATAAGCCTTGTGGTAGGGTTTTTCACAGGCGTGTCCACGGGAGCTACCGTTATTATCTCACAGTATTTTGGTGCCGGAAAAAAAGAGGAGATAGAAGAGTCTCTTCACTTGTGGGAGGACTTGTGCTCGGAATTGCCGGGATCGTGTTTGCACCGCAGATGTTACGCTGGATGAACACACCGGAGGAACTGATCGCAGAATCGGTACTGTACGTGCGGGTGTATTTTTCAGGACTGATTTTTATTTTCATTTACAATATGGGTGCTGCGATTTTAAGGGCAGTCGGGGATTCGAAAAGACCATTATATTATCTGATCGTCTGCAGTGTGGTAAATATTATATTGGATCTTTTACTCATTCTGGTTATTCCATTAGGCGTTTTAGGTGCGGCCATTGCCACCCTGATCGCTCAGGCGGTCAGTGCTGTTTTGGTGACAGTTACACTGATGTACCGCACGGAGGGCATGAAACTGTGTCTCTCACAGATCCGCATGTACAAAAGAATGCTGCAGAGTATTTTAAAAATAGGTCTTCCGGCGGGATTTGAGGCAATCATGTACAGTATTTCGAATATTATCGTGCAGGTGTCCATCAATAATTTTGGCGTGGACACGATGGCGGCATGGACGGCTTATTCCAAAATTGATTTTATTTTCTGGATGATCAACAGCGCATTCGGAATCTCTGTTATGACATTTGTAGGACAAAACTATGGAGCAGGGAAATGGGACCGCATCCGGAGAGGTACAAAAATCTGTCTTGGCATGGCACTGATATCGGCGGTTTCTGTGAGTATCATCTTAATGTCTGCAGAGAGATTTCTGTTTGGAATCTTTGTCAATGATGCGGGCGTGGTAGAGATCGGTATCCGCATGATGAATGTGATCGCACCGGCGTACTTATTATTTGCCTTTATCGAAGTGTTTTCCGGGGCACTGCGTGCACAGGGAGCAGTGGTAGTTTCCACGCTGATCACGATGGTTGGCATCTGTGTGCTCCGTATGATCTGGGTGACACTTGTGGCAGCTCACGGAACCTTAGAGCAGGTCATCATCTGCTATCCGATCACATGGGCGGCAGGTGCGCTTGCGATGAGCATCTATTACATTTACAAGCAGAGAAAAATATTTCAGGCAAGATAGCCACTAAAATACGTGAATATATAAGAGAAACCTATTTATTATTTATTTTGATAATGAACAGGTTTCTTTTCTCATTTATTGCGAAACTCATAAAATGTAAATTAAATTGTGAAAAATCAACAAAAGCTTGAGAAAACACTGGAGAGCGGTCGGTTCTTAGA
>ENA-ORRR01001490-ORRR01001490.1-human-gut-metagenome-genome-assembly--contig:-NODE-1490-length-15130-cov-2.95284_pt1 | contig 15130 bp, 15 predicted proteins | sample MGYA00242182_ERZ509148 | MGnify/ENA primary metagenome ERZ509148 (study PRJEB26280, sample SAMEA2338674) | human gut metagenome | biome: human gut; feature: human-associated habitat; material: faeces... | reverse complement strand
CCTTTATTTTTAAATGGCAAATATTTAAGAGACTTTTTTAATACGGAATAATGTCTTTTATTCCGTATAAAGAATAAACTGTTGTTTTTAAGTATCAAGTTACAAATAATCACACAAAACAAATGATCTCATTCACAATGATGTATAGCAAAGAAAAAAATTTCAGATTAATATTTAGTAAAAAACAAATTATACTTTGAATAAAGAAAAATATCCTAAGGAGTTTTTTAGATAGGCTTTATAATACTCTCTATCGAATAATTCACGTAAACTATTATAATCCAACAGATATAATATTTTATAAGATCCACTATGCTGATAATTCTCCACATCAATTTTATTACATTAATATTATAATATTTCAAGCGGTTGGGCATACCATTATATCAATAATTTATAATATTCATTTCATCTATATTTCTTTTGATGTATTTTTGTAGTCGAAATAAACAGCAAAACTAAAAATCTAATAACGAATGAATTTATATTTAAAACACACCTTATTTTATCTATTAGGTATATCTTACGCTTTGATATCTTCAGCACAGTCTAATCCGGATAAACTACAATGTAAAGTGACAGGACGCATGCTTCTGGATGGCGGTGTTTATCTCAAAAATGATAATAATTTTGGTAATGGAGTTGAATTCAATGATCTTCGGATAGGTGCAAAAGTCGCATATCAAAATTGGGATATGAAACTTGAAATAGGCTATACCGGCAATAAAGCGACAATAAAAGATGCTTTTGCAAAGTACACATACAAGAACCACTCTATACAAGTCGGACAATTCTACGAACCGTTTAGTTTAGAAATGATGTGCAGCACTTTCGACATTCGCTTTAATCAATCTCCAGGAGCTGTTCTTGCATTAACAAACGGCAGGGGAATCACTTATAGTTACCGAAACAAACGTTATTATATGTCAGGAGGGGCATTCATGGATAATGAAGTCAACAACCTAAAAAAAGCGTCACATGGATATGCTTTGGATGGCAGGGTAGTATATCGTCCGGTTTTAGATAGCAAGAAGCTTATTCATATAGGTTTTGCGGTCAATTACCGTACCCCTAACGAATCCTTAAATGAGGAAGATAAAAACATATTTATCTATAAATCTCCTGGTGTGAGTACGATTGATAACCGAAATATTGCAATGGCTACTATTGATCATGCAGCGTATCAGATAAAATTTGGCACAGAATTACTGGTTTATTATCACCGTTTCTGCCTGCAAAGTGAATATATACGTACTCATGTGGAACGAGACAATGCTTTTAAGAACTATGTGGCACAAGGAGCCTACCTTCAGTGCTCTTGGCTTTTATCCGGAGAAACTTATCTGTACGATGAATCTGTTGCATGTGCCGGTCGTCCGGAAGGAAAAAGTCTGGAGGTTTGTTCACGATTTAACTATTTGACACTCAACGATGAGGATGCCGCCATTTGGGGAGGAGAACAAAAAGATATCTCCATCGGACTCAACTATTATATTAATAAATATATAGGTATAAAATTAAACTATAGCTATCTGATGCCCGGAGCCAGTATAAAAGAGATCAGCCGTAAAAACTTTAGTGTTTTTCAAGGACGATTTCAATTCATTTTTTAATTGGCTATTGCTTCCATCGTCTGATCATATTTCCTATTGTAATCCTATAGAGAGGCTGGATCACCATTTGCGATTCTTTACCGATGATAAGTAAAGAAGCACGAACGGTGATCAGCTTTTTATCAAATAAATGATCAGAGGATAACCAATCCCATATCTATTTACTTTGCTTTTCCATATCTCTGACAGCCGGAATGCACATCATCAAAATTGAGGTAAATACAATTGCTATCCCACAACAGATAAAAATATTGGCTATTCCTAAACTATCAGCAATAAATCCGGTAATGAACAACCCAATGATAGAAGGCAATAAGCTCACGCTGTCAAAAAGAGAAAACACACGTCCTAAATATGCCGGTTTAAACTGAGTTTGCAGTAATGAAGTAAAAGGCCCGGAAAAAAATGGGACAACTATACCTTGTGCCACTGTTAATGCTGCAAAAAGTACAAAACCATCAGCCGGAAGTATTCCACAAAATGCCAATGCCGCACCAAGCAAAAAATAGGAAATAGCAATCAGCAAGGTTTTACGTATCTTTGGATTCCATACACCCAATAAGGCACCACCGGCCAACATGCCAGCACCGAAAAGAGTTTCTATCAAACTTACTTGATATGCTGTTCCCGAGAAATTTTTCAAAGTCATCAACGGCATCAATGCCACCATTGGCATAACAAAAAATGTAACCAGAACTTCAGTTACCATTACCCAACTGACTCCTTTATTACGCATAATTACATTAAATCCATCTCGCATATCATAAAGTACATTTCTAGCTGAGGTATTTTCTTGTTTAGGATTGGGAATATACACAAAAAGTAAAGCTGTACAAGCTATTATAGCTCCCAATACATCTAGAAGCATGACAAGACTCATGTCAAACGCAAGAAGCAATATGGCTCCAAGAGCCGGACCACCAATGTTACAAATCGACTGGATAGCTTGATTGATACCCGCAATGCGCATAAGCTCTTTTTCCGGTGCCAACAATGGTACAGAGGATTTCATGGCAGGCGTATGAAATGCACCGCCAACCGAACGCAACATAAGTAAAAGATATATATGCCATAATTCGATTATATCCAAATAGAACAGTAAAGCGATCACTCCGGAACAGAGAGCGACAAAACTGTCAGCACCAATCATAGTCCATTTACGATTCCAACGATCGACAAAGACGCCGGCAAAAGGGCCTAATAAAGCTTGTGGTAATAAAGCAGCGATAGTTGCAAATGACAATACCTCCGCAGATCCCGTTTTAAGACTAATCCACAAAACAATAGAAAACTGGGCAATAGAACTACTTAGTATAGAGAATAGTTGCCCTGTCCATATAATGATAAACTTTTTCTTCCAATTATTCATAATAAGTTTGATAAAGAATGAAATTATTTCCCTATTGCATCTATACAGAAGAAGAAAGAATAGGATACCTCCCTGAAAAACCTAAGGTATATCTAAAATAGGATGGAACTGTAGCTAAGCCAGCTCCAAATGATTGACGAGTATGTTAAACTGATAAGTTGTTTTCATCAAATTAATTTTTGCGGTGGCAAAGATAAAACAATATTTCAAAATGTCACCAAAAACAAAAAGGAGATTATTTATAATCTCCTTTTGTACACCCTCAGGGACTCGAACCCTGGACCCATTGATTAAGAGTCAATTGCTCTACCAGCTGAGCTAAGAGTGCTTGTTTCTCGTTTGCGGTTGCAAAAGTATGGCTTTTATTTTATACTACCAAATAAACAGACCTGTTTTTTACTCTTTTTTTCTCACATTTATTCAAACTCATAGAGCTCCGAAGGCGTATTTCTCTTTAAAGCAAGTAGTTGCACATCTTTCCCGACAATAATACCTTTACTCTTCAATTTCCACTCAACTGTCTTATATGCTAACTCCGGATGATTATTATCTTTACTCAGATGGCAAAGCCAAATATAACGAAGATGCTCCATTATGTTTTCCGCAAGAAAGTTGGCGGTATCTATATTACTCATATGACCTGTTTTACTTGAGATACGCTCTTTCAGATATGTCGGATAAGGTCCCATACGAAGCATTTCTTCATCATAATTAGCCTCAATGATCAGATAGTGGGCTTTACAAATATATCGGGCAGCGGTTGGAGTAATCTCTCCCAAGTCGGTAAGGAATGAAAAAACCTTTCCGTCAATTTCTATACAATAACCTACATTATCTGTTCCATCATGCGGAACTTCAAAAGACTCGATACGAAAATCTTCCAATTGCATCGGTTCTTCTTTTTCCAAATAGCGTACAGAACCATGCAACTTTTCTGTCATACAATAGCTTTTATTGATTCCTGCATGTACACGTGCCGTAGTATATACCGGAATATTCAATTTCTCACCTAAATGTCCTACAGCTTTAATATGATCGGCATGATCGTGAGTAATAAATACTGCACGTATTGAGTCCATAGTCACATTTATGTCCTTCAGTGATTTTTTAATGGTACGAATTCCAATACCCGCATCAATGAGTATGCCGTATTTTTCGGTACCTAGATAATAGCAGTTTCCACTACTGCCACTGGCCAGGCTTATAAATCTAATCTTCATTATTCTCTTCTTTTTAATGCAAATTGCCGGCAACTTTTATGGCAAATTGTCGGCAAATATACATAAAAAAGGAAACAATCAGACGTTAGTTTTCTTCTTTTTATCGATGAAATCAGTGATTTTTGCAAAAATAAGCAAAGCAATTGCTGCAACCAAACCGATTGCCGCAAAGTAATACCAGATGTAATGTGCATTCACACTGGCAACTTCCCAGGCCTCTCTGGATTCAAACAAAGTTGGATCCGGACAATACTTGGTCAGCAGAACGCCGGCAAGACCAAATCCGAAAATGGAAGATAAAAAAGAATGAAGATGACTAAACCCTAAATACATACCTTCCTCACCCTTGGGAGCCTGGAGAGAAAAATATTCCAGATAACGGGGAGATATAAAACATTCTGCCAAACCTTGAACTACAATACCGGCAATCATCATCAATGTAATGTTGCTCATTCCAGAAACAACTTCATTATCCAAAAGATTGCCGCATGCCATCAATAGAGCAGAGACCGGAATCAGAAACATACCAATATTCATTGAGGTAATGGCACTTCGTTTTGCCATCCAACGAGTTACAAAACTAACGCAACATACTACAACAAAAGGATTTACATTAACAATCCAGCCCGGTTTGGCTGTTTCACCTGCCATACGAATTACATACTTTGGCATCGTAGCATAAAGTTGGTGCTGCACCATCCAAAATCCCGTGATAATAAGTATTAGAATCAATAAACGCCAATTGGTGACAATACGCAAGAAACCTTGTCCGATCTCACGCATACTTTTTCCTTCTCCTACGGTGTGAGTTGATTTATACAAAAAGAAAACAGCCAACAAAGCAATGAGAGTCATAAATCCGGAGAAATAGTTTATGTAAATATATTGCCTGATCACCAATCATATTTCGGAGAGGATCGATAACTGTTTTTCCGGTAAAAGCACCGATGTTAACCATCATGTAGAAAATAGAATATCCACGTGCACGGGTAGCCTCGGTTGTTTCCTTGGCAACAGAAGCCGAAATAACAGACTTAATAAATGAGCCGCCTATCATGATTATAAATAAAACCGGCACTATCAACCAACGGAAAACGCTATCTGTCAATCCACTAAAATGGGTACTTGCCCCATAGCTCACCAACCCGGTACTTTCAAGCAATGTAGGCAATACTCCTAAACCAAAGTATCCGGCAGTTAATAACGAAAAGGCAACAAGCATTGATTTACGAAAACCAATCTTATCGGCATATGCTCCGGTAAAAATAGGAAGCAAGTATAATCCACCGGAAAAAAGACCGGAAATCATACTTGCTTCGAAATCATTAAAACCTAAAATAGTAGATAAGTAAATAGTGAGAACGATAAACACAGCATAGTAAGCCATGCGTTCAAACAGTTCGACTGTGTTGCTGACATAAAAGGCTCTTGTGAACCCTTTGGCAGCAGGCTGAGGGGAATTGTTCATTTATGTTTTTCTTTTTTTAAATTGATAATAGGACGCAAAGATAAGATTTTCTGCCAATGCGACACCCACACATCTAAAACAAAAGCCGGAAAAAGGCTTGCAAAGCGAATTCCCGACTCAGTTTATTGTAACAGATAAGATGACACTAATTAAAAATGAAAAAAGTTTTTAGCATTAAAATAACTGATATCTTCAACCATCTGACAGACACGCTCCATTTCCGATAAAGGTATCTCACCGTTTTCCACATCACACCCCAATAAATTACATAAAGTACGACGAAAATATTCATGACGAGGATAGGAGAGGAACGAACGAGAATCCGTCAACATTCCCACAAAGCGGCTCAATAATCCAAGAAGAGAAAGAGCATTTAATTGCCTTTCCATTCCATCCTTCTGATCAAGGAACCACCATCCCGACCCGAACTGAATCTTACCAGGTATACTCCCATCTTGAAAATTACCTATCATGGTGGCAATTACTTCGTTTGCACAAGGATTCAGATTATACAGAATTGTTTTAGTCAACTTACCTTTTGAATTCAGCCGATCCAGGAATTTACTCATGGCTTTAGCCGTAGCAAACTCACCTATTGAATCAAATCCCGTATCAGGACCCAACAGCTTGAACATTCGGCTGTTATTGTTCCGAATAGCACCGTAATGAAATTGTTGTGTCCATCCTTTTTCCCAGTCCATTTCACCGAGCACAATTAACATTGCCGATTTAAACTTCAAAACTTCTTCTTTTGTCAGTTCCGAACCGCCGTATATTTTATTGAAAATAGTTTTAATCTCACCTTCCGTATAGTCCTCAGCATAAAATTCTTCGATCCCGTGATCAGACAGCTTACACCCTTGCTCTGCAAAATAGTCGTGACGTTTACGTAAAGCTAAGATCATATCATTATAGTCAGAAATAGTAATCTCACTTATTTCTGACAATTTTTCTATATAAGTGCGAAAATCTGAAGGAACTTCCACAGCCATAACTTTATCCGGACGCCATGTAGGAAGCATCTTGATTTCAAATCCACTTTCGCGAGTTCTAATATGATATTCCAATGAATCGATAGGATCATCCGTTGTACATACGGTTTCCACATGATAACGTCGCATCATTCCGCGGGCAGAATATTCCTGAGAAGAAAGTTTCTCATTACATTCATCATAAATTTCACGTGCTGTTTTCGGATTTAGTACTTTATCAATACCAAATGCAGTTTTCAGTTCCAAATGCGTCCAGTGGTACAGTGGATTACGGAAAGTATATGGGACCGTTTCTGCCCATTTCTCAAATTTCTCCCAATCTGACGTTTCTTTACCGGTACAAAAGCATTCATCCACACCATTGGAACGCATGGCACGCCATTTATAATGATCACCGCCTAGCCATATTTCAGTTAAGGACTTAAACCGATAATCATCCGCTACCATTTGGGGATTTAAATGACAATGATAATCAATAATTGGCATCTTAGCCGCATGATTATGATATAATTCCTGAGCCGTTTCGGTTTGAAGCAGGAAATTTTTATCCATAAAATTTTTCATTCTTTTGTGCTTTTATTGTATAGAATAATTATCTAAGATATAACCAAGATTACACTATTGATTATAAGCAAAATACCTTCTATTTATATTTTGATTTCATCAATCGTTATCGAACACAAAATTAAAAAAATTACTTAGAGATACAAAAATAAACCGGATATTTATAGGATTTTGGTCTTAAAATAAGAAAGGAAAAACGTTTTATCAGAATGAAGGTTACAGGATGTTAACTTCCTACCTCCAATGAAGTTGACTTCCTATTTCCAAGAAGTTAACTTCCTACATATAGGATGTTAATATCGTATTCTTAAGATGTTAACTTCTTAAAATACGGATATCCCAAATGTTTGGTGTGCACCGCATACTACTGCTTATACCTTCTAATAGGAGGTCAAATTTCTTCTTTTTTTGCAGCACGAAGGATAAGAGTAGTGGCCCCAATAGTAATAATGGCTCCGTCATCAATGCGAATACGGTCTTTATCCCCCAAGATCTCGTTCATCAAGAAAGTTCCGGTCAGGCTTGGGGCATCACGAAGAGTATAAACCAATTCTCTTTGTCTGTTACGCTTCACATTAATAATACAGTGGCGTCTGTCCATACTCATATCACCGGTTTCAATCGGAGTATTAATATCTGTACCTACACAACGGCGGCCAATGATATTATCACCTTCTTGCAGAGGTAAGACTTGCTTGAAACCGAAGACATTTTCAATGACAACGATACAGCCAAACTCTTCTTTATATACATCTTCATCCAATTTCTCTTCCTTACGAGGAGCCTTCATCTTACTCTTCCCCAGACGAATACTGAATTGCTTACCACAGTGTTCACATACAAAAACCAATGACTGGCCTTCGCTATATTTAGTTTCATCAAAAGAAAGATAGTTCTCACATTTAGGACAAAGAATTCTTTTCATTATAAAATATTTATTTAGCTAACATCCAGGCGTTCTTATAAGCCTCGTTCTCTCTTAATTTCAACAGTTGACGGTTGGCATCTTCACGATCGGCACATGACATAATACTCACGCGAATCTTACCGTCACCCGTCAATACTTTGGCACCTGTATATCCCTTGGCTTTAAGTTCACCTGCCATCGCCTCCGCATCTTTCGTATTAGCTACGCTGGCAATAATTATATGATATGGAAAAGTTTTTTCCACAACCTTGGTTTCGGTTGCTTTCATTGTCTTTTCCGGTTGGTTAACTTTCACTTCTTTTACCGCAACCGGCTTTACTACAGATGCTTTACGAACAGTGGACGACTTTTTCTTCGCAGTTGCCGGTTTGGTTTGTGGGATGGCATCAACTGATTTTAGCATAACCGGAGTCATTGCCACCGATTGTTTCTCTATCTTTTCAAACAAATCAGTTGGAAGTAGCCGGGCATAATTTCCTTTTTCAATATATGTATTCTCTACCGGTGTTGACATAAAGAAAAACAATGCAACCGCTGCAATCATAGCTACGGCATTTCTCAAAAAGGCCCAGTTCGCTCTGAATTCATAACTTGTCTTTTTCTTAAAAACAGTCGGAAGAATTTGTTCTTTCTCCGGACGTCGCAAAGCCGACAACTCCTTCATCTCAAACGAGTCGAGCCCATAGAGGTAAGGAGTGGTAATTTTATTGTCGTAAGGAACAAACTCGTAAGTATTATGAATGGTATAGCGGATTTCTCCAATATTAGGAAGATCAGTTTTTCCATCCTCATGCAGAGCGGAGATAAGTTCTGCCACCTCTTTTTCTACCATTTTCGTAGCATCCGAGAAGTTAGTATCGTACACAGCCATATAAGATTGTACTAAGACACCATCATTCAACGTCAATTGAGGATTGAAACCAATAGTACGGGTAGGAGGAAGGAATAAATTCTCTTCAGCCACTCTCATAGCAGGAGCGTAGTGAGCTATAAATCCACCAAAACCGGGAACGATCACACAATCATTCTCTAATAATAATACTTCAATATGCTGTGCCAATTCAATCATGTGTGCAAAATTAACTGATTAATTCAAGATATGCCATAAAACCGCACATTTTATTATTAACAAATGCTAAACGCCGGCTTCCTTTCTTAGCCATCTATAACTGTCATATTAGAAAAAATGCCTACTTTTGCGCTACTTAATAATATCATCAGAAACGAATGAATTATATACAAACAGAAATAGATGGTGTGTGGATCATTGAACCGAAGATTTTTTTCGATCCGCGCGGATATTTCATGGAAGCATTCAAGCAACAGGAATTTGATGCTACTATCGGACAGATAAATTTTATACAAGATAATGAATCTCAATCTTCATTCGGCACGTTACGCGGACTCCATTATCAAAAAGGAGCCTATAGCCAAGCCAAACTAGTGCGTGTCATCAAAGGTGAAGTGCTGGATGTGGCTGTCGATTTAAGAAAGTCATCACCTACATTTGGAAAGCATATCAGCGTATTGTTAAGCGACGAAAATAAACGCCAGCTTTTTATTCCCCGTGGGTTTGCCCATGGTTTTTTAGTGAAAAGCGAAATAGCTATCTTTACTTATAAGGTAGATAATATATATGCCCCCCAATCTGAAGCTTCTATCCTATACAATGATCCGGCATTGGCTATCGACTGGCCTATTGCCGATTCTCAACTTGTCATGTCAGAGAAAGACAAACAGGCAGGAGCCTTTCGGGAAGCAGAATATTTTGAATAGAAACCCTCAATAAATAAAAGAACATGAAAATTGCAATTGTCGGAACCGGATACGTAGGTTTGGTCACAGGAACCTGTTTTGCGGAAATTGGCGTGGATGTTACTTGTGTTGACACCAACAGCGAAAAAATAGAGGCGCTTAAAAAGGGGATTATCCCCATTTATGAAAATGGATTGGAAGAAATGGTCATCCGCAATACCAAAGCCGGTCGACTAAAGTTTACGACTTCACTGGAAAGTTGCCTGGATGATGTAGAAGTAGTGTTCTCTGCTGTCGGAACCCCACCTGATGAAGATGGAAGTGCTGATTTGAGTTATGTACTCGCTGTGGCACGTACCATTGGACAAAACATGAAGAAATACAAACTTGTAGTCACCAAAAGTACCGTACCTGTAGGTACAGCATGCAAAGTTCGTAATGCTATTCAGGAAGAATTAGACAAACGGGGTGCCAAAATAGAATTTGATGTAGCTTCCAATCCTGAGTTTCTGAAAGAGGGTAATGCAGTCAATGACTTTATGAGTCCTGACCGTGTTGTAATCGGTGTGGAATCGGAACGTGCAGAAAAATTAATGACTAAGCTATATAAGCCATTCATGCTAAATAATTTCCGCGTGATATTCATGGATATTCCCTCTGCCGAAATGACCAAATATGCCGCAAACTCAATGTTGGCTACTCGTATCAGTTTCATGAACGACATCGCTAATCTGTGTGAGTTAGTAGGAGCTGATGTAAATATGGTGCGTAGCGGTATCGGTTCGGATACCCGTATCGGACGTAAGTTCCTTTATCCAGGCATTGGTTATGGTGGGTCATGTTTCCCCAAAGACGTAAAAGCTTTGATAAAGACAGCAGAACAGAATGGATATCAGATGCGTGTGTTACAGGCAGTAGAAGAAGTGAACGAAAATCAGAAAAGCCTGTTATTCGACAAACTGGTAAAACAATATAATGGAAATCTGGAAGGTAAAACAGTTGCATTGTGGGGATTGGCATTCAAACCGGAAACAGATGATATGCGCGAAGCACCTGCATTGGTCCTAATTGACAAACTGTTGAAAGCCGGCTGCAAAGTACGGGCCTATGATCCCGCAGCAGCAAATGAATGTAAAAGACGAATCGGCGAAACCATATACTATGCACGCGACATGTATGATGCGGTTTTGGATGCTGATGCTTTGATGCTGGTAACCGAATGGAAAGAATTTCGTCTGCCTTCGTGGGCCGTTGTGAAAAAAACAATGTCACAACAGGTAGTCATGGACGGACGTAACATTTATGATAAAAAAGAAATGGAAGAACAGGGTTTTATTTACCATTGTATCGGCAAATAATACCTTATACCACCGCATCCTCACAAACCTGATAACAGAGCTGAAAAGTTAAGAGTTTTTTTGTAACCCCCAATTTACTTTTCAGCTCTTTTTTTATATCTTTATCGATATAAATGAGTAATTTTGCACAAAATTAAACAGATGATAAAGTACATTGCAACATTGTTACTGACGGTCTTATTCGTAGCATGCAATAATGGCAAAGGACAACAGCCCTCTGAAGAAAATGAAGACCCCAAGGCCAAAGAGATTCTCCAAGGCATTTGGCTTGATGATGAAACTGAAACTCCCTTGATGCGCATAATAGGAGATACGATTTATTATTCCGATGCTCAAAGTGCTCCGGTTTATTTCAAAATCCTAAAAGATACGCTCTATACCTATGGCAAAGACGTAACCCACTATCAAATTGACAAGCAGAGTGAATATTCTTTTTGGTTCCATTCTCTGGCTGATAATATTATCAAGCTCCATAAGTCGGAAGATCCTAATGATACATTGGCATTCTCCTTTAAGTCGGTTGAAATTATTCCGACCTATACAGAAGTCACTAAGAAGGACAGTGTGGTAATGTTCGATGGCGTCCGCTACAGAGCCTATGTATACATCAACCCCTCACAAATGAAAGTAGTGAAAACAACTTATTCGGAAGATGGTATCAGTATGGACAATATTTACTATGACAATGTAATGCATATATGTGTGTATGAAGGCAAAAAAAGTTTATATGCCAAGGACATTACCAAGCAAATGTTTGTAGATGTAATTCCAACAGATTTTCTGCAACAGGCCATTCTATCTGATATGAATTTTACAGGAATTGACCGCAAAGGCTATCATTATCAAGCACTCGTCTGTATTCCGGAAAGTCCGGTATGCAATCTTGTAAATCTTACCATCAGTTTCGATGGAAAACTAAATATAACGGCTGCAAAATATAAATAAACCGACCTGACCGAAGAATTACAAATAGTAAAAAGAGTATTAAGAGAAAAAGGGCAGAAAAGTTTTACGCTTATCTTCTGCCCGATCTGGGTGCCGTAGAACGTCCACCGTTATTATTTTTTCTATTTCCGTTCCGGAAGTTTCTTCCTCCTCTTCCTGCGTTAGTATACGAACGAGGATTATATTGAGGAGCTTCCCCCAATTCAGCCGGTACCGGTATCTTATAAATTTCTTTTTCGAGGAAATTCTCGATATTCTTAAAATTAGTTTGTTCTTTCTCATTCACAAACGTGAGGGCAACTCCATCATTGTTCGCACGTGCAGTACGTCCGATGCGGTGAACATAATCTTCACTGTCATGTGGAACATCGAAATTAATCACCAACCGGATATCATCAATATCTATCCCTCTGGATACAATGTCTGTAGCGACCAAAATATTGATACGTCCCGATTTGAATTCATGCATAATAAATTCACGCTGTACCTGCTCAAGATCAGAATGCATTTCTCCAACATTCAACTTCATCATTTTCAGCGCCTTTGCCACTTCTTTTACTTTTATCTTTGAAGATGCAAAAATGATAACTCTTTCGGGCACCTCTTCCGCAAACAAGCTTCTTACAATACCCAATTTCTGATTTTCGTAACAGACATAAGCAGCCTGAACAATTTTTTCAGCAGGTTTCGATACGGCCAGTTTGACTTCAGCAGGGTTATTCAGGATAGTATTGGCCAATTGCTGAATCTTAGCTGGCATGGTAGCGGAAAACATAATCGTCTGGCGTTCTTTTGGCAAATATTTTACGATCTGCATAATATCCTCGTAGAACCCCATATCAAGCATACGATCTGCTTCATCAAGAATAAAATAAGAAACCCGGGATAAATCAACGTATCCCAGACTCAGATGTGCAATCAGGCGTCCCGGTGTAGCTATAACCACATCGGCACCAAGCATCAAGCCTTTTTTCTGCTGCTCAAAAAGTATTCCGTCATTTCCTCCGTAAACAGCCACACTTGAAACAGGCATAAAATAAGAGAAGCCCTCCATTTGTTGATCTATTTGTTGGGCCAGTTCACGGGTAGGTGACATAATCACACAGTTGATGGCATCTTCCGGATGTCCACCTTCCGACAATTTATTCAATATAGGCAACAAAAAGGCAGCCGTCTTACCGGTTCCTGTCTGCGCTACAGCGATTAAGTCTCTACCTTCGAGTATTACTGGGATCGCTTGTTCTTGTATAGGAGTACATTCCTCAAAACGCATAGCGTCGAGTGCTTCAAGTACATTGTCATTTAATTGTAATTCGGAAAACTTCATCGTTTATTTTATTTGCTCGCAAAGATAGAAAATTCACTACGTAGTACAAATTTTTCGGGTTCTTTTATTCTTTCCACTCTTACATATTCAAATAAGAGTCCTTAAATCCCAGGAAGTAAAGTACGCCATCAAGCCCAATCGTATTAATAGATTGTTTGGCATTGGCCACAACTTTGGGTTTTGCATGAAAGGCAATGCCAAGACCGGCAACTCCCAACATAGGAAGATCATTAGCTCCATCCCCAACAGCAATGGTTTGAGCGATATCTACTTTTTCTACCTGAGCGATCAATCGCAGCAGTTCCGCTTTACGCTTTCCATCTACCACATCTCCCAAATAACGCCCCGTCAGCTTGCCGTCTACAATCTCAAGTTCATTGGCATATACATAATCAACACCGTATTTCTTCTGCAAATACTGTCCAAAGTAGGTGAAACCTCCCGAAAGGATAGCAATCTTATAACCATACTTCTTCAGAACATACATCAAGCGATCCACCCCTTCAGTTATTGGCAGACTCTCGGCAATTTCCTGCATTACAGATTCGTCCAGTCCTTTCAGCAGTGCAACCCGCTCACGAAAACTTTCCGTAAAGTCAATTTCTCCCCTCATGGCACGTTCCGTAATTGCTTTTACTTCAGCACCTACACCGGCACGTATAGCAAGTTCGTCAATTACTTCGGTTTCTATTAATGTAGAGTCCATATCGAAACAGATCAGGCGGCGCATACGGCGATACATATTATCCAACTGGAAAGAGAAGTCCATTTCAAGTTCACTGGCCAATTTCATCAACTGTCCCTGCATAGCTTCTTTATCCCGGGGAGTACCGCGAACCGAGAATTCAATACAGGCTCGGGTATGCATTTTACGCTCATCCAATGGAATACGTCCGGTCAGACGTTTGATGGCATCAATATTCATGTCCTGTTCAGCTAAAATACGGGTAACCGCTGCAATCTGGCGAGCCGTAAGTTTACGTCCCAGCAATGTAAGGATATAGCGGTTCTTACCTTGCATATTCACCCAGCTTTCATACTCTTCTTCGGTAATCGGATAGAAACGAATGGTTACTCCCAAGGAAGATGCCTTAAAAAGCAACTCTTTCATCATAAATCCCGAGAGTTGTTCCTCAGTCATACAGAGAATGCCCAGTGAAAGGGTGTTATGAATATCTGCCTGACCAATATCCAGGATAGTGGCATCGTATTTTGCCAATATCTCTGTTACGGAGGCTGTAAGTCCCGGACGATCTTCACCGGTAATACGAATCAGAATTAATTCTGTTTTTGATGGTTGCATAGCTGAATGTTCATTAAGTATCCTGCAAAAGTAGGGGAAAATTCCCAGTATTTATGCTAAATAACATAAAAAACTGCACTTAAAAAGAGAGAAAATTACTTGTTTATTTGGAAGTTGGAATAATATTTACTTACCTTTGCACCCGGTTTCTGAATTAAAGGCCTTGACAGTCAACAGATTCCTCTCTGTTGTGCCTAAAAAGACGATGTTTCGGGGAGAGACCACTGTTTTAGAGGACAGTCCCGGATAGTATTAACTAAAACCGAATTACATGAAGCATGTAAAATG
>ENA-ORRR01001419-ORRR01001419.1-human-gut-metagenome-genome-assembly--contig:-NODE-1419-length-15891-cov-3.32698_pt1 | contig 15891 bp, 13 predicted proteins | sample MGYA00242182_ERZ509148 | MGnify/ENA primary metagenome ERZ509148 (study PRJEB26280, sample SAMEA2338674) | human gut metagenome | biome: human gut; feature: human-associated habitat; material: faeces... | reverse complement strand
AACGCATCCCAGCTCGGCAGGATGACGCCGATGCGGTACACGCCGCGGCCCGCCCGGGCCGCCTGCCGCTGCGTCGGTGTTTTGTAGCCGTATTCGCTGATCAGCTTCTGAATGCGCTCGCGCACCTCGGGCGAGACGTTCGGACGGCCGTTTACCACGCGGTCTACCGTTCCGCGCGATACGCCGCAATGATCCGCGATCCACTGTGCAGTTACCTTCATAGCAGGAATCTCCCTTTTACTCTCTCGTGCATTTTTTCGTTCACGGCATGAAATCACGGTAAATTGTGCATTTTAGTTCACGTTTGCACGGTTTATTCTATCATACCAAACAAAGCTTCACAAGCAATTCTGTGCATTTTAGACACTGCGCACGAATTTGTCGCATTCGGTTGTGCATTTTTTATTTTTGCACAACGCACGGCTTTTCTGCGCGTTTTTGCCCGTGATTTCCTGTACTTTTCACCAAATGGACATGTAAAAATTGGGCGGTACGCTAAAAATGAAATCCCCACTTGAAGCACGATGGCAAGTGGGATATAATAAAGTTATCCAAGGGAGAGCTGCGGAATGCGGTCTGCGCTGTGCAGACTGACCATCCGGAGTCTCGACCTACTGAAAAGGAGAGAATTACAATGGGCATTCTGAAAATCGGCGTAGTTGGCTGCGGCCGTATCGGCAAGCTGCACATCAACAACCTGATCAACTCTGTACCGGGCGTACAGGTAGTCGCAGCAGCAGATCCGATGCTGGATAAGTCCGGCGCACGCGAGTGGCTGGCAGAGCGCAAGATCACCAACGTTTCCACCGACTTCATGGACGTTATCAACAACCCGGAAGTAGACGTAGTATTCGTTTGCTCCTCCACTGACACGCACTGCGATGTATCCATGGCAGCAGTTCAGGCTGGCAAGCACGTATTCTGCGAGAAGCCGATCGATTATGATATCGACAAGATCAAGAAGCTGCTCGCACTCGTTGAGGAGAAGGGCGTCAAGTTCCAGGTAGGCTTCAACCGCCGCTTCGACCACAACCACAAGGCAGTTGCAGACGCAGTCAAGGACGGCACGATCGGCGATCCGCACATCGTTATCGTTTCCTCCCGTGACCCGGAGCCCCCTCCGGCATCCTACGTTGCAGTTTCCGGCGGTATCTTCTATGATATGATGATCCACGACTTCGACATGGTTCGCTACGTAACCGGTTCCGAGGCTGTTGAGATCTCCGCTGTCGGCTCCTGCCTCGTTAACCCGAAGCTGCAGGAAGAGTCCGGCATTCCGGACGTTGACACCGCTGTTGTTACCATGAAGATGGCTAACGGCTGCATCGCTGTCATCAACAACTCCCGTCAGGCAGTTTACGGCTACGATCAGCGCGTAGAGGCTTTCGGCTCCAAGGGCATGGCTTCCGACGCTAACGATCTGGTCAACACCACCACCGTTATGACCGTAGACGGCGCGAAGTCCGAGAAGCCGCTGTGGTTCTTCCTCGAGCGCTACAACCAGGCATTCATCAACCAGGTTATCTCCTTCGTTGATGCGATCAACAACGACAAGCCGGTTGCTGTCGGCGCTGTTGACGGCCTGCGTCCGGTTCTGATGGCTAAGGCTGCTACCGAGTCCTGCCGTAACGGCGGCGTTTACGTAAAGGTTGAGGAGTAATTCCGAAAATCCGCAGCGTACGCTGATGTAAAACAAAAGAAAGGCTCTCTTGACAAAAGGGAGCCTTTTTCTTATGCCCTCAGCAGAGGTCTTTTTCTCTTAACCGTCTGCTGACGGCAGGCGGTTCCGCCGATCCGGCGGCGCGCCGCTGGAGGCGAGATTACGCCCTCGGAGGGCGTGAGCATTGCCGCCTTCGGCGGCGGAGACGCCGTGCCCACGGCGGAGGGCAAAAGGGGACAGGACACCAAACATGGTTTCCTGTCCCCTCTTGACTCCCCTAACCTTCCTTTGAGCCGTCGCATCGAAGATGCTCGGCTAAACGGGGGTACGGGAGCTCGGTTCCGTGCGTTGTTTTGCTTATGGGACAGCTGTTATGCCCTGAATTTACTTTGCGTGATTTGCCGCGCATAACAGTGCGCGGCCATTCTGTGCAGGACGTTTGCACCGTCGCTGCGAAAAGCTCCGCTTCGATCAAGGATTGTGCCTTGGAGCACCAGACGCCCCTGTGGGCCCCTCGCTTTTAGCCGCGCGACCGAAGGGAGTCGCGTCCCAAGGAAAGGTTGGGGAGTCAAGAGGGGCAGGGAAACCTTGGTGTCCCTGCCCCTTTTGCCCCCGCCGCCGGGCGGCGGCAATCCCCACGCCATGCCATGGCGAACATCCCCGGCCCGGGAGGGCCATTCTCGCCTCCACCGGCTGCGCCGCTGTATCGGCGGAAGGTCTGCCGTCATCCGACGGTAAAGCAAAAGAGACTCCTGCCCTCGGGCGGGCTTATCCCATCCTGCTCACCGCACGGTGCACAGCGTGCTCCGCCCGGTTCGCTGCGTGCTGCGCCGAATGCCGCAGCGACGGGTTCAGCATCGCACTCGCCGCCACAATGCTCATCACTGCCCCCGCGACCGCTCCCGTCGCGACACCCGATACAAATGGTGATACCTGCATACTTCTTCCTCCGTTTTTCGCTTTTTTCAGCGCTGCTCTCCGCGCCGCTCCCTTATTATGTCCCGCCGCGCCCGCTTTCTTCCTCCGTCAGCGCTGACAAAATCCACCTGCAAAATCCGGAATATTTTGCGCAATCGACTGTTTACAAAAACGCTCGCATACAGTATAATGATAGAGAACACCGTGGCTCCGTTCACGGTACGATTTGGAAAAATCCGCCTTTAAGAAGCGGCCCGTGAGCCGCACAAGGCAGAAAACAGTGCATACGCCGTCAGCCGAAACAGGGGACAGGTGTAACTTCAGTGCGGCTTTCTGCGTCTTTTATCGTGCGGAAAGCCATTTTTCTTATATCAGTTCGCAAGTTTATTCATTTCGCTGCATATTTATTCTCGAAGGAAGTGTCGCATGGCAGGTCAGAAAACCGTGATCATGGACGCGGACGGCATCCGCCGTGCGCTGACCCGCATCGCGTTCGAGATCATCGAAAAAAACAAGGGCGCCGAGCATCTCCTGCTCGCCGGCATCCGCACCCGCGGCATTTACCTCGCGCAGCGCATCGCGCAGAAGCTCGGTGAGGTCGAGGGCACGACTCCTCCGGTCATCGAGCTGGATGTGACGCCGTGGCGCGACGACATGCCGCGGCAGGACGCGCCGATGCCCTCCCCCGACGCGCGCATCGAGGGCGCGACCGTCGTTCTCGTGGACGACGTACTCTACACCGGGCGCACCGTGCGCGCCGCGATCGAGGCGGTCTCCTGCTTCGGCCGCGCAAGCCGCATCCAGCTCGCCGTTCTGGTCGACCGCGGCCACCGCGAGCTCCCCATCCGCCCGGACTATATCGGCAAAAACCTGCCGACCTCGCACGAGGAAAGGGTCTGCGTCCGCCTCCGCGAGGTGGACGGGGAAGATAACGTTGCTATTCTTTGAGACAGCATCCCCGCTGTCTCGTGCAGCCGCATGATACACTCACTATGAGAAAGGAAGAACCAAATGTCTATCCAAACCTTAGTAGAAAAGATCAAGGAAAAAGGCAATCCGACCGTAGCCGGTCTGGACGCCCGTCTCGAATACATTCCGCAGCATATTTCGGGGCGCAACATGATGCTGCACGGCGAGACCCTGCGCGCAGCAGCCGAGAGCGTTGTTGCGTTCAACTGCGGTCTGATCGACGCGCTGTGCGACATCGTCCCGGCGGTCAAGCCGCAGGCTGCATATTATGAGCTGCTCGGCTCCTACGGCGCGATGGCGCTCAAGGAGACCATCGACTACGCGCACGCCAAGGGCATGTACGTCATCGGCGACATCAAGCGCAACGACATCGGCGCGACCGCTTCCGCATATGCAGAGGCGTACCTCGGCAAGACCCGTGTCGGCGACACCGAGATCGCGCCCTACGGCTGCGACAGCGTCACCGTAAACGGCTACCTCGGCACGGACGGCGTCGAGCCCTTCCTCAAGGAGTGCCGCAGCCGCGAGAAGAGCCTGTTCCTGCTCGTCAAGACCTCCAACCCGTCCTCCGGCGAGCTTCAGAACCGCGACATGGAGGGCAAGCCGCTCTACGCGCGCATGGCTGAGATGGTCGCAAAGTGGGGCGAGGGTCTGGACACCCCGTGCGGCTACAACCAGATCGGCGCGGTAGTCGGCGCGACCTATCCGGAAGAGCAGAGGATCATCCGCGAGCTGCTGCCGAAGAGCTACTTCCTCGTGCCGGGCTACGGCGCGCAGGGCGCGACCGCGAAGGACATCGCAAATGCGTTCAACGACGACGGCCTCGGCGCGATCGTAAATTCCTCCCGCGGCATCATGTGCGCGTGGAAAAAGACCGGAAACAACGGCGAGGACTACAAGGAAGCTGCCCGTGCAGAAGCGATCCGCATGCGCGACGACATCGTAGCGGCAATTAAATAAAAACGTCTATCCGCAGGGCGGGGGGTGCCCTTACCCCGCCGTCACCTTTGAGATAAACGCAAGGAGAATAGATATAAGAATGAAAAAAGCATACTTACTGCTGGCGGACGGCACCCTGTTCGAGGGTACCGCAGTCGGCTACGAAGGACAGAGCATCGGTGAGGTCGTATTCAACACCGGCATGGCCGGCTATCAGGAGGTCCTGACCGACCCGTCCTACTACGGTCAGGTCGTTACCATGACCTACCCGCTCGTCGGCAACTACGGCATCAACTTTGACGACTACGAGTCCCGCAAGAGCTGGGTCTCCGGCTTCATCATGCGCGAGATGTGCGAGTACCCGTCCAACTGGCGCTGCAAGGTAACGCTCGACGAGTACCTCAAGGCGCAGAAGGTCGTCGGCCTCGCCGGCATCGACACCCGCCGTCTGACGCGCAAGCTGCGCGGCGAGGGCGTCATGAACGGCGTCATCTACACCGAGGGCTTCGAGCCGGACGAGCAGACCATTGCGGAAATGAAGGCTTACGTTGTAAAGGATGTGGTCAAGACCGTTACCTGTGCGGAGAACATCGTTTACCCGGCTGAGGGCGAAACCAAGTACCGCATCGCGCTGTTCGACTACGGTGTAAAGTACAACATCGAGCGCGAGCTGTGCAAGCGCGGCTGTGAGGTCACGGTTGTTCCGGCGTACACCAAGCCGGAGGAGGTTATCGGCAAGTACGACGGCGTGATGCTGTCCAACGGCCCCGGCGACCCGGCGGAGAACGTCGAGATCGTCGCGAACCTCAAGGAGCTGCTGAAGTCCGATATGCCGATCTTCGGCATCTGCCTCGGCCACCAGCTGCTGGCGCTGGCCATCGACGCCCAGACCACCAAACTCAAGTACGGCCACCGCGGTGTCAACCATCCGGTAAAGGACATCGACGAGGACCGCACCTACATCACCTCGCAGAACCACGGCTACGCAGTCGTCGGCGAGTCGGTCGACCCGAAGATCGCCCGCGTGCGCTACGTCAACCTGAACGACGGCACGGTCGAGGGTCTCGAGCACATCGGCCGTCCGGTATTCACCGTGCAGTATCACCCCGAGGTATGCCCGGGTCCGATGGACACCTCGTATCTGTTTGATAAATTCATTGAAAACATCGAAAAGTCGAAAGGAGGCGCTCAGTAATGCCGCTTCGAAAGGATATTCATAAGGTAATGGTACTGGGCTCCGGCCCGATCGTAATCGGTCAGGCTGCCGAGTTCGACTATGCAGGCACGCAGGCCTGCCGCGCACTGCGCGAAGAGGGTCTGGAGGTCGTTCTGGTCAACTCCAACCCGGCGACCATCATGACCGACAAGGCCATGGCGGACAAGGTCTACATCGAGCCGATGACCGTAGAGGCCGTTCAGGAGATCATCAAGAAGGAGCACCCGGACTCCCTGCTGCCCAACCTCGGCGGTCAGACCGGTCTGAACCTCGCCATGGAGCTGTGCGAGAACGGCTTCCTCGAGAAGATGGGCGTAAAGCTGCTCGGCGCGAACCCGACCACCATCGCAAAGGCGGAGGACCGCCAGATGTTCAAGGACACCATGGAGAAGATCGGCGAGCCGATCATCGCCTCCAAGGTCGTTCACACGGTCGAGGACGCGGTCGATTTCACCCGCGAGATCGGTCTGCCGGTCATCATCCGTCCGGCGTACACCCTCGGCGGCACCGGCGGCGGCATCTGCGAGGACCGCGAGAAGCTGCACGAAATTGCCGCCTACACCTGGGAGCAGCTGCGCGAGATCGCGGCCTCCGGCATCATGTACTCCCGCGTTGACGAGATCCTTGTCGAGAAGTGCATCGCCGGCTGGAAGGAAATCGAGTACGAGGTCATGCGCGACCACAAGGGCAACGCCATCACCATCTGCAACATGGAGAACGTTGACCCGGTCGGCGTACATACCGGCGACTCGGTCGTCGTCGCGCCGAGCCAGACCCTGTGCGACAAGGAGTATCAGATGCTCCGTACCTCCGCGCTCAACATCATCACCGAGCTCGGCATCGAGGGCGGCTGCAACGTGCAGTACGCGCTCAACCCGGAATCCTTTGAGTACGCCGTTATCGAGGTAAATCCGCGTGTTTCCCGTTCCTCCGCACTGGCTTCCAAGGCGACCGGCTACCCGATCGCAAAGGTAACGGCAAAGATCGCGGTCGGCTACGGTCTGGACGAGATCTCGAACGCCGTCACCGGCAAGACCAAGGCCTGCTTCGAGCCGACCCTCGACTACTGTGTCGTCAAGTTCCCGCGCTGGCCGTTCGACAAGTTCGTTTACGCAGACAACACCCTCGGCACCCAGATGAAGGCCACCGGCGAGGTCATGGCCATCGACAACACCTTCGAGGGCGCGCTGATGAAGGCCGTTCGCGGCTGTGAGATCAAGCTGGACAGCATGATCGCGCCGCGCATCCAGATGCAGTCGGATGCCGAGATCAAGAAGGGCGTGGCCCGCACGGACGACCAGCGTCTGTTCCACATCTGCGAGGCGCTGCGCCGCGGCATCATGACCATCGACGAGATCCACGAGATCACCACGATGGACGTATTCTTCCTGCACAAGTTCCAGAACATCATCGACATGGAGAAGGAGCTGGCGTCCGCCGAGAAGATCGACTCCGACCTGTACATCCGCGCCAAGAAGATGGGCTTCCTCGACAAGACCATCGAGCAGCTCTCCGGCAAGGACATTTCCGATGTCAAGCGTCTGCCGGTCTACAAGATGGTAGATACCTGCGCGGCGGAGTTCGAGGCGGAGACCCCGTACTACTACTCCACCTATGACGAGGAGACCGAGGTTGCTCCCCCGTCCGGCAAGAAGAAGATCCTCGTTCTCGGCTCCGGCCCGATCCGCATCGGTCAGGGCATCGAGTTCGACTACTGCTCGGTTCACGCGGTCTGGGCGCTGCAGAAGCTCGGCTGCGAGACCGTCATCATCAACAACAACCCGGAGACCGTCTCCACCGACTTCGACACCGCTGACCGTCTGTACTTCGAGCCGCTGACGCCGGAGGACGTGACCGGCGTCGTCGAGGCCGAGAAGCCGGACTACGCGATCGTACAGTTCGGCGGCCAGACCGCCATCAACCTCGCCGCGCACCTCGAAAAGCTCGGCGTTCCGATCCTCGGCACCCCGGCATGGTCGATCGACGCCGCCGAGGACCGCGAAAAGTTCGACGTCATCCTCGAGAAGTGCGGCATCCCGCGTCCGGCAGGCCACACTGTTATGACCGAGGAGGAGGCCGTCAAGGCCGCCGACGAGCTCGGCTACCCGGTTCTCGTCCGTCCGTCCTACGTTCTGGGCGGTCAGGGCATGGAGATCGCGTACAAGGAAGCCGATGTCCGCGAGTTCATGCAGGTCATCACCCGCAACAAGGTCGAGAACCCGGTTCTGGTCGACAAGTACATGATGGGCCGCGAAATCGAGGTTGACGCCATCTGCGACGGCGACGACATCCTCATCCCGGGCATTATGGAGCATTTCGAGCGCGCAGGTGTCCATTCCGGCGACTCCATCTCCATCTACCCGTCCATCAACATCGAGAAGAAGCACAAGGACACCCTCGTGCGCTACACCGAGTCGCTCGCGAAGAACCTCGCCGTTCTCGGTCTGGTCAACATCCAGTTCGTTCTGTACAACGACCAGATCTACGTTATCGAGGTAAACCCGCGTTCGTCCCGTACCGTTCCGTACATCTCCAAGGTAACAGGCGTGCCGATGGTCGATCTGGCGACCCGCTGCATGTTCGGCGAGAAGCTGCGCGACATGGGCTGCGGCACCGGCCTGCATCCGGAAAGCGACCACTACGCGGTCAAGGTTCCGGTATTCTCCTTCCAGAAGCTGCGCGACCTCGACACCCAGCTCGGCCCTGAGATGAAGTCCACCGGCGAGGTCCTCGGCGTTGCCAAGAGCTTCCGCGAGGCGCTGCTTAAGGGTCTGACCGGCGCAGGCTTTAAGATGAAGAAGAAGGGCGCTGTCCTGATTTCCGTCCGCGACTCGGACAAGCAGGAGGCTATCCGCATCGGCGAGCGCTTCGAGGCACTCGGCTTCGACATCTACGCAACGAGCGGCACCGCGAACGTCCTCAACCGCCACATGGTTGCAACGAACGCTATCCGCAACGTTGACGAGCCGTCCCCGAACATCATCGACCTGATCGAGTCCGGCAAGATCGACTACGTCATTGCCACCTCGGTCAAGGGCCGTCATCCGGAGCTTGGCTCGGTGCATATCCGCCGCACTGCGGTCGAGCGCGCGATCCCGTGCCTGACCTCGATGGATACTGTTTCCGCACTGCTGCGCTGCCTCGAGGGCGACATCAAGATCGAAAACTGCGAAATGATCGACATCAACTCGATCTGACCGCAGCATCCACAAACCAGAAACTATGTCCGCTGTTCCCTTCGGGGAATGGCGGACTTTTTCTGTTCTGCTGTACTGTGCTGTACTCTGCTGTGCTGTACTCTGCTGTCCTGTTCTGTGTGTACTTTCCGGGCGGCAAACCGCCATTTCCCGGCCGGAAATCCCGATTTCCCGGCAGGAAAAAACGGCGGGCAGCACGAAAAGACCTGTCGGGTCAGATCGCAGTTTTCCCTGTGTCTGACAGAACGAACTCTCACCTGACCGGCCGCCGCATCCTGTTCCCGCTCCGTCAGACGCATCGCTCCGTCTGCCATGCCGAGGGGAAAAGTCCCCTCACCCATAGCGCGGATACCGGAAAAATTGACCTCAAACGGTCAAGCGGAACGGAAATTCTTCTCCGGCTCGTCGATAAAGTCCGTTTTCATAATGCTGATACGGCAGCGCGGGCGTCTGAAAAAAAACGGAGTCTTTCGACAGCTGAAAAAAAGAGGATGCAGCTTGAAACTGCATCCTCTTTTTCTTCTGTGTTATCCGCGCGTCAGTGCGCCGACGATGATGTTGGCGATCAGGCTGACCGCCGCGAGCACGGCGTACAGCATCGCCTGCGCGTGGCAGGCCTTCGCCTTGGGGTCATCCTGCCGGTCCTCCTGCTCACTGCGGCCGCAGATCATGCCGTAGCGCAGCTGCTGGAAGGCAGTCAGCGCGGCAAATGCGACGAACAGAAAGAGCAGCAGACGCTGAATGGTCTGCGCCGGCATTTTAGTGAACGATGTTGAGAACGATCGCTGCGATGACGAAGATCACGCCGACGATCGAGGTCAGACGAGCAAAAATGCGGTCAGAAGCGGAAGCCTTGCCCTTGCCGAAGAAGGTGTCTGCGCCGCCCTCGATGGCGCCGAGACCCTGCTGCGCGCCCTCCTGAAGCAGAACGACAACGATCAGGAACAGGCTTGCGATGATCATGATGACAGAAAGAGCGATCTGTGCGGTAGTCATGTGTTTTTTTCCTCCATTACATTTTTCTTTTATCGCGGAACAGCGTCCGCGTCAGATTGCGTACATGATACTATATCATATTTTGCGCTGTATTTCAAGAGTTTTCCGCTCTCAAAGCGCAGCTTTCATGATATTTTTCAGCGAGTCTCCCATGCGGCTCACGCAGAGCTTATGCGCCTCGAGGTCGACGCACGCCATGCGCACCGAGCCCCAGCCGTGCTTTCCGCCCTCGAACTGCTGCTCGTGCGCGAGCTTTTTCAGCCGCTTCGGCACGTCTTTTTCCAGCTCGCCGGCGGCGAGGATGACCGAAACGATGGAGAAATCGTGGTTTTCATCCGGCTCAACGAGCGTTTCGAACGCCTTTTCCGCATACGCCCACCAGTCCGCAAGCTCGTCTGCGCCGAGCTTCGGAACGGCGAACAGCAGGCGGTATTCGTGCGCGTGGCCGACGCCGCCCGTCGGCATCAGACCGAGGATCTTGCGCTCGCTCTTGATGGTGAACGAGGAGCAGAGCGCCGCCATGCGGCCCGCGACCTCGACATTGGTCTGCGTGCGGAACGCCTTGTCCTGTGTCTCGAGCAGCCGGTCGCGCAGCGCGACAAATTCAGTCGAAAAATCCATGCCGCTCTCCTTTTTACAGGTCTTCCGGGTACTCGCCGTCCGCCGTCATCTGCGAAACCGCCGCCGTGATGACCGGCTTTTTTGTCCTCGCGGTAGGTCACGCCGTACCAGCGCGCGGAGGTCTTGAGGACCTTTGCGGTCGCCTTTCCTTCCTTGATGAGCGCGTCGACCGCGAACGGCAGGTAATATTCGCCCTTCATCGGATTCTCCGGCAGCTTTTCCGCGAAGAACGTGCGCAGACCCTCGTCAAGCGAGGGCAGGAAGGACGGGGTGAAGCCCCAGAGATTGAGCGAGACCGGCGTACCCGGCGCGATCTCGCCGGCCGGCGCGTCGCCGTCCGCATCATAGCGGATGACGCCGTCCGCGTCGCGGTGGATGGAAGTGCGCTCGATGATGTGCGCGAGCAGGCCGTGCTCGTCCTCGGTGCACACGCCGCGCGAGACCGTGCCGTTCTCGGTGAGGGTGTTCTCGACCTGATAGCCGACCATGCAGTAGCGGAACCTGTCGTCGTCCTCCGCCTGCGACAGATAGTCGTACATCTTGCGGAAGGCGTCCGCGCCGTAGAAATCGTCCGCGTTGATGACCGCGATCGGGCATCCCTCGGTCAGCTCCTTCGCGCACCAGACCGCGTGCGCGGTGCCGAGCGGCTTTTCGCGTCCCTCGGGCGCCTTCAGGCCCTCCGGCAGACGGTCGAGCGTCTGGTAGGCGTAGTCGACTTGCATGAAGCGGCGCGCCTTCGCGCCGATGGCCTGCTCGAACGCCTCGTGCAGCTCGGGGCGGATGATGAACACCACGCGCTCGAAGCCTGCGCGGTGGGCGTCGTAGACCGAGTAATCCAGAATGATCTGACCGTTCGGACCGATGGGGTCGATCTGCTTGAGGCCGCCGTAGCGCGAGCCCATACCTGCCGCCATAATGACCAGAACCGGTTTATTCATATGTTTTCTTCCTTTCAAAGCGGCGTTTTCGTGTCGTCCGCCGCTGTGCTGTATTTCGTTCAGATACTTTTATTATATCGTAAGGGCGGGTAAAATACAAGAGCGAAGCCGCCGCCGCGGCGCAGGGGACGGAGACCGTGCATTTTTACCTTTTTCTGCAGGAGATTATGCGGTCTTGCCCAATCCGCCGACACGCAGCATTTGCTTTTTTGTCGAAAAGCACGAAAACAATCCGCCGTTTTCGCGGACGATTGCCAAACCGCACGAAAAGTGCTAAAATAGGTCTGATATAATGTTATACACGTTTCGTTAGTTATCTGATACAGAGAGGAATATGACTGATGCGCAAAACTAAAATTATCTGCACCCTCGGTCCTGCGACCGACGGTATCCTGCCCGAAATGATCAAGGCGGGCATGAACGTTGCCCGTATGAACTTCAGCCACGGCTCCCACGAGGAGCACAAGGCGCGCATGGACGCGGTAAAGGCTGCCCGCAAGGAGCTCGGCATGCCGGTCGGCATCATGCTCGACACCAAGGGCCCGGAGATCCGCACCAAGACCTACAAGGACGGCAAGATCGAGATCGTCGAGGGCCAAGAGTTCACCCTGACCACCCGCGACATCGAGGGCGACAACACTATCGTCTCCATCACCTACGAAGGTCTGCCGAACGACGTTCAGCCGGGCACCCGCATCCTCATCGACGACGGTCTGGTCGCGTTCGAGGTGCTCAAGATCGTCGACGGCACCGACATCGTCTGCAAGGCGCTCAACGGCGGCCCGCTCTCCAACCGCAAGTCCATCAATGTTCCGGGCATCAAGCTCAACATGAAGTTTATCTCCGACAAGGACCGCGAGGACATCGAGTTCGGTCTGACGCAGGACATCGACTTCATCGCCGCTTCCTTCACTCGCTGCGCACAGGACGTCCGCGACATCAAGGCCATCCTCAAGGCGCACGGCAAGGAAGACGTCGAGATCATCTGCAAGATCGAGAACATGGAAGGCGTAAACAACATCCAGGAGATCCTCGACGAGGCGAACGGCGTCATGGTCGCCCGCGGCGACCTGGGCGTTGAGGTTCCGTTCGAGGAGCTGCCGGAGATCCAGAAGAACATCATCAAGACCTGCATCTCCCGCGGCAAGCGCGTCGTCACCGCGACCCAGATGCTCGAGAGCATGGCGAAGAACCCGCGCCCGACCCGCGCAGAGGTTTCCGACGTCGCGAACGCAGTCTACGACGGCACCTCCGCGATCATGCTGTCCGGCGAGACCTCGGTCGGCAAGTACCCGGTAGAGACCGTCTCCACCATGAGCCGCATCGCCGAGAACGCCGAGCGCACCATCCACTATGACCGCCGCCGCGTCACCCGTCTGGAGTTCCAGAACATGCACGTTTCCGGCGACATGAAGACTCTCGCCATCTCCCACGCGACCTGCTCGACCTCCGCTGACCTCGGCGCGAAGTGCATCGTTGCCTTCACCGAGTCCGGCTCGACCGCGCGCGCCGTATCCACCTACCGCCCGGGCACGCTCATCGTCGCGGCTACCCCGTGCGAGCAGACCTTCAACCGTCTGTCCATGTCCTGGGGCGTAAAGCCGGTTCTGGTCGCAAAGCGCCCGTCCTCCGGCACCGAGCTGTACAGCCTGTCTGAGCAGGCTGCCATCCAGACCCTCGACCTGCGCGTCGGCGACATCATCACCATCACCGCAGGTATGCCGGTCGGCCATGTCAACTACACCAACACCCTGCGCGTTCACCAGCTCACCGAGCTGTCCTTTGCACCGTTCGTTCAGGACTAAAGAAGGTCGCTTATGTCTTTCAAACGCTTCCGTCGCATTCTCGTCCGTCTGCTGACCGTCGTCGTCATCCTCGCGACGGCCGGCTCGATCGGTCTGTACGGATACCGTGCTGTCTTCGGCTATCACTATGACTCCTCGCTCTCCGGCGAGGATCTCTCGGCCGGCATTCAGGCGGACGAAAACATCACGAATATCGCCCTGTTCGGTCTGGACACCCGTCCGGGGGACGAAAAAAGCCATTCGGACTGCATGATGATCGTCACGATCGACAACACGCGCGGCAAGATCAAGCTGTCCAGCCTGATGCGCGACTCGCTCGTCGAGATCGACGGCGTGGGAGAGGACAAGCTCAACGCAGCCTATTTCCGCGGCGGCCCGAGCCTCGCCATCCGCACGATCAACGAGAACTTCGGCACGGACATCAAGGACTATATCGCCGTGAACTTCGAGCAGGTCGTCGAGATCGTGGACGCGCTGGACGGCATCGAGATCAACGTTGCCTCCAAGGATGAGCTGACCGAGCTCAACCGCGTCATCCGCGACTACGGCCTCGAGCAGGGCAAGGAATTCTCCCCTGTCGAAAAGACCGGCCTGCAAACGCTGGACGGCGTGCAGGCGCTGTGCTACGGCCGCATCCGCAAGGGCAACACCGGCGACGACTGGAGCCGCGTCGAGCGCCAGAGTGTCGTGCTGAACGCCATGTTCGCGAAAATCAGTTCGATGGACGCAAACGGCCTGCTCGGCATCATGAACCGGCTCATGCCCTACGTCACGACCTCGCTCGCTCCGGCGGACGTTGCGCCCCTGATCGTCGGCGCGATCAAAAACGGCGTCCCCGCCGTGGAGCATGTCCGTTTTCCGCTCGACGGCGAATGGAAGTATTACGGCTCGTCCAACGAGTACATCATGTACGACGTGGACGTCGTGGCCGACGAGCTGCACGAGTACATCTACAATGATGTAACGCCCGGCACGGCCGCTCCCTCCGGCAGCGACGGCAGCACGGACAGCGATGACCCCGCCGACAACACGACCGGCACTTCTTCTCCGGCCGCCGGCAGCCATAAGACCGAGACGGTCGACCCCGAGTCGCTCGTCGAGGAGGGCGGCAGCTACGACGCCTCCACCGGCGATTATTATGACTCGGACGGAGACAGATACTATCTGGACGAAAACGGCAATCGGGTGTATTATTAACAAGTAAATAATCGCAGCAGGGGAGCATGACCGCGGTTATGCTCCCCTGCTTTTTTCGGCGGCGCCGCCGCCTCACTCCCCCCCGCAGGACAAACAGGAAGAAAGAAATATAGGAGCGGATATTATGTATGTAAAACGAGTTCTCCCAAACGGCGTGCGCATCATCTCCGAGCGTCTGGACAATGTGCGCACGGTATCGGTCGGCATCTGGGTCGGCAACGGCAGCCGCTATGAACCGGCGGAGCTGAACGGCATTTCGCACTTCATCGAGCACATGATCTTCAAGGGCACGGAAAAGCGCTCCGCGCGTCATATCGCCATCGCCATCGACGCGCTCGGCGGTCAGGCCAACGCCTTCACCGACAAGGAATGCACCTGCTACTATATGAAGGTGCTCGACAGCCGTCTCCAGACCGGCATTGCCCTGCTCGCGGATATGTTCCTCGAGTCGCGCTTCGCGCAGGAGGACATCGAGCTCGAGCGCGGCGTTGTGCTCGAGGAGATCGATATGTATGAGGACTCCCCCGAGGACGTCGCCATCGACAAGCTGTTCGAAAAGTGCTATGACGGCTCTTCGCTCGGCCGCCCCATCCTCGGCACGGAGGAGACGCTCGCGCCCATCACGACCGAGATCATGCACAAATACATGCACGAGTATTACCGCCCGGAGGACACGGTCATCGCGGTCTCCGGCCATTTCACGGACGAGGATCTTGACTATATCGCAGACCTGTTCTCGGTCATGACCGGCTCGGGCCGCAACCAGACCACCCCGGCGGTATACAAGCCCTCGCTCGTGCTCCGCAGCAAGGAGATCGAGCAGAACCACCTGTGCCTGTCCTTCCCCGGCGTGTCCGCGCTGTCGGAGGACCGCTTCACGATGAACCTGCTGTGCAACATCCTCGGCGGCGGCATGTCGTCGCGCCTGTTTCAGAGCATCCGCGAGCGGAGCGGCCTGTGCTACTCGATCTACACATTCACCACGCCGCATCAGGACACAGGTCTGATGTCGATCTACACCGGTCTCGGCGAGGAGACCGAGCGCCGCGCGCTCGAGCGCATTCTGCAGGAGCTGCATCAGTTCTGTGAAGACGGCCCGGCGCAGGACGAGATCTCCCGTACCCGCGAGCAGGCCAAGACCACGCTGCTCATGGGTCTCGAGAGCACGGGCACGCGCATGATGACCATCGGCCGCAGCGAGCTGATCCGCGGCGAGGTCTCGAGGATCGAGGATGTGCTCGCCGGCTACGACAGCGTAACGCGGGATGATATTCTTGAGCTGGCGCGGCGGATCTTCGACCCGGCGCAGGCATCGCTTGCCGTTGTCGGCAATCCGGGCGCAGAGGACGAATATCGGGAGCTTCTTTCGAAGCATCTGTAAACGTCTTTTCTGCCTTACCGCAGGCAGGCGCGAAATTTTCCGCCGGAACGGCGG
>ENA-ORRR01001397-ORRR01001397.1-human-gut-metagenome-genome-assembly--contig:-NODE-1397-length-16112-cov-3.10388_pt1 | contig 16112 bp, 13 predicted proteins | sample MGYA00242182_ERZ509148 | MGnify/ENA primary metagenome ERZ509148 (study PRJEB26280, sample SAMEA2338674) | human gut metagenome | biome: human gut; feature: human-associated habitat; material: faeces... | reverse complement strand
TTTGCATTAGCCAGACCGATATTTGCGATCCCAAGACTGTAGATCACTCTTGGAAGTGTAGTCTCTTTCGCCCGTTCCAGACTTTCCATAAGATTATCATAGGATTTCTGCCCAAAGCCTTCCATTTCCACGATCTCATCTTTATACCGGCTGATCTCAAAAATATCGCCAAAGTCATGGATAAATCCCCTGGCAATAAATTTCTCCAGTGTTGCCTCGGAAAGTCCGTCGATATTCATGGCATCCCTGCTTGTAAAAAGCCCAAAGGATTTGATTTTCTTGGCCGGGCACTCCGGATTGACGCAGAAAAGACATTCCACATCGTTTTCTTTCTTCACTACCGTTTCCTGTCCGCAGGCCGGGCAGGTATGCGGGATCGGTGCATTACCGCTTCCGGTCAGATTTTCCGCGATCTGAGGAATGATCATATTTGCTTTGTATACACGAATGGTATCTCCAATCCCCAGCTTCAGTTCCTTCATGATACTGATGTTATGCACACTGGCCCTGCTCACTGTGGTTCCTTCCAGTTCCACCGGCTCAAAAATTGCTACCGGATTGATCAGTCCGGTCCTGGACGGGCTCCACTCAATCTCCAGAAGTCTCGTATCACGCATCTCATCGGCCCATTTAAATGCCATGGCGTTCCTTGGAAACTTGGCCGTAGTTCCCAGAGATTCTCCGTAAGCAATATCATCATACAATGCCACAAGCCCATCTGACGGAAAATCATTGGTCGTAACTGCTTCCGCAAAGTAATCCATCGCTTCATCCAGAGTTTCCGCTGTGACTTTTCGATATTCCACAACCTCAAAGCCCTGTTCATTCAGCCACCGGAACTGCACCTCCCTGGAATTCCGGAAATCTACGCCTTCCGCACTCACTAAAGAAAAAGCATAAAACCGAACGTTTCTCTTCGCTGTAATTTCGTTATTCAGCTGGCGGACAGAACCACTGCAGAGATTTCTGGGATTTTTGTATTTGGCATCTGCATCTCCGATAGTTTCGTTGATCTTTTCAAAATCCGAATAGGTAATGATGGCTTCTCCGCGAAGTACCAGTCTCCCTTTAAAAGAAATTTTCAGAGGTATGTTCTTAAATACTCTGGCATTATTGGTAATAACCTCTCCCACAATACCATTTCCTCTGGTAACTGCCTTTATAAGCTCTCCGTTTTCATAGGTAAGCACGATCGTTAAGCCATCCAGCTTCCAGGATAAAAGTGTAGGATGTTCCCCGATAAACTCTCTCAAAGCTTCTCTCTCTTTGGTCTTATCCAGAGACAGCATCGGTCTCTCATGTTCCTCCTTGGGGAGCTGCTCCACTGCCTCATATCCTACATTAACGGTTGGACTGTCTGCCAGAACGATCCCTGTTTCTTTCTCCAGTGCGCTCAGAGTGTCGTACAGGGCGTCGTACTCCACGTTGGACATGATCTCCCTGTCTTCCTGATAATAGGCCCTGGACGCTTCCCGGAGCTTTTCTCCCAGCTCCTTCATTTTTTTTATGGATGATTCGTTCATGGCTTCCTCCCGTCCTTTTTTCTGATTTTTCGGAGGAAAGCATCTCCTCCAGTTCTTTTCGTTCTTCCGGCCGGATCTCACGATATTTCCCCTCTTCCAGGCCATTAATATACAGATTCATGATCCGAACACGTTTCAGTGTTACGACTTTATATCCGAAATATTCACACATACGACGGATCTGGCGGTTCAGACCCTGGGTAAGGATGATACGAAAACTGTTTTTCCCTGTTTTTGTAACCTTGCAGGGACGTGTGACCGTATCAAGGATCGGCACTCCGCCGCCCATACCACGGATAAATTCTTCTGTCACCGGTTTATTCACGGTCACCTGATATTCCTTTTCATGGTAGTTCCCCGCCTTCATGATACGGTTCACCAGATCTCCTTCATTGGTAAGGAGAAGCAGTCCTTCGGAATCTTTATCCAGCCGTCCTATGGGATAGATCCGCACCGGATAATCCAGATATTCTGTTACTGTTACCTCTTTCCGCTGCTGCTTGGTACTGCAGACAATCCCTTTTGGTTTATGAAAAAGAAGCAGGATCTTTTTTTCCTGTTTTTTTACAGGCTTTCCGTCAATACAGATCTCCGCATCCGGAAGGATCTTCATTCCTGTGGAAACCAGTTCTCCATTAGCAGTAACTCTCCCCGCTTCTGTCAGTCGGTCTGCCTCTCTTCTTGAGCAGACTCCTATATCGCTTAAATATTTATTGATTCTGATTTTTTCGTTCATTGTTCTATTATATATTTTTTCCCACGTGTTCGCAACCGGTTATTTTTCTTGTATTTTCTTTCTCATTATTGTATGATAAACAGAAATATACTTAAATATCAGGAGGAAAAACATGTCAGAGCATACTCCACGTATGAACCGGCTGCTGATCTTTGTCGCTGTTTTCCTGTGTCTGATCTGCGGTATTCTCTTTACCCAGTCATCGGCCGGTCCTTTTGAAAGCAGCAGTACTTCCGTAGTTTCCATAAATACCAGCGATATTTCGACCATTGAACCAAGTTCAGATCGCGATCACCATACAGATGCATCGATATCTTCCGGCGCTCCCTCACCTTCCGCCACACCGTCTCCTGTTCCCACAGAGATTCCCGAAACAGAAAAGGTTTCGCCGGAGGCAGAAAACGGAGTCTGGACACCGGATGGCACCAACTGGAAATTTATGGTTGACGGACCCGCCTATACCGGATGGCTTACCGACACAGATGGTCATCGATATTATTTCAATAAGGACGGAATCATGCAGACCGGCTGGATCACCCTAGGCAAAAAACGTTATTATCTGGACGAAGACGGAATCATGCAGATCGGAACCATCACCGTAAATGGAAAAAAATACTCATTGGCAGCAGACGGTTCACTCAAAAAATGATCTTTCGTTATATCAGAGCAACAAAAATGCAGGTTCTTCCGGAACCTGCATTTTATTAACCCTTATTATTCTAACAGACCACTATAGACATAACCGGTCTGTCCATCATAATCAACCTGTATCCAGTCGCCTTCCTGCCCTTTCTTTTCAACTTCCGTTCCTGCAGAAAAACCACCGATAACCTCACCCTCTGAATCTGCGGAAGCACGAACATTACAATCCTCTGTAACTGTAAGCATTGTTCCTGCATCTGCGGAAGCACTGGCATCTTCACCAAGGCCCTGAAGGAATTCTGCCAGAGAGGGATCACTCTCCTGCGCAGCTTCATAGTCCGTCTTTACCTTTGTGATAAGCTCCTGCACATCCTTCTCAGATTCCAGTTTTTTCACATAGGCACTGATATCTGCATCGTCATCAGCACCACCTTTGATCTTCAGATTGCCGTCACTGCCCGTCTCCACATAAAACTGGCTCAGTGCCGGAACCGGAGTCTCAATTCCAGTACAGATATAATTAAAGACTACATAAACGACATACGAATCGTCCGTCAGTCCCTTCTTAGCGTAAACATTCTGTACCTCATACCCATCAATATAATCCCTTGAATTAATCTGCGACTCGTCAGCCGGCGTAAATCCGTCCTCAATCGTCTTAAGTGTTGCAATGTCTTTTTCCCCAAAAGCTTTATAATAGCTCTGAATCAGCTCGGTTACTTCCGTGCTGGCTTTTTCCATGGTTGTCTCCGCATCCGTATCTGCCGCGGAACTGGCGTCTTTCTTCTCGTCTGTCTCCCCATCATTTGCCGGAGAAGAAGGATCATTTTCCTGGTTACTTTGGGCTGTTGTCTGATCTTTATTGGAATTCCCCTTCTTACCTCCAACACAGGCGCGGACGCCAAAGATCAGAACAAGCACGATCACCAGAATGGCTCCGCCTAACATAAAATAGCGAAGGTTATCTGATAACCATTCTCTGAAATCATCCAAGTTCTTGTCCTCCTTATCATAACAACACGCCGGAACAATTCCCACTGTTCCGGGTAACACACCTGAAGGGAATCGAACCCCCGCACATGGTACCGGAAACCACTGCTCTATCCACTGAGCTACAGGTGCATAATGAAAAACATAACTTCTAAATTCAGGTATGAAATTATCAAAGTAGGTTTACACTGTTTATGATTTTAACACAAATCCATGAAATTGTAAAGATTTTTTTAAACAGTACATATTCATCACACATTTTATGGTTGCTGTTCACTCCGTTCTCCGTATCATTTTACGCACTTTAGTCATTTTTCCAGGCCAGAAGGGCGAACACATTCACCCTTCAAACCTATATACCACATATTTTTCTGTCTGTGCAATAGGGGTACATCCTGCCTGACGGATATAGTCATGATTTGTAAGATCTACCGGAAGAACGAGATAATCGGTTTCCGTTCTTTTCAATACCTGCCGGAACTTATCGATCCCTACATCCATCTGATAACTGATCACATCCATGATCACTTTCTGGATCTGGTAGGCCTTGCTGTTTTCGTAGTTTCCTACCACAGTACTTCCTGCACGATACAGGATAAAATTACGATCCAGAACAAGGATCAGTGACGGATCATACTGTCTAGCCACCAGATTCAGCTCATTGTCAAAAACAACCTTAGGTTGTTCTTTATCGCAGTCCTGATGGATCACATCGCATACTGAGCGCAGCTCATTCGGGACTTTATAGATGTTTTCCGCCATCACATAATCTTTTGCAATGCCGGGAACAGGTGTCCCCGTAGTGACGATCACTGCCGCAAGGATCAGCGCTGTTACAGCCTTCAGCCATCGAAACCTTACCGCTTCCACGATCCGTACAGCATAATAGGCAGCACCCGGGATCACCGGAAGGATCCAGATAAAACGATAATATTCACTTTCAAAATGTACCTTTGGTATCACATATTTTACAAGAACCGGATTATATACCGTAAGTGCCAGAAAGACTAGATAATACAGGAACACTCTGGATTCTTTTCTCCTGCGGTAAAAAATATCCCAGAGTATACCTGCCAGAAAAAATACAGGCAGCAGACAGCCACTCCAGTAATTTTCCATACAGATCTGCACAAAACGCAGTCCCAGTTCTTCGATCGTTACTCCCGCCATTTTCTTCTCCTATCCATAGTATCTTCCCAGTTTCCTATGATGCCGGAAATGCGATCCATCCAAGCTTCGCCGAAAAATAAACCAGGGCATACAAAAATCCCGGCAGCATACAAAGCGCATAGGGAATCGCGTAGGAAAGCTTTTTCTTCAGCACCATCACCGGAAGGATCGCCGTACTGACTACTGCAGGATAAATAAGGGAGGATCCTGAAAACGTCAACGCACTGACTGCAGCAATGAAAAGCAGCACCCAGCTCTCTTTATTTCTGCCATCTTTGTTGAGCCAGAGCCGTATACTTACCAGAAGCGCTGCCGGAATGGAAATATTTGCCAGCAGGGCCTTCCCTTCATAAACCCGCATAAACGCAAAGGTTCCTGTTGTATAGATAGAAAAAGAAAACAATTGCATCAGACACACAAAAAGAACCATCAGGTCTGCTTTTTTTTCATCTCCACGAAAAAAGCTTTTTCCGATCTGGTAGATCAGAAGATTGATCATCAGCATGTTGATCACAGACATCACGACCTTGGACTGAACGATCGGGTGGATGCCCAGAAGGACACACCACACCGCATTGTTCATCGGATATGCAGAAAGATCATAGCGGAGATTAAAATTTCTCTGGATAACACCGGTAAGCGGACTGTATCGGGCAAGAGTGTCTGTATACACGGAAGTGCTTACTGCACCAATGTAATGTGTTGCATCTGCAGTAACGTCCTGATATGCAGCCACCAGAAAACACTGCAGGATCACTGCCGCAGCGGTCAAAAGCAGCAGCAGTGAATGCTTCCGAAATGTTTCTCCTATCCGGTCCAGCTGTCCCTTCCAAAGTTTATGCGCAAACAGACATGCTGCCAGTACACAAGCTGCCATGATCACCATCCACAGATACGAAAAGGTACTCAGTTTTACCCATTTCAGTGTCATAGGAACTGCAAGTATCTCAAAAGCCGCAAAATACAGAAGATATCCCAAGACCAGTTCCATGGTTACTTCCGCCTTCATTTTCAGTATCCGTGTCAGCAGACTTCCTGCACAGAAAAATACCAGCAGCTCCAGGATCAGTCCGGCAATTGCCAGTATCAGCTCCTGCATTTCACACCTTCTCTCCGGCTTCTCTGGCAAGGATTCCCATTGCAACCTTCTCCGGAGTGATCGGGAGCTCTCTGACACGTACACCTGTTGCATTATAAACCGCATTGGCAATAGCCGGACAAGGTGTATCGATCACAAGTTCACCAATGGATTTTGCACCAAAAGGACCTGTCTTCTCGTAGCTGCTCTCAAACTCGATCCGCACCTTCGGAATATCCATACGATTGGGGATCTTATACTGCATAAAAGAATTGTTACGGATTTTTCCCTTATCTGTATACTGCACATCCTCATACAGAACCATTCCGATTCCCTGACCGATACCGCCTTCTGCCTGCACTCTGGCAAGATTTGGATTGATCGGAGTTCCACAGTCGATCACGCCCACATAATCAATGACATCGATCTGTCCGGTCTCTTTATCGACCTCCACTTCAGCGGCACCTACCATAAACGGTGGCGGAGAGATCGGAGAAGAATATTCTTTTACAACCTGAAGCTCACTGCAGACTCCACAGGTCGCTTTTCCTGCGATCTGCTGCAGCGTTACCTCTTTTCCGTCTTCTGTGCGGACTTTTTCTCCGTCAAAATCAGAATCCTCTGCAGATACTCCAAGCATCTGTGCGCCAAAAGCGTGGATTCTCTTTCTGAGTTCTCCGCAGGCCTGGATCACGGCATTTCCGGTTGCATAGGTTGTGGAAGATGCATAAGAACCGGAATCATAGGGAGAAATATCTGTATCCACACTGAATACCACGATATTTTTCATATCTGTATCCAGACAGTCTGCTGCCATCTGAGCAAGAATGGTATCACAGCCGGTTCCCATATCAGAACATCCAAGTGCCAGGGTATAGGAACCATCCTCATTTAATTTAATGTCTGCTCCGCCGACATCGATCCCTGCAATAGATGAGCCCTGCATAGCCATAGCGATACCGACACCCCGTACTTTGCCGTTACCCATATCACGGAACGGATATTTCTCATCCCATCCGATCATTTCCTTTGCACGGGCGAGGCATTTATCCATGGTACAGCTGCCGTTGATCGGTACATCCGGATATCCCGGAAGTGCCTCTCCCTCCATAGGCATGTTCAGCTCACGGAATTTTACCGGATCCATCCCCATCTTATGAGCCAGCTCATCTGCTGCGGACTCCACAGCAAAAATACCCTGTGTGGCACCATAGCCACGATAAGCGCCAGCTGCCTGCATATTGGTGTAAACAACATCATAAGCAAAACGGTAGGCTTCCGTATGACGATACAGCGCAATGGATTTATGGCCTGAAAGTCCTACGGTTGTAGGCCCATGCTCTCCATAGGCACCGGTGTTGGAAAGAGTATAAAGATCGATTGCCTTTACAATACCGTTTTCGTCTGCACCCATACGGATATGGACTTCCATCTCATGACGCGGAGAAGACGCGATCATGGATTCCTTTCTGGAAAAAACGATCTTGGACGGACGCCCGGTAACCCATGTTACCAGTGCCGGGAAAACCTCACTGACAGAAGACTGTTTTGCACCAAAGCCCCCGCCGATACGAGGCTTGATCACACGAACTTTGGAAGACGGAATGTTCAGCGCATTTCCTACGATCCTTCGGATATGAAACGGGATCTGGGTGGAAGAAACCACCGTCAGTCTCTGAAAATGGTCCATATAACAGTAGGTACGGAAGGTCTCCATCATGGTCTGCTGATTTGCCTTTGTGTGGTAAACCTGATCTACTGTATACGCACATTTTTCCAGCATGGCATCCACATCACCCACTTCTTCTACATTGGAGGAACAGAGATTACGCTTATTATCTCCGCCGGCCGGGATCGGCATATACCAGTCATCCTCCGGGTGCACCAGAATGGGATTATCCTTGGCTGTGTGGATATCCAGAACCGCTTCCTCCACACGATATTTTACCTTAATGCGTTTCAGGGCTTTATCTACTGCCTCTTCTGTCTCACCGGCTACGATGGCAACCGGATCCCCTACAAAACGCACATGCTTATCTATGATATAACGATCCCATGGACTGATCTCCGGCGCTGTCTGCCCGGCCAGAGTAAATCTTTTGTGGGAAACATCCTCATAGGTCAGAACACAGGCAATCCCCTCGATCTTCTTTGCAGCCTCTGTCTTGATCTCTTCCACCCAGGCATTGGCATGAGGACTTCTTAAGATCTTGACGATCAGGCAGTCAGAAGGTGCAAGATCATCGGTATAGACCGGTTTTCCGGTTACCAGCGACATTGCATCTGTTTTTGGCACCGGCTTGTTTACGTATTTCATTTTCCTTCCTCCTGTCCTTTTTTATAGTCGAGAAATTTCAGGATACTTCTGGTCTGTCCCACAAATCCCGAGCAACGGCACAGATTTCCGGAAAGATACTCCAGGATATCCTCTTCTGTGGGATCTTCCAGTTCCTTTAACATGGCAAATACATTCATGATAAATCCCGGATTGCAGAAGCCACACTGCTCTGCTCCCTCATTTGCCATAAAAGCGCCGAATTCCTTTGCTTCCTCCTGCATTCCCTCCAGAGTCACGATCCGTTTCCCGTCTGCGCGGGCAGCCAGCATGGAGCAGGACAGTACCGGACGTTCATCCATCAGCACAGTACAGAGACCACAGTTTGCAGTCTCACAGCCACGTTTTACGCTGTAACAGCTGTTTTTCCGCAGGAAATCCAGAAGCAGTTCATCCGGACGTACCTCTGCCTGCCGTTTTACACCATTCAGCCAGAAAGTGATATTCATTCTGCTCTCCCTCCGATCTCTTCCCAGGCTCTTCTTGTAAGGACTTTCACAAGAAGACTTCTGTATTCTTTTGAAGCACGCATGTTCTTGTCTGTAGGAACATGTTCCGCCGCATATGCGGCAAAAGATGCTGCTGCATCCTTTTTCTGCTGTGCATTCATCTGTACAAAATCTTTTAAGATTTCCTCTTCATCTTCCACGATCATTGCTTTTCCGGGTCTGGCCCCAATGACAGTTCTTGCTTTTCCGTCAATAAGAGCGGCCGCACAGGTGAGCACGGGAAAATCTGTGGAATTGTTCCGCTGACTTAAGTACACACTGTTCAGCGGCTGTTTTTTTACAATGATATTTACCAGGATATCGTTATCCTTTTCCATGGATGCAAACTGTGCCAGCGGAATGGTTCCGCCATTGTACAGCTCCACCCAGGTATCCAGTGCCAGAAACATGGTCAGTACATCGGAAAATCCGAATCTTCCGAAAATACTTCCGCCCACTGTGGCACAGTTTCGAAACTGCACACCCACAATGTGCCGTACACTTTCACGGATAGCACTGTTTGTATAGGCATTCAGCTCTTTGTGGGTTTCCAGCGCATGAAGTGGTGTCATGCAGCCGATCACAAATGCTTCTTCTGTTTCTGTAATAGTATCCAGCCCAAGACCTGACAGGTCAATGGCTGTCATGATGTTCCTGTTTCCCATTTTCAGCCAGACCATACCGCCCAGCACACAGGCTGTTCTTTTCTGGTTCAGTTCATATGCCTGTTCAAGGCTTTCTGCCTTTATGTAATTCTTTATCTTCAGCATACTTTATTCCCTTCTGAATTCTCATTCTCTTTCTTTACGGCTGTTTTTTCAGCCGAGCATTTATTTTAACAGACTGTCAGCTAAATAGCTATTGTTTTTTTCTCTGCTGTTCTGATGCCGCATCAGTCAGCGGTCTCCAGAACGATAAACTGATACGGTTTCAAAATGATTTCTTTTTCTGTGATCTCCACAGCTTTCTGATTATTCAGAAGCACCTCTTTTACTTCTCCCGGCAAAGATACCTTCTGTGACTGTGCCTGCATATTTCCCAGGATCAGAAGATTTTTCTCACCGTTTCTTGTATATGCGATCAGATTCTTCTGTTCTTCCTGATATGGAGCGAATGTTCCGTATACAAGCGTTTCTTTATATTCCGGAGCTTTTCTCAATGCAGTCAGCTTTTTGTAGAAAGAAAGGAGGGAGTTACTATCCGTTAATTGAGACTCTATATTGATCTCCTTATAATTGGGATTAACCCCAAGCCACGGCTCTCCTTCTGAAAATCCCGCATTTTTCTCTGCGCTCCACTGTACCGGAGTTCTGGCATTGTCTCTGGAAAATGCGGAAGCAGCATCAAGCGCTTCTTTTTCACTGCATCCGGCACGGAGCGCTACCTGGTATTCATCGATGGTACTGATGTCATCGATCTGATCCATAGAAGTAAACTCCATATTTTCCATACCGATCTCCTGCCCCTGATAAATAAACGGAATTCCCTTCAGCAGGAAATAAACACCTGCCAGGAGCTTCTTTGAATCCGGACAGCGGTCTTCCGGAGAAATATAGTGACAGACACCTCTTGGCTCATCATGATTCTCAATAATGTTGGAGATCATGCCGGTATCCCCAATCTTTTTCTGCGTATGGAAAATACACTTCTTGTACTCTTCCGGAGTCAGGTACGGTTTGGATGCATACCAGCCATCCTCGCTCTTTCCGTAACAGGTTTCTTCAAAATCAAACATGGATGAAAAATATCCGTTTTCTCCGATAAAATCTTTGATCTCATCTTCCTTTTCATTGAAGACCTCTCCTACAGTAAAAGCATCATAGGGATGAAAGCACTTCTCAGCCATCTCTCCCAGAAATTCTCCAATCCCTTCTGCCTCCTCCAGCATCCTCTCGACGCTGCAGAGCCCATCTGCACGATCGGCAGGATAATCGGAAAACGGAAGCTTCTTCTTGATATTGATAATGGCATCAATACGGAATCCGCCAAGCCCTTTTTCCATCCACCAGCGGATGTTTTTATAGACTTCCTCTCTTACTTCAGGATTCTCCCAGTTGAGATCCGGCTGCTTCTTGTGGAATACATGGAGATACTGTTTATCCGGATGTCCCGGAAGCTCTTCCCATACCGGACCACCGAAATAGCTTCTCCAGTTGCAGGGAGCTTTGCCATCCTTTTTGTCCCGGATATAAAAGAAATTTCCATACTTTCCGTCCGGATCCTTAATGGCCTGCTGAAACCACTCATGCTCATCGGAGCAGTGATTTACCACCAGATCCATAAGGATGTACATTTCTCTTTTTTTCGCTTCTGCGATCAGACGATCCATATCCTCCATGGTCCCAAACCTCGGATCAATCGCATAATAATCTGCAATATCATATCCCTGGTCTGCAAGGGGAGATTTATAGATTGGGGAAAGCCAGAGGATATCTGCTCCCAGTTCCTTAAGATAATCAAGCTTGCTGATGATTCCCGGGATGTCTCCGATCCCGTCTCCGTTGGAATCATAAAAGCTCTTGGGGTATATCTGATATACCACTTTGTCATGCCACCATTTTCGTTTCATCGTAATTCCTCCTATGCCTGTTTGATCATGCAGTACTGCTTCAGATCAAATCCTTTTTTCTGTACAATGCCGTATAATTTAAATCCGAATTTCTCATACATGGAAACATTTGCCGGATTATGGGTTTCCAGAGAGATCATCAGCTTATGCCTGTCCGCATAATCGATCACCTCATCCATCAGCTTTTCAGCAAGACCGTGATGCTGCATCTTCGGCGCCACTGCCAGATAGATCACATGAAGCCTTTCTGCTGTATGAAGCTGGGAAGTCCAGCTGGAATTCAGATAGTCTTTTCCCTGGATGAATTTCCGCAGGGTCGCAAGACTTGGATCCTCTTTGATCAGATAGCCATCTGTTTTCAGAAGGGCAAAAAAATCCACCATCAGATTATGTAAGGCTGCTTCATGCTCCGTTCCGTCGGATACTACCAGGATACTGTTCAGCTCACTGCTGTCTGCATAGATCTCGCAGGTCTCAAAAAACTCCGTAAGATCACAGGTAAAAAGCTCCGGCATCAGCCGTTCTCTGGTATCCCTGTCCGGGATCAGTGCATGATACAGAGGATCCTCCGAAAAACATACGGTCAATATCCGGATCAGCTTATCCAGATCTTCTTCTTTCACTCGGTATAAATTATGGCTTTCCATTCTTTCCTCCAGGTATGGTTTTATTCTGTTCCTTTTTCAAACATATCACTGACCTCGCAGATCAGATTCCTGAGCTTTTCCGCTGCACGGATCAGATATTCAATATCATCCGCATAATAACGCTTCTGTCTTTCCCAGGCTTCCTTGAGGCTCTGCTTTTCCGCCTCCAGACTGTCACCCGGCTTCTTTTCCTTCAGCCTTTCCACAAGATCATAAAGGTTCTCATGATGGATGATCCTGCCCTTTCCCCACATCAGGCGATCCGGGGACTGCTTCAAGATATATTCCGTAAAATGATAAAAGACTTCCCGCTCAAACTGAAAGGCATAACAGTTGTTGTCAATACTGTAAAAAGCCTCCAGCGCAAGGGCGATCTCTCCTTTTTCCAGATATCCCATCGCTTTCTTCAGTGCATAAAGATTGTTCTGCACTGCCTGCTGCGGAAAGATCACATTGTCATCCCAGTCCAGACGTACCAGATAATCCTGGGATTTCCGGAATACACCGAGAAGCTTTTCGGTAATGGCATCGGCTTTTTTCCAGTCACGTTTTTCTTCCGGAAGGCTGTTGAAGTGCCGTACCTGCTCTGCAAGGATGGCAGCCGCTTTTTTTGCCTCTTCTGTTTTTTTCAGAAGGAGTGTACTGTCGGCGCCGGTCTGCATACACAGATCCGTATCCAGGGTCTTAATACTTTGGTCCAGTACCCGCCCGAAATCCATTGGCGGCAGAGCAAGGCTGTCAATAGCCAGAAGAAGTTTCAGATAAAATTCATGATGGAATCTGTATACCTCTTCCTCATAAACATCCTGGTTATCGTATTGGGAATGATAATAATTTTCCATAAACGGGCCACCGCTGAAATCATTGACCATGGACGGGATCCCGGAAATAGCCATGGTAAAATCATCAGACCAGGTTTCAATGGGATACAACGTGGTCATGCCCTCCGGATAAATCCCCTCCGGCATCTGCACAGCATCCACGAAGCTGCGCACAAAATCCGCATACTCATAGGTACATCGTACTGCATCTCTGGTACTGTGTGCATGAGCCGGAAGCTCAAAATTCAGATCTGCGATCACGTGCCCCTGCCACTCCGGTCTCGCCTCAAATACCTGGCGGTAAGCACCTGTGGACCAGTCATATTTTGTGTCGGAAATCCCCCATTCTTCTGCTGCAAGAGCACATACCACAATAGTATGGCGAGGTTTATAGCCACCACGGAGCAGCGCCCTGGCAATTCCAATGATCATGGCCACTGCCGCATTATCGTCCTGAAATCCCTCAAAATAGGAATCATAGTGAGCACTTAACAGGATCATGGAATCCGAATCGGTTCCCGGGATTTTGCCAACGATATTGTAGGTATACTGGTCTTTGATCACCTCTGTGTCCGCATCAAATTCCACGGAAAGCTCCGGAACACGATTCCCATTCTCATTTTTCTCCTCCATCAGCTGACGGATCATAAGAAAATCTGCCCGTGACATGGAAAATGCAGGCGCACAGGAAGGTCCTGCGATATCCTGTGCATTCAAAGCCGTATCATCGATCTGTGCGTATCCTCTGCTCTGTACGGCGATCAAAGCTGCTGCACCCTTTAGGTGTGCCTGATACACCGGGTAGTTGATCCACCATTCTTCTCTCTGATTGATCTCGATAAGAACCAGCTTTCCTTTCACATCGATATCCTTATATTCGTCAGCTGTACCCTTTCCAAGATATACAAGATCAAACCTCTGAAAGCCATTGGTCTTAAAATCTGTCTGATATGCGCCAAGCTGGATCTCCCGGCAGGTTCCCTCTCTGTCATGGCAGCGCATCACCGCTTTTTTAAATTCCCATGCATCCACACGGATCTTATCTTTTTCTACCTGTGTGAGACCGGCTTTTTTCATTTCTTCCAAAAGCATATCTCCGGTTTTTCGCTCTGCCAGGGAGCCTGCTGTACGGTATCCCAGAACCGGATTTGTTTTTTCCTGTTCCATGCGCCTGGCCAGATCATAAGATTCTTTTATATTCAGGCATGAAACACATTTCTCCACGATGTTCAAATTTACTGTCATCCCTTTCTCGGCAGTTCCCTGCCGGCAGTTCCATCCTCCCGGCAGAGATATTCCTCTAACTGTTATAGATTATACCTTATCAATGTGCGGATTTCCAGATAAAAAAACGCGATTTGTTCTGATCATCAGAGACATGGTGTTGGTGACACCGGACATGGATTCCATGATCTCTGACTGATCCACAATGGAAAAAGCGTCTTCGTCCTGCTCAAAGCGTTCCATCAGGAGCTCTGTAAGCGCATTTTCTGCCAAGTCCAGATAACCGGAACCCACAATCGTCTTGGAAAGGTTCCCTTTTTTCGCCTCCGCCGATTGCGTTTTCGCTGCTGTTTTCTGCGCCGGCTTCGTATGCGCCACTTTAAAATATCCCACAGTTCCCGCACCTGCCACACAGACAGCAGCCACCGGGATGATCACCATAAGCCTTTTACGCCGTCGTTTCATTTTCCTTAACCTCCAAATATGCTGTGTATGTTCTCTCTGTTTTAAAAATATTTTAAAAAAAATGTGTAAAGTCTTTGTGTGATCTGTGAAAACCCGGTGAAAAAGGTATGATATTTTTCATATGCAAATACAAATAATTAATTATATTTTCTGTCTGTTGCCATTATTTTTTGTATATATTAAATATTATTTTAAAAATTATATATTATTTTCTGGTATTTTTTACCGAAATATGTTATAAAAGAAGTAAGAAAAACTACCGAAAATCAGATATTCCTGCTTTCGGTCCGAAATAAAGGAGGTATCTTTATGGCAAAACGTATCATCACCATCAATCGTATGTTTGGAAGCAACGGACGCCTTATCGGCAAGACTCTGGCTGAAAACCTGGACATCGGTTTTTAAAGAACTGATCGACATGGCTGCCAAGAAAAACAATATCCCCTTCGACACCCTGGCAAAGGTAGACGAGAAAAAAGCCAGTCAGTGGGTATTTCCCGTTGACAGTGAGCTGCAGTTTACAGATAATTTCTCTTTTGTACCAATGAACGATGTGCTCTATGATCTCCAGAGAAAGATCATCCTGTCACTTCCGCAGAGAGAGGACTGCGTAATTGTCGGCCGCTGTGCAACCAGTATCCTGAAGGATAAATCACTTAAACTTTTTATCCATGCACCTTTTGAGGAAAGAGTTCAGAATGTGATACGCCGTACCGGCAGAGAAGAAGCCAGCGCACGGAAGCTGGTCAAAAAAATGGATAAAGAGAGAAAGGCTTACTATGAATACTTTACAGACAGCAAATGGCTGGATATGACACAGTATGATCTCTGTATTGACAGCAGCCGGTTTTCTATGGAGCAGATTATTGAGATTGTAAAGAGATGTCTTTAGGATTCTTTTTTTCTGAAAATTCTTTTCTGAAAAATGTTTTTACGCTTTGGAAGCGTAAGTGAAACCGCAGGGGAGGGGAAGCACTCGTAGTTGCGAAAGGCCGTTTCCCCTCCCCTGCACCCCTTCCCTCAGGCCCCACTAGAAATCGTACGTTTTGGGCTAGAAATCGTACGTTTTGGTCATGTTACGTTACTGACAGGGCGATGGATTCTGCGTTTGTTTAAAACGCCAGGCTGTGCCGATCTCATCGGCATAACACCTTTCAACAAGAAGACGTATCCTTCCCACCATTCCAACACATTGAACAACACCAAAATATTTATTGACCAGACGCTATCCTTCCCACACCTCCAACTGCGGACGCTCAACTCATCAAAACGTAAGGACAGGACACCACGCGTCCGCTTCCACCTCTCCGGCTAAAACGCCAGCCGGGGAAGTGACAGTCCTCCGGGCTGCTACGGAGGAGGGGTGATGATGGTTAGGTTGCGGGAGACGGCGTTATTGCGGAAGGTCCCAGCTGTTTGAGCCG
>ENA-ORRR01001391-ORRR01001391.1-human-gut-metagenome-genome-assembly--contig:-NODE-1391-length-16225-cov-10.3834_pt1 | contig 16225 bp, 11 predicted proteins | sample MGYA00242182_ERZ509148 | MGnify/ENA primary metagenome ERZ509148 (study PRJEB26280, sample SAMEA2338674) | human gut metagenome | biome: human gut; feature: human-associated habitat; material: faeces... | reverse complement strand
GGAAGAAGGTCGATGCGTTCGAACGTGCCGAAGGCGCGAAGGAAGGCCGCGAGCATAAGAAGGTCATCGATCCGGAACAGATGCGCGCCCTGGCCCATGCGTGAGGTGGTCCGAATCTGACGGATTGATTGCTTGATGCCATTCTTGGAGTGACGCCTTGCGTGTCCGATTCTGTAGAAACGGACACGCAAGGCGTTTTTTATCCTGTACTTGTCCGCTTCTGGTGAATCGGACAAGTAATGTGCGCGAAAGACCTGCTGCTTGTCCGTTTCGCCAGAATCGGACATCCGGGGAGAAGCTGAGCGTGCGAACTTCCGCAACTGCCCCTAGTCCTTTCCGCAGCCCAGTCTCCAGCGCATATCCAGCAAAAACTCAGACTCCGTTTCTACGCTAGTGCCCATGAACGGCAAATTGCAGGTGCATGGCCATTGCAATGGCTTGAAGACAACGCTGTTATTCGCGTTGATGTGGGGCGTCATCATGCTCATTTGGTGGGCGACCGGTGGCAGTCAGCGCACACTTGGTATCTACATTCTCATCGGACTTGGCTCAACGTTCGCATCCTACTGGTTTTCCGACAAACTCGCGATTGCATCCATGCATGCGCAGGAAGTCAGCGAGCAGGAAGCGCCGGTACTGTACAAAATCGTGCGCGAACTGTCAGCGAAGGCGGGCAAACCGATGCCCCGCATCTACATCGCTCCGACCATGAGTCCCAACGCGTTCGCCACGGGACGTAACGAGCGTCATGCAGCGGTGTGCTGCACACAGGGCATTCTGCAGATGCTCAACGAACGTGAAATCCGCGGCGTTCTCGGTCATGAGCTCATGCACGTCTATAACCGCGACATCCTGACATCCGCGATTGCGTCCGCCATGGCCACCGTCATCTCGTATCTCGGATATTCGCTCATGTATTTCGGCGGCGGCCGTTCCCGTGACGACCGCGAAGGTTCCGATTCCGGCGGCTTGGGATTGCTGGGTGTGCTGTTGAGCACGATTCTTGCTCCGATTGCGGCGTCGCTGATTCAGATGGCGATTTCCCGCACGCGCGAATACGATGCCGACGAGGATGGTTCAAAATTGACGGAGGATCCGGAGGCGCTCGCTTCCGCGTTGAACAAGATTTCCGGCGGCGCGGCCGCGATGCCGATGAAGAAGACCGCGGGAACGCAGTCGGTGGCTGCGATGATGATCGCCAATCCGTTTTCGGCGGAAGGTTTCTCCAAGCTGTTTTCTACGCACCCGCCGACCTCGGATCGCATTGCGCGGCTGATGCAGATGGGGCAGGAGATGCGTCAGCAGGGCGTGCAGTCCGGATATTTGGCCGGTGGCTATGCCACGAGCGGCGTTGCGGCGGCGGATATTCGGCAAGGCGGACGTTCTGCGATGGCTGGTGCCGGTGGGCCGCAATTTGGAACGCAGTATGGATCCGCGCATGATTCGGGCGGCTCGGCTGGCAGATATTCTCGCGACTATTCGCAGCGGCCGCGTGGTTGAGTCTCCGTGATATTGTGGAAAATTGGTATCGCATGTCGGTCTGTGTCCGCATACGCATCCGTTGCGTGCTAAACTGAAGTTTCGTGCCCAAAAGGCACAACCTTGCGGATGTAGTTCATCGGTAGAACGAAAGCTTCCCAAGCTTTAAAGGCGGGTTCGACTCCCGTCATCCGCTCCATTCGAAACCCTTGGAATCGTTGGAATTCCAAGGGTTTTTCTATTGCCGTAAAAGACCTGTGAAGTCAACTTCGCGCCGCGCAACTGTCGGTTGCGTCGCAAAATTTGATTGCGAATCGCAATGCAACCGAAAGATGGTGGCGTGAAACGCGACGTTTATGACAAGCTGCTGATGCTTTGCGGCATCGCAGGTCGCAGGAATGTCCGATTCTGGTGAATCGGACATGCGGGGTGGGCGGCAGGTAGGCTGGAATCCGTGAATACGGATCAGAAACTTCCCGCCGAATCCGCAGGCGAACGCCCCAGTACCCCCCCTATTTGGTCATGCCATATCACACGCGGCGACACTTATCGGCCTGTTCGCAATCGTCCTGTGGGGCTTCATGGCCGGCCTCGTGCGACTCGTTTCCGAATCGTTCGGAGCCACGCTCGGTTCGGCGCTCGTCTACACCGTCGGTGGTGTCATGCTGTTCATTGTGCGCCGTCCGAAACCAATCCGCGAAGCGCCACGCAAGTACCTCATCGCAGGCGGACTCATGTTCATCGCATACGAGGCGTCGATCTCGCTGTCGATCGGTCTGGCCACAACGAACGCGCAATCCGTGGAAGTCAGCCTTGTCAACTACCTGTGGCCGACGCTGTTGGTGCTGATGACCGCAGCGGTATCGCACAAACGTGGTGCGGTCGCCAAAGCGATTCCTGGCGCGGTGATCGCAACCATCGGTGTGGCGATGGCGGTTGGCGGAGAAAGCCTTGATATGCAGGAAGCGGTCCACAATATCGCCAGTAACCCCCTACCGTATGTGCTCGCGTTTGTTGGCGCCTTTATTTGGGCGATTTATGCGACTTTTACGCCGTCGTTGTCCGGCGGTTACGATGGCACGACGATTTTCTTCTGTTGTGTGGCCGTTGTACTGTGGACCATCCATTTCGTTTCGGGAGACGGTTTGCCGGACACGGCGCCCGGCATCGGTGGATATGCCGCGCTGATTGCGTGCGCCGCTTCGATTTCGGGCGGCTACGCGTGCTGGGGATACGGCATGTTGCACGGCAGTATGGAAACGCTTGCGATTGGTTCGTACGCGACTCCGCTGTTTTCCACGGCTTCTAGCACGCTTCTGTTGGGCGTGGCGCTGGGCATGCCGTTCTGGATCGGTGTTGTGCTGGTGGTTGCCGGTTCTCTGATCAACGTGTGGTTTGCACGACGCCGCTGATTGTCCGATTCTGCAGAATCGGACTTCCAGACCGTGTACCAGCCGAAACCGATCTAAACCGGCTCAAACCAGCCCGTTCAAATCCGCCTCGTCACATCACCTTGGTGGACTCCAGATTGCGGCTCACCCAGTTGTTCAACCGGATCACCGGCTTGCGCAACACCAATCCCAGCAGCAGCGAAGGAATCAGGAACAAGGCGAGATACACCATGTCAAGCAGGTACTCATTGCCGTACGATCCGGCCATCGCGGCGTGCATGGCATCGATGGCGTGCGGGAATGGTAGGAACGGGTAGAGCATTTGGAAGAACTTCGGCAGCGTCTCGATAGGGAACGTACCGCCCGAACCGGCGACCTGCATCACCAGCAGCACCACGGCCACGGCCTTGCCGATATCGCCGAACGACACGGTCAGCGTATACACGATATTCGAGAACACGAGCGCGGCAAGCCACCCCACGGCAAGGAACTGCAGCGCATGATTCGCCTGCACGCCAAGGAAATACGTGTCACCCAGGCAAACCAGTGTGCCCTGCAGCAACGCGAGCAGTGCGAAGATCGCGTACCGTCCGAAATACTCGTGGTCGAGGCGCAGTCCCCAACGTGAGGCGTTCCCCGGGCCGGACGGGCCGGGGATGCGCGGCAGCGTGTCGCCTAAGCCCAGCACATGCGCCTTCTCGCGGTCCGAAATCGTCACTTTCAGCATGGCGCACAGGATGATCGCACCCACCCAGATTGACAGGATCGTATAGAACGGCGCCATGGCCGAACCGTAGTTCGCGATCGGGTACACCGAGACGCGATGCAGTGCGACGGGCGCGGAAATCAGCGTGGACAGTGTGGACGCGTTGGCGGTGGCCAGTGCACGTAGTTCGTCCGATTCGCCCGAATCGGCGTCGTTGTCACCGTCGCCACCATCGCTGTTGCCGTCACCGGCGTTCCCGCCCGTCTCCAGCTTCGTGATCAGCTCCTTCACCGTCGCTGCCGACGAGTCGAGTTTCTTCGCGATCGTGCCGAGCGTGGAACGGATGGACGTCACATTCGTCCCCACATCGCCCGTCACATCGTCCAGACCGTCGGCGGTGCCGCTCAGCTGGGTGATTATGCTGTCGGTTTGGGAGATCAGCGTGCTGACTGTGGAGGCGAGCGCGTCGATTTTCGGCTTGACGTTCGTGGCGTAATCGTCGCGCACATTGCTGATCGACTGCTTCGCGGAGGTGATGCGGTTCAGGATCTCCTTGCGGGAGCTTTCCGCGGCTGCGGTATCCTGCGTGACCTGCGTGGAAGCGTCTTTCAGCTGCTGCGCGAGCTTCTGCGAATCGCCTTTGGCGGCTTCCAGCAGCGTGATCTCCCGATCGATGGCTTCCAGCAGCGCCTGTTTCGCGGAATCACTGTCCGGTAGTTGTTCCACCGATTCGCGCATGTGGTTGAGGCTTGTGATGTACGTGTCGTACAGCGATTCGCCGCTGGAGACTTGTTCGCTCAACGTTGTCAACTGGCTGGCTGCGGTGTCTGAGTCCTTGCCGATCGCGTCGAACGCCTTGTTCACCTTGGCAGCTACTTGGTCGAACGCGCCTGACACCTGGTTGAGCGCGGTGTTCACCGAGGAGGTGACGTTCGCACCTGCCGAAGTGAGCGATGTGGCACCTGATTTGCCTTGCTTCAACGCGTTCTGGGCCTGTTTGCCCGCCTTGGTCGCCGAGGCGAGCAGTTTGCCCGTGGAATCCACGATGTCGTTCGCCGAGCCGAGCAGCTGCGAATACGACGTCACCTGCTGCGATGCGCCGCTCAGCGTATCCGCCGTGGTGGTGAGATTGCCGTTGAGGTTGCGCATGTATTCGGCCATTTGCGGGCTTTGCGAATAGTGTAGGATGCTTGAGGCCAGGTCGAGTCCGACTTGCGCAATCGTTTTGGCGAAGGTTTTGTCGATCGTGTTGACCACGGTTGTCGCGCCCTGATCAGTGATATGCGGGGCGATCGGGTTGATTTTCTCGTTCAGATAGTACTTGAGCTGCGCGTGTTTGATGTCGGGGGAGAACAGCGTCATCATGTCGGCGCTGAAACCTTTCGGAATTACGATCGCCGCATAGTATTCGCCGGATTTCACCCCGTCGATTGCCTTGTCGCTTTTCACGAACTGCCAGTCCAGCTGGTCGTTGGCGTGCAGTGTGCTGATGATGGTTTCGCCCACGTTGACGCGCACCGGTATGAGATCCGACTTGTAACCCTTGTCGTTATTGGCCACGGCGACCTTCAATGCCTTGGTGTTGCCGTAGGGGTCCCAGCTGGCCGCGATGTTGAACCAGGCGTACAGCGCCGGCACCACCACCAGGCCCATCGAGACGATCACGGCGATCACGTTGCGGGTGGCGTGGCACATGTCCCGCTTGAAGATGCCCCAGATCATTTTCACTGTTCGTTCCCCTCCTCACGCAGACTCCTGCCAGCATTTCCGTCCGTGTTTCCAGCCGCATACTCAGCCGCATGTTCAGGCGCATGTCTGGCCGAACCACCATGCGCAGTCTTATACAGCCTCGTACGTACGGCATGCATCGGCTTGTAATGCATGCCCGGCCGGAACAGCAGGTTCTCGTGCAGGATCGCGCTGCGGAACTCTTCCGCACTCATCGCTTCCTCGCCCAGATAATTCGCATACCGTTCGCGCAGATACTCCACCACGATGAGATACGTGTCGATGGCGATGATCGAAATGATCCAACTGAGCAGCATGGCGAGCTTCATGCGCGTGATGAATAGCAACAGCAGGAACACGAACGGCAGTACCGCCAGCGCGAGGAATCCCCAACGCACCAGGCGCGGGTACAGGCGGAAGAAATGAATCGCCCGTCTGCGGGCGAGTTCGGGGAACTCCTCGGCGATCTGCTGCGCGGTCTCGGTGAGCCGCAACGGTTCCACCGTGCCTTCGTTGTGTTCGGTGATCATCAGATCAGTGTCCGCCAGACGGTTGTCGAACAGGCGGTTGAGGTTCAACGCCAGCTTGCGGACCACCAAGCCGATGAACAGTGCCACAGGCAGATACCAGAACAGCGAGAGCATGTCGATCCAATAATGGTTGGCATACATGCCGCCGATCGGCCCGCGCATCGCGTTGATGCCGTAGGTGAACGGTAGGAACGGTTTCAGACGGCGGAAGAATTCCGGCATCATCTCGATGGGGTAGAGGCCTGCCGCGCCCGGAATCTGGATGATCACCAGAATCACGGCGACGGCCTTGCCGATATGCCGGAACGCTACGGCGAGCGCGTAAATGATGTTCACGTAGACAAACGAGGCGAAAATGCCGGCGAGGATGAACAGGAACGGATGCTCGCATTGGATGCCCAGCGCGAGATCGCCGATCGTGGCGATGATCGCCTGCAGGAATCCGACCGTGACGAACAGCAGCCAACGGCCCATATAGCCTTGGCGTGGCGTGTACATGCGGATCTTCTCATCGCGGTCCACTTCAAGCTTGTAGATCGCGACGAGCACGAATCCGCCGACCCACAGCGCAAGATTCGTGTAGAACGGCGTGACCGCGGAACCATAGTTTTTGACCGGGTAGAGGACCTGTTCGTCCAAATGCACCGGCTCGCCCACGAACGAGCCGACCTCGCTCGCGTCAAGTCCGAGCGCTTGGGAAAGCTGCTGGAACATCGCCGAACTGCTCAACGCGGCCACATCGGTGCTCGTGGTGTTGAGCTGTTTGGCGAGATTGGCGAGCTGCGTCTGCGTGCCAGCAATGGTGGTGTTCGTTTGGGTCACGGTGCGCGACAACTGGTCGAGCAGCCCGTTGCCCTGTTCCAGCGTGCTTTGCAGCGTGGTAAGCGTGCCGGACAGCGACCCACTGGCCAGGCTGAGTGTATCGAGCCCGGTGTTGAGATTCGGCATGACCGTGCCGGTGATGGTCGTGCGTGCGCTCGCCATCGACGCCGTGCCGTTCTTCGCCAGCGTGGTGACATCGTCGTTGAACCCGTTCGCGGTGTTCTTCCCCGCGTTGATCGCAGCCGTGGTGTCCTGATCGAAGGCGTCGATGCGCTGCTGCTGGAACGTCAGCTGTTTGCGGGTTTCGGCGAGCTGCGCGGAAAGATCCTTATACGTTTGGCTGTTCGGATCCAGCTGGCTGGCCTGCAACGCCTTCTCCACGCCGTCGAGCACATTGCCGGTGGTGGTGTTGACGTGATGCATGGTGCTGGACACTTGGTCGAGCGCGTCCTGCGTGGTGTTCAGTCCGCTGAGCACGGTGCCGGTGGCATTGCTCACGTTGACCTGCAGGCCGGACAGTTGCGTGCTGCCGTTGTCGAGCGCTCCGACCAGCGTGTTCGAGAATCGTTCGGTTTGTGTGCGCGTCTCGCACAGCAAGTCGGATGCCTTGCCGACGGTGTCAAGCGAGTTGGTGATTTCCGAGGCGAGCGCGATGTTGGACTGTTTGGCCGAATCGATGGTGGTGAGGGCCTTGTCGAGCGTGGAACGGGTGTCGCGCAGCTGCTGTTGGACGGTTTCGAGCTGGTTGATGGTGTCGGTCAGATCGTTGATGACGTCGCTTTGCGCGCTTTTCACGCTGCCGGTGGTTTCTCCCGCTGCCTCCTTCACTTCCTTTGCCACGGCGTCGGCCACGCTGGAAACGAAAGTGGTGTTGATCTGCTCGTCGATCGTGGTCGCGCCCGTATCGGTGATTTTCGGCGCGATCGCGTTCAGCTTTTCGTTGATGTAGTACGTGATCGACGGTCGGTCGCCTTTACCGGTGACGGTGCCGATTAGTCTGGAGCTGAAGTCTTCCGGCAGTACGATCGCCGCATAGTATTTGCCGGATTCCACGCCTTCGATGGCTTGCTGCTTGGGAACGAAACGCCAGCCGAGCTGATGGTTCTTCTTAAGCTGGTTGACGGTCTGCTGGCCAGCGTCGAGATGGCCGACCAGCGTGGATGTTGTGCCCTTGTCCTCGTTCGCCACAGCGACTTGGATGTTGCCCGTGTTCGCGTACGGGTCCCAGTTGGCGAGGATATTGCACCATGCGTACAGTGATGGGATGATGGCCACACCCAGCGTGACGACGAGCGCCACGGGGTTCTTCAGAATGCGTTTCACGTCTCGAAGGAAGATGGCGAAAACCTGGTGCATCAAGCCTCCTCGCGGGTATTGGTCGCAACATCTACGTGCGGCGGCATGCCCGTGCGGGAACACCCGGTTGGGCTCTTCGTCGCGCGATCCGGTGGACATTCTATGACTTCCGATGGAACAATCGCAATGGTTTCGCCATGTTTATTGGTCGGTCCCGCAAGTGTCGGGATATGAGACGAAAACGCTCGGCATATGGCCCTAGTGGGGCGGGCGACCTGGATATGGAGCGGACGGTCGGAAAAACGGAAAGGAAAGATGGCGAATGTTGTCACATGACAAGTGGGATAGGGTTGGGCGATAATGGAGGCATGACTATTGCAACGCCGGAACGTTATGCGCAAATGCTGGACGCCGCACGCCGCGGCGGTTACGCCTATCCCGCGATCAATGTGACCAGCACGCAGACCCTGAACGCCGCACTCCAGGGTTTCGCCGAGGCGGAATCCGATGGCATCATCCAAGTCTCCGTAGGCGGCGCCGCCTACTTCTCCGGGCAACGCGTTAACGACCGCGTCACCGGCTCGCTTGCCTTCGCAGCCTTCGCGCACGAAGTCGCGGCGAAATACCCCAACATCACCATCGCCCTGCACACCGACCACTGCGCCAAACAGTATTTGGACGAATGGGTGCGCCCCCTGCTCGACCATGAAGCCGAACAGGTGAAGCACGGTCAGGAACCGACCTTCCAGTCACACATGTGGGACGGTTCCACAGTGCCGCTGGGTGAAAACCTCGACATCGCAGAAGAACTGCTCGACAAATCCCAAGCCGCGCACACCGTGCTGGAAATCGAAATCGGCGCGGTCGGCGGCGAAGAAGACGGGCACAGCGCCGAAATCAATGACAAACTGTATTCCACGCCCGCGCAAGGCATCACCGTCGCGCAACGACTCGGCCTCGGCGAGCGCGGACGCTACATGGCCGCCTTCACCTTCGGCAACGTGCACGGCGCATACAAACCGGGCGTGGTGAAACTGCGCCCCGAACTGCTCGACGAAATCCAGACCACGGTCGCGCTCGCGATCAAGGCCGGCGAAATGCCCGACCCCGCGCACTCGCTGGATGTCGCTCCCGGTAAGCCGTTCGCCCTGGTGTTCCACGGCGGTTCCGGCTCCGCGCCGGAGGAGATCGCGCAGGCCGTGAGCTACGGCGTGGTGAAGATGAACATCGACACCGATACGCAGTACGCATTCAGCCGTGCGGTGGCCGGTCACATGTTCTCCAACTATGATTCGGTGCTCAAAATCGACGGTGAGGTGGGCAACAAGAAGCTGTACGATCCGCGATCCTGGGGTCGTGAAGCTGAATCCGCGATGGCCGCGCGTGTGGTCGAAGCATGCAAGCAGCTCGGCAGTGCCGGGCACGCGCTGAACTAGCCAACGGTCTTTCGAACGGTTTTCGGGCGTTTTCTGGTCTGTTTTTCGGACCGGTTGCAATCCGATTACGGTCGGTCCGGAGCCGTGAGCATCCCCAGACCCGGTAGAGGGTGAAGAGTAACCTTTGTAAGGCTTTAGGCGCAAGGCTTAAGGCAGAATCGCGTACGCACGGAGGTGCAACAATATGCCTGGAATTGTTTTGATCGGTGCCCAGTGGGGAGACGAGGGCAAAGGCAAGGCAACGGATCTGATCGGCACGAAGGTCGACTACGTCGCCCGCTTCAACGGCGGCAACAACGCGGGCCATACCGTGGTGGTCGGCGACGAATCGTATGCGCTGCACCTGCTGCCCTCCGGCATCATCAGCCCGAACGTGACCCCCGTGATCGGCAACGGCGTCGTCGTCGATCCCGAAGTGCTGTTCGAGGAGATCGACGGTCTTGAAAGCCGTGGCGTGGACTGCTCCCGACTGCTGGTGAGCGAAGCCGCGCACGTGATCGCGCCGTACCATCGCACGCTCGACAAGGTGACCGAACGCTTCCTTGGCAAGCATAAGATCGGCACCACCGGCCGCGGCATCGGTCCGGCCTACGCGGATAAGATCAACCGCGTCGGCATCCGCGTACACGACCTGTTCAACGCCGAACATCTGCATGACAAGGTCGAGGCGAGCCTGCATCAGAAGAATCAGATGCTCGTCAAGCTGTACAACCGTCGTCCGATTGACGTGGACGAGACTACCGACGAGCTGCTCAAGCTCGGCGAACGTCTGAAGCCGTACGTGGCCAACACCTCGCTGGTGCTCAATAAGGCACTTGACGAAGGCAAGACCGTGCTGTTCGAAGGCGGCCAGGCCACCATGCTCGACGTGGATCACGGCACGTATCCGTTCGTCACATCCTCCAACCCGACCGCCGGCGGCGCATGCACCGGTACCGGTGTCGGCCCGACCAAGATCACCCGCGTGATCGGCGTTTCCAAAGCGTATGTGACCCGCGTGGGCGAAGGACCGTTCCCGACCGAGCTGTTCGGCGAGGAAGGCGAATGGCTGCGAGCCCAGGGCCACGAGTACGGCGTGACCACTGGTCGCCCGCGTCGTTGCGGCTGGTTCGATGCGGTCGTCAATCGTTATGCGGCTCAGGTCAACGGCCTGACTGACATCGTGCTCACCAAGCTTGACGTGCTTACCGGCCTGAAGGAAATCCCGTTGTGCGTGGCCTATGATGTCAACGGCGAACGCCGTGACGATATGCCTACTGATCAGTCCGAATTCGCGGCGGCGAAACCAATCTACGAATCCATGCCGGGTTGGGACGAGGATATTTCCCAAATCCACGACTTCAATGATCTGCCGAAGACCTGTCAGGATTACGTCAAGCGTCTTGAGGATCTGTCCGGCTGCCGTATCTCCGTGATCGGCACCGGCCCACAGCGCGACCATGTCATCCAGATCAATTCGCTGGTCGACTGACCGTCTGCAACGAATTTCCCGGCTTGACTGGTAACGACGCGGCACATGATATCCGCCGGCTGATTCCGCGATTCGACCACTTGAAGTGGAAGATGGCGGCGGCCGGCATAGTCATTGGTCTGGTTTCAGGATTGCTGGTTGTCGTATACCGTCTCGGCATCGAATACGGCACGGATGCGTCCCGTTGGATATATGCGCGGATTCGCGAGACCCCGTGGCTGATTGCGCCATGGGCGGTTGCCGCGGTGGCGGCCGCGCTGGCGATCGCGTGGATGGTCGGCAAGGAGCCGATGGCTGGTGGCAGCGGCATCCCGCAGACCAACGGCGTGGTGATATGCGGCTTGAAGATGCGTTGGCAGACGATTCTGCCAGTCCGTTTCGTCGGTGGACTGTTGGGCGCGTTGTTTGGTCTGTCGCTCGGCCGTGAGGGGCCGTCCATTCAGATTGGTGCGTCGGGCGCGCAGTGTGTGTCCCACCGTTTGCGCGGCCGCCGCCGTGAGGACATGCAGGAGCATTATCTGGTCACCGCCGGTGCCGCGGCCGGCTTGTCCGCCGCGTTCAGCGCGCCGCTGTCCGGCATGATGTTCGCTTTGGAAGGGGTGCATCGGAGTTTTTCCCCTGCGATTCTGATGGGCGCCACCGCCGCATCGCTGACCGCCGATTTCGTCTCAAAATACTGTTTCGGTCTGCGTCCGGTTTTGGATTTCGGTGATATCGGCCAGCTGTCGTTGGAAGAGTATGTGTGGCTGATTCCGTTGGGATTGGTGGCCGGTTTGGTTGGTTCGCTGATGAACCGCTCGTTGCTTGGCTTCCAGACGCTGTACGGCAAACTGCCGGCATGGAGCCGCCCGATGTTTGCGATTGCGATCGCGTTGCCTGTCGGCATCTGGTTGCCCGATGTGCTCGGCGGCGGCTCGAATCTGATTGATACCGCCGAACATGCGCGCGTCGGCTTGGGAATGCTGTGTCTGCTGTTCGTGGCGAAGATGCTGTTCACATCCACGAGTTTCGGCTCAGGCGCGCCTGGCGGTATTTTCATGCCGATTCTTGCGGTCGGTTCGTTGGCCGGCGGCATCTGCGGTGAAGTGTTGCATCGATTCGGTGATCTGCCATCCGACGCAGTGGCGGTGTTTGCGGTGTGCGTGATGACGGGCACGCTCGCCGCGTCCGTGAAAACGCCGATCACGTCGATTCTGTTGGCTGTGGAGATGTCTGGAACGTTGACGCACATGCTGCCGGTCGCGGCTGTCGCTTTCATCGCGCTGTTGGTGTCCGATCTGCTGCGCACCAAACCGATCTATGGGGAGTTGCTGGAGCGGTATGTGCGCGCGCAAGGCATGCAGATGGCGATCGCAAGCCATGTGGGCAGCGGCATTATGGAACTGCCATTGGAAATGGGGGCGATTGCGGACGGCAAGCGGGTGCGTGACGTGCGTTGGCCGTCTGGGTGTCTGATCATCGGCCTGCGTCGCGGCGAAAGCGAGATCGTGCCGCGCGGTGATACGCGGCTGCGTGCCGGTGACTATCTGGTGGTGCTGTTCAGTGGCGAGGAGGAGCGCGAGGTGCGACCTGCGATGCGGCGGCTGTGTGATGCCCGGCTTGACTGAGCCTGGCTGAATTCGGCTGGACTCTGGATGTCCGAATCTGCGGAATCGGACATCCAGGGTGCATACGTTGGCGCTCCGTGTAAACTCATATGCGTTAGGAAGGCAGCAATCGCGGCCCAGCTCGTTGTTGCACGGCCTATGGGCGGAACAACGCTGTCCGCGGAAGGCCAGTACAGGGGGAGCGCAATGGAATCGCAAGAACAATCGCCGGGAGACGTGGTGACTGCGGGTGAGGACTCGCATCCTATCACGCAGGCAATCGACGCTGTTGAGGTGACGCATGCTGGTGCAACCGCGCCCGCCGCTAACACCATGGATCCGCCTACGATTCCCCTGGCACCGATGAAACGTATGCAGGCGCGGTTCAATCCGCTCGCCGACGGACTGATGTATGTTGTGGTGTTCGTCGGTGGATTTGTTGGAGTCGGCTGTCGGCATGCGTTGGATATGCTTCTGCCGTCGGTTAGCGGGACGCCGTTCGTTGTGGGCACGTTTGTGTCGAATATGGTCGCCTGCTTCCTGTTCGCGATGCTGACCGAATTCATGGCGACCGCTTCGTGGCTGCGTCGCCGGGTGCGGCAGGTTGTCAGCCGTGGTGTTGGGCTCGGCTTGCTTGGCGGGCTTTCGACGATGTCCGGTGTGATGCTGGAAACGATGGAAGGTCTGCACGAGCGGCATATCGCCAGTGCGCTTGGCTATCTTGCAGGAAATTTTGCAGGCGGTTTGCTCACTGCCGCTGCCGGCGTGGTTCTGATGCGGGCACTGCTGTCACGGAGTACTCGAAAGCGGGTTCGGGGTGCGTTTTCAGCTGTTTCCGTGTCCGATTCTGCCGAATCGGACACGCAGGGCGTACGCCATGTGAAAGTGGCCGACGTGGCGCGTTCTGCCGCGCAGGCCGCAATGGAAGCCGCGCAGGCGGCGCAGACGGCCCAGCAGATTGCACAGACGGGACAGGTTCCGCGAGTCGAAACGCCAACCGTGCCGCCGACTGCCATCCAGCCTATGCAGACAGGCCACGTTCCGCAGATTCCTCCACTGGTTGTTCCTCAGCTGACACAGTCATCGCAGCCGTTGTTGCGCGAGCCGGATACTCCAGACTTGGGGCAGCTGCCCGAGCCGATTCAGCAGTCGCAACCAATCCAGCAGCCCCAGCAGCAGTCGCAGCCGATCCAGCAGTCGGCCAACCTGCTTCCGCCCAGCTTCGAGCCCAAACCGATCACTGCGGAGATTTCGCTTGTCGCCGACCCGGCTACCGGGGAGGTGCGCTGATGATGTGGATGATCTGTCTGTTCGGCGGTCTGGGCGCCATGGCCCGTTACGTGCTCGACGTGTCAATTCAACGAGGCTGGAACCGCGAGAATCGGAGAACGAACCGCAACTTCCCGCTATCCACGCTCGTCATCAACGGCGTCGCCTCGCTATGCGCAGGCATCGCCATGATGTCCTACTATTCGCAATCGGTGGATATGGACACGGTCATGATGTTCGTTGTCGGATTTTTCGGTGGTTTCTCAACATTCTCCACGGCGCTCAACGAAGTGGTTTCATTGATTCGCCAGCGTCGTTTTACGCTGGCTCTGGGCTATGGAATAGCAACCGTCGCGGTGCCTCTTATTTGCGTGGCCACCGGTTTCGGCATTGCGCTGCTCGCCAATCCGGCGTAATTTTCACGTTACACGGACGGTCGCTGAGTAACGTGAAAGAAATCTGAGCGCAACCGCCATCAAGGCCGCCAGTCCGGATGCGACGCTGGTGATTGCATTCGACCAGACCAAGCCGCTGCTGAAGGATGGCAAGGATATCCAGTATCAGGGCCAGACCGGTATCGGGCCGTTCAATAAGAACAATGATCCGAGTTCTGCGAATATCGGCGTCTACACCTTTGACAAAGACAACAAGCCGGTCTTTGACCACACGCAGTCTGGTGACGTTCCGACCGACTGATCGCGATGATCGCAATGTAGGCCATTATCAATACAAGAAGACGGCGCAAAGTGAGTGTGGATATCGCAAGCTTTGCGCCGTTTCTTTCGTTGTACGCAATTGTGATGTTTTGCAAGATGTTGCGCATGATATATATTCCATCGATGCGGTATCGAATGCAGCGCAAAAGTGGCCCATGAATGTGATTTCAAGGGGGTATCATGAAAATCACATGATGGAAATAAAGTTAGGGGGTACCCGCGTCAAACGATATATATACCGGACTGTCGAACAGGTTCGAGAGAATGTAAATGAATGTAATATTAGCGGTAAGCACGTGAGAATACAGCGATAGAACAGTGATGACGGGGAAGGTGCGATCATGGTCGGTATGCGCGATGTGGCGAAGAAGGCCGGGGTGTCTCTGAGCACCGTCTCGCTGGTGGTGAACGGCAACGGGTACGTGTCTGATGACATGCGCGAACGTGTGCGCAAAGCCATGCAACTGCTCAATTATGTGCCGAACGAGCTTGCCCGCAATCTGTATCATGATCGTACGAATCTGGTCGGCGTCATCGTGCCCACCATCCGCCACCCGTTCTTTGCAACGTTTACCGCACATCTGCAGCATGCGCTCGCTGCGCAAGGATTACGCACTATGCTGTGCTCTACCGCAGATGAGGCGGGCGGCGAAATCCAGTATGTCGACATGTTGCGTCGGCACATGATGGACGGCATCGTCATGTGTGCGCACACTTCGCATCCCGGCGATTATTGGACGTCGATTCATCGCCCGATCGTCGCGTTCGACCGTGTGCTTGGAGACGGTATTTCGTCGATCGGATCCGACCACGAGCAGGGTGGGCGATTGATTGCGCAGATGCTGATCCGCAATGGTGTCAAACATGTGGTGGTGATTGGCGGTCCGCGAGGTCAATTCTTCGATTTGGCTGCGCGCGGAGAAGTCGAGGAAGGACCGTTCGATTTGGGAAAGACCACGTTCCCGACGGTGCGCTATTACCTCACGTTGGAACAGGAATTGACCTCCGCAGGCGTGAAATACGAGTATGTTGAAGCTGGCGAAGTGATGGATTTTGCCGGCTATCATCGTGCGGTCAGCAATGCGCTCGACAAGGTGACGGCCGACGGCGTCGATGCCGTGGTCAGTTCCGATATTGGTGCGTCGTTCTGCGTGCGCGAAGCGTTGAGCCGCGGAATTTCCATTCCTGACGAGCTGCAGATCGTTGCCTACGATGGTACGTATTTGACTGATTTGGCCGGCATGAAGCTGACTGCGGTCGCGCAGGATTTCTCGGCGATCGCACAGTCGGCGGCCGACCATATCGTGCAGGCTATTGCCAATGAGGAAGTGGCCGCGGCTAACGCTTCCCGCAGGAACATCCCCAAGCCGTTCGAGCCGAACGTGCTTATTCCCATGACGCTGGTGCCAGGCGATACCACGCGTTGATGCTGCGCGTCTTCATGTGTGTGCCCGGTGTGGATCGCATCGATTTCAGCGGCGTCCACAACCAGCGAACGCCCGTCGAGAGTCATGCTCATCATCCGACTTGTGCATATGTGTCCGATTCTGCAGAAACGGACACATTGGGGTCGGACAGGCTGGGTTGTGTAGAACACCGCATCAAACCGGTTCGACACGCGCATTTTGCGGTATTACTGGACATCAACGTCCCTTTCGAGGTAATATCAAACCGGTTCGATACATACAAGTATGTAAAAGCACGCATACACTGCGTACACATTGCACCTGCATCCATGAACCAAGGGAGGTCCCATGAAAAACAAAGTGCAACTCATCACATACGCCGATCGTCT
>ENA-ORRR01001389-ORRR01001389.1-human-gut-metagenome-genome-assembly--contig:-NODE-1389-length-16263-cov-3.33761_pt1 | contig 16263 bp, 8 predicted proteins | sample MGYA00242182_ERZ509148 | MGnify/ENA primary metagenome ERZ509148 (study PRJEB26280, sample SAMEA2338674) | human gut metagenome | biome: human gut; feature: human-associated habitat; material: faeces... | reverse complement strand
CGGAGCGCCTGGCCCCCGCACGGCCCCTACGCCGGCCGACTTGGCGCGCGGAACGCGACCCTCTCCGCGCAACCGGATTTCCTATGCGTCGCCAGTCCCATTATCGGGTCCGATTGCGAACCGTCCCTCATCTGCGCCTCAGAACTATGCCGGTTTACTACGATGTATCTGTAATGTTCGACCACGCACGCCTTTTCGTGTAACCGTCGGACTCTCTACCTGCGGTTTTGCAAACTGAGAACACGCGGTGGTCGAAGGTCGCCGATCCGTCGTAGTAAACGGGCATGGTTTTGAAATGGCATCAGGTTGATTTCACGCTGAAATGTCTTGAAGCCCTGAATTTAAGGCCTTAACTTTTTATAAAACACTCCTTATCTGCGACGGGCCTAGATTAGCTGTTGTTTAGCATCGAACTTGATCTTGCGTTGTGCGACTTGCTCGTGCATGGTAGTATTTCACGACGTGAAGCGAAGAAATTAGGCCTGAGTTGCCTTTGCTAGAATTGCATTCACCGTTCATAAGGGCTCTTGGCGCAACGGTTAGCGCAGGGGACTCATAATCCCTGGGTTCTGGGTTCGAATCCCGGAGGGCCCACCAGAGTATTTCGAGGCTGGGCATTACGCCCGGCCTCTTTGTTATTGGCGCTGCAGACCAGGTTTGCTATCCAGATACGTAAAGTTATTAACATTCATATTCGTAATTAACAATGGGTATGTCGCCAAGATGCTGCTCAGTCAACACATGGCGTAAATCGATAGATATGAAAAAAGGCCCCAACTTGCGTTGGAGCCTCATTCAATGCTCGGGTGGAGACGAGGGGGATCGAACCCCTGACCTCTTGACTGCCAGTCAAGCGCTCTCCCAGCTGAGCTACGCCCCCGTGACGAGGAGATACTATAGGGGAAGATTCTTAGTTGTGCAAGAAGTTTTTTGCAATTGATCCTCGCACTTACGGGTTTTCCTGGGACGGGGCAAAAATAATCACTCTACGAGCGATTATTTTTATCCGCCGTCCCGATAAAACCCTGATGCAGCAAATACGCTATTGCAGTACCGGTGTGGACTTCGATCTTTGCAGTAGATCTTACTATGTTGCTAATGCCTGTGTCGGCCAACAAACCCAGGGGGCTGTGATCTAGTTCCCACTCTAGGCCGTGCTCGCTAACCTCGGTATTGGGGGCTATGGCGATGATAGAAAACGTCTTGCCTTCGGCACCTTCGATGGCCCAGGATTCGCCTCCGTGCAGGATACGGGCCGTGATCTCGTCTTCGGCAATCCAGACTGGGGCGCCCTTGTAGCCCGCGAGCAGGCCCAGTACGGCAAGCGCCATGTCCGGACGGCCGCCCGTGACGCAGGTCGCAACCACTTCGGCACCCGGCCAGCGACGGCGGACGGAATCGAGTGCCAGCGCCAGATCCGTGTAGTCCTTGTACGGGTCGTGGCGCTCAACTTCAAAGTCGGTGGCGGCATCGACCAACGCACGACCCGCATCACTCACCGTGTCGGCATCCCCCACATACACGTCGCAGCCCAGGCCGGCACTCAGTAGCGCGTCGAGTCCACGGTCCACGGCGACAACGTAATCGCACTCCCCCGCTAGCCTACGCAACAGATCAGCGCTCGCCACCACGGGCGAGCCGCAGACTACAAGTACTTTGCAAGCCACAGCCCTCGCCTATCCCTCAAACGAAAGAACGCGGGCCAGATCCAGCTCCTCGTAGCTGTCGATAAAGATATCGCAGTTGGCGCGTACGTCGTCGCGCTTCATGCGGCCATGCGGGTCATAGATGCCCACACGCTTAAAGCCGGCGGTGCCAGAGCTCTTAAGGCCAAAGACGGCGTCCTCAAACACCCATGCGCACTCAAACTTGTGCCCATGACGCTCCTCCAGACGGCACAGCGCCAGCTCGTATACGTCGGGGAACTGCTTGGAACGACCTGCCTCGCCCGTGGTGGTCACAAACTCCATGTAGGCGTCGAGCCCGGCGCCAGCGAGCGCAGACTTAACCAGCTCGGCCGGCGTGGACGTAGCCACGCACATGGCAATGCCTGCCGCCTTCGCCTGCTCCAAAAACGCCAGGAGCCCCTCGCGCGGCGGCACCTTGGAGTAGCCATCGATCAGGATGTCGCTCAGCTCGCGATACAGCTCCTCGCCATTCGCGCCAATGCCCCAGGTGTCGTGGTAGGCCTGGCACTCGTCCTCGAGCGACAGGTGCTCAAATTGGGCAAAATCGTCGACCGTCACGTCGACACCGTGGCGGTGCAATAACTCTGGCTGAGCATAAGCCCAAACGGGGGTGCTATTAACCAGCGTGCCGTCGCAATCGAAAATAAAAGCAACCTTGGGAGCGGCGGTATGGGACATAAACGTACCTTTCGATGTCAAATGGTGAACAACCTGCTAAAAACGTTTTACCAAACGTCAGCCTAACAGTTTTGAAACCCTAATTGGTAAAACTGTCAAGAGTTTTACCACGGCAATTCTGCCAGTGGTATAAACATGGCGTTTACCGATTAAACGCCCCCCGCAAATCCGCTTTCGTCCATAAAACTAACGTACAGGTGTTATCGTAGTTTCTGCCGAAAGTTCCACCGAGCACGCGAGGTGGAACGAATCATAGAACTATCGCCGTCCCTTCGATTCGTGCAGCCTTGGACCTTTCGCATCTAGTCACCAAGGCAACACGCTGCCGCGTCATGATGGGATCAAACGTGAGCGATACAAAGCTAAAGCCAGCAACCAAAAAGCCCGCTACCCGCAAAGCCGCCCCGCACGCACCGGAGCTCACCAAGGACGATGTCTACCTGTTTGGCATTGGTACGTGGGAGCGCAGCTGGGAAAAGATGGGCGCTCACCCCGACACGCAGAACCGTACGCGTGGCTGGCGCTTTTGCGTTTGGGCGCCCGATGTAAAAAGCGTCCACGTCATTGGCGAATTTAATGACTGGGATGAGCAGGCCAACCCGCTGGTGCCCATGCATACGAGCGCTATTTGGGAAGGCTTTATTCCTGGCGCCGAGCAGGGTCAGCTCTATAAGTACCTTATCGAGACCAACGAGGGCGAAAAGCTCTACAAGGCCGATCCGTACGCCTTTAAGGCCGAGTGCCCTCCGGGTACCGCCAGCGTGCTGTGGACCCTCGATGGCTACCAGTGGAACGATGCCGCATGGCTCAAGCGCCGTGCCAGCCATAACCACATGTCGCAGCCGCTTAACATCTACGAGGTGCATATTGGCTCGTGGAAGCGCCACGGCGACACGCCGCAGGGCGAGCCGGACGAGTACGGCAACTACCCCGGCCCCATGGACCCCTTCCCCGCGCAGCGCGGCGAGTTCTACACCTACGACGACTTGTCGGTGGAGCTCGTGGACTACGTGCGCGACATGGGCTATACACATATCGAGGTCATGCCGCTCATGGAGCATCCCTTCGACGGCTCCTGGGGCTACCAGACGACCGGCTACTAGGCTGCCACGTCGCGTTACGGCAATCCGCAGCAGCTCATGCACTTTATCGATGCGTGCCACGAGGCGGGCATCGGCGTGATCATGGACTGGGTACCCGGCGGTTTTTGCGCCGATTCCCACGGCCTTGCCACCTTTAACGGTCACATGCTGTTTGAGCACGAGATTCACCCCAACTGGGGCACGCACAAGTTCGACTTCGCCCGCGGTGAGGTCCGCTCCTTCTTGGTCTCCAACGTTCTGTACTGGCTCGAGAACTTCCACGTTGACGGCATTCGCATGGACGGCGTGTCCAGCATGCTGTACCTCAACTTTGGCATCGACGATCCCGGCCAAAAGAAGTTCAACAAGTACGGCACCGAGGAGGATCTGGACGCCAGCGCGTTTATCCGCCAGGTCAACTGCGCTGTAGAGGCGCACTACCCCGACGTGATGATGATGGCCGAGGAATCCACCGCGTGGCCGCTCGTGACCTACCCGCCGCAGGACGGCGGCCTGGGTTTCCACTACAAATGGGACATGGGCTGGATGAATGACACCCTGCACTACATGCAGACTGATTTTCCGTGGCGCCCCGGCAACCACGGCCTGCTCACGTTCTCCATCATGTACGCCTTTACCGAGAACTTCATTTGCCCGCTGAGCCACGACGAGGTCGTGCACGGCAAGTGCTCGCTGATCGGCCGCATGCCGGGCGACTGGTGGCGCCAGTTTGCCGGCCTGCGCACGCTTGCCTTCTACCAGATGACGCATCCCGGTGCCAAGCTCAACTTTATGGGCAACGAGATCGGCCAGTTTATCGAGTGGCGCTACTACGAGTCCATTCAGTGGTTCCTGACCGAGGAGTATGAGACCCACCGTCATCATCAGGCGTTTATCAAGGCGCTCAACCACCTGTACACCGCTGAGCCCGCCCTGTACGAGCGCGGCTACACCGACGACGGCTTTACCTGGATCGATGCGGACAACTCCAAGCAGTCCATCGTGAGCTTTGTGCGCCAGGGTGAGGACATCGACGACGACCTGGTGATCCTGATCAACTTTGACCCGGCGAGCTACGAGAGCTTCCGCGTGGGCGTGCCGCGAGAGGGCGACTGGGAGGTCATCTTTGACTCCGACCGTCCCGAGTTTGGCGGCAGCGGATATGCCGGCGAGGAGCCCTACACCTGCTCGAGCGAGCCCTATCCCTGGAACGGGCAGATGGACTCTATTGAGATTAAGGTGCCCGGTCTGGCTGGCGTGGTGCTTAAGCGCCGCGGTCCCAGCAGCTACAAGCCACCGGTGGTCGAGGCCCCCAAGGCTGCACCCAAGAAGCGCACGTCCTCGGTGAAGCCCAAGCCTGCGGCTGCCAAGAAGGCTCCTGCCAAGGCCAAGGCTACTACGACCAAAGCCAAGGCTAAGGCCACCGCGACCAAGAAGCCAGCTGCCAAAAAGGCCACTACCAAGGCCAAGTCTGCTTCTGTTAAGTCCTCTGCCAAGGACGCGTAACAAAGCCGTTACAGCTGTAATTACCCGCCTCGCCGAGGCGTAGGATACAAGTCATAACCGTTCCGGGAGAAACATCCCCGGGGGAAAGGAACGTATGAATAAGATCTTCGACAACAAGCAGGAGTTTACCGAGCTCTATCGCGATGCCGTCATGAGCATTAGCGGCAAGAGCGTCGAGGCCGCGAGCGACCTCGACCGCTTTAACGCCCTGGCCAAGCTCGTGGCCGAGAAGGCCCGCACCGTTGCCACCAAGAGCGACGCCCGCGCCACCGCCGAGGGCAAAAAGCGCGTGTATTACTTCTCGATCGAGTTTTTGATCGGCCGCTTGCTCGACAACTACCTGCTCAACTTTGGCGTGCGCGACATGGTCGCCGAGGCGCTCGACGACATGGGTTTTGACCTGTCCGTCATTGAGAACCAGGAGCCCGATCCGGCTCTGGGCAACGGCGGCCTGGGCCGTCTGGCAGCGTGCTTCCTGGATTCCATGGCAGCCGAGGGCATTGCCGGCTACGGCAACGGCATGCGCTACCGCTACGGTCTATTTAAGCAGGAGATCGTCAACGGCAGCCAGGTCGAGGCCACCGACGAGTGGCTCACCCACGGCTATCCCTGGGAGGTCCGCCGTCAGGACAAGGCCGTGACCATCAAGTTTGGTGGACATGTTGAGGGCTTTGAGGAGAACGGCCGCACGTTCTACCGCACGGTGGACACGCAGGACATCCTGGCCGTCCCCTACGACATCCCCGTGGTGGGCTATGCTGGCGAGACCGTCAACAAGCTGCGTGTCTGGGCTGCCGAGCCGGTCGAGGAGCACTTTGACCTAGAGGCCTTCAACCGCGGCGACTATGCCCTGGCCGATGCCGAGCGCGCCGAGGCCGAGGCCATCAGCGCCATCCTCTACCCCAACGATGCCGGCGAGCACGGCCGTCTGTTGCGCCTGAAGCAGGAGTACCTGTTTGTCTCGGCCGGCATCTACAGCCTGCTCGACACCTTTGAGAAGGAGCACGGCGAGAACTGGGAGCTGCTTCCGCAGTTTGTGGCAATCCATACTAACGACACGCACCCCGCCATGTGCGGCCCCGAGCTCATGCGCATCCTGATCGACGAGAAGAAGCTCGAGTGGGATGACGCCTGGAACATCGTGACGCAGGTCGTGAGCTACACCAACCACACCATCCTGCCCGAGGCTCTAGAGAAGTGGCCCATCGGCATGTTCTCCAAGCTCCTCCCCCGCGTGTACCAGATCATCGACGAGATCAGCCGTCGTTGGCACGAGTCGTTCGACACCACGCAGGAGGGCTGGCAGGAGCGTCTGCGCCAGACCGCCATTCTGTGGGACGGCGAGATTCGCATGGCCAACCTGTCCGTGATCTGCAGCCACAGCGTGAACGGTGTTGCCAAGATTCACTCCGACATCATTAAGAACATCGTGCTCAAGGACTTCTATGCCCTTACGCCCGAGAAGTTCAACAACAAGACCAACGGCATCTCGCACCGTCGCTTCTTTGCCGAGGCCAACCCCACCTACGCCAAGCTCGTCACCGATGCCATTGGCGACGGCTGGCTCAAGGACGCCTTTGAGCTGGAAAAGCTCAAGGAGTTCCAGAACGACACCGAGTTCCTGAAGGCCGTGGGTGCCTCCAAGCGCGCCAACAAGGAGCGCCTGGCCGCCTACGTTAAGGCCGAGACCGGTCTGGACATCGACCCCAACACCGTCTTCGATGTCCAGGTTAAGCGCTTCCATGCCTACAAGCGCCAGCTCATGAACATCATGAAGGTGATGGACATCTACAACCGTCGCATCGCCGACCCCAACTTCCACGTGACGCCGACGACCTTTATCTTTAGCGGCAAGGCTGCCTCGAGCTACACCTTCGCCAAGGAGACCATCCGCCTCATTAACTCCGTGGCCGACGTCATCAACAACGACGCCCGCGTCAACGAGGTCATGAAGGTCTGCTTTATCCCCAACTTCCGTGTAAGCAACGCCCAGCTCATCTACCCTGCCGCCGAGATCTCGGAGCAGATCTCCACGGCCGGCAAGGAGGCCTCGGGCACGTCCAACATGAAGCTCATGATGAACGGCGCCATTACGCTGGGCACCCTCGACGGCGCCAACATCGAGATCGCCGACCTGGCCGGCCGCGAGAATGAGGCCATCTTTGGCCTGACCGCTCCCGAGGTCGAGCAGCTCTGGGCATCCAACAGCTACTTTGCGTGGGATACGCTCAACAACGATCGCGAGCGTCTGGGCCGCGTGATGGACGAGCTCAAGGACAACACTTTTGCGGGTCTTTCGGGCAACTTCGAAAGCATCTACAACGAGCTCATGAACAACAATGACCCCGACCTGGTCATGGCCGATTTCCGCAGCTACGTCGACGCCTGGGAGGCGCTCACGAACAGCTACGGCGACCAGGAGACCTGGAACCGCAAGGCGCTGCTCAACACCGCCTCCTCCGGCTGGTTCTCGAGCGACCGCACCATTCGCGAGTACCGCGACGAGATCTGGCACGCGTAGAGGCGCGCGAGCTCCCTTATGCCAGCACGGCATTACTCGACGGGCGCGACCGAGCGCCGCGCCCGTCGCTAATGGGTTTAAGAACATCGATGACAGAAGGAGAAATCGATGAGTAAGAAAGAATGCATCGCGATGCTCCTCGCAGGAGGACAGGGCAGCCGATTGGGGGCACTCACCCAAAAGATCGCTAAGCCGGCGGTTAGCTTTGGTGGCAAGTTCCGCATTATCGACTTTTCGCTGTCCAACTGCTCCAACTCGGGCATCGACACGGTGGGCGTTCTGACGCAGTACCGTCCCTACCTGCTGCATGCCTATGTGGGCTCCGGCGAGGCTTGGGATCTGGACAGCCGCGACGGCGGCGTGTCGATCCTGCCGCCGTACGAGACGCAGACCGGCGGCGCCTGGTATGCGGGCACGGCAGACGCCATTACGCAGAACCTCGACTACATCAAGGCCAACGACCCCAAGTACGTCCTGATTCTTTCGGGCGACCATCTGTATCGCATGGATTACCGCAAGATGCTCAAGACGCACATTGAGAACAACGCCGACCTCACGGTGAGCGTTATGCCCGTGCCGTGGGAGGAGGCCAGCCGCTTTGGCATCCTGACCACCGACCCCGAGGACGGCCGCATCACCAAGTTTACCGAGAAGCCCGAGAAGCCCGATTCGAACCTCGCGTCCATGGGCATCTACATCTTCTCGGCCGACGTCCTGATCGAGGCGCTCGAGCAGGACGCTCTGGACCAGCGCTCGAGCCACGACTTTGGCAAGGACATCATCCCCAAGCTGCTCGGCGAGAACAAGCGCCTGTACAGCTATGAGTTCCACGGCTTTTGGAAGGACGTCGGCACCATCGCCAGCTTCCACGAGACCTCGATGGACCTGCTGGGCAACAACCCCGAGTTCGACCTGTTTGACAAGAACTTCCCCATCATGTCCAACATCACCACGCGTCCGCCGCACTACATTGGCCCGGATGGCCGCCTGGACGACTGCCTGGTCTCCAACGGCTGCAAGATCTACGGCACCGCTCGCCACTCGATCCTTTCGACCGATGTCATTATCGAGGAGCGCGCCGTGGTCGAGGACTCCGTGCTGCTGCCGGGGGCACACGTTAAGAGCGGCGCGCACATCTGCCGCGCTATTTTGGGCGAGAACTCCACGGTCGAAGAGGGCGTGAAGCTCGGCTCTGTCGATACCACCAAGGATACGGCCGTCGTTGGAAATGACGTCGTTATCGGGAAGGGGGAATGATCCGATGATCAATCGCAAGGCCATCGGTTATATCACCGCTAACTACTCTTCGACCTACGGCAGCGTGCTGCTCAAAGACCGCCCCATCGCGTCCGTTCCGTTTTTGGGCCGCTACCGCTTGATCGACTTCCCGCTGTCAAACATGATGAATGCCGGCATTAAGACCGTCGGCGTCGTCATGCCGGGCAACTACCGCTCGCTGATCGACCACGTGGGCTCGGGCAAGGACTGGGGCCTGGACCGCAAGAAGGGCGGCCTGTTCATGGTGCCCGGCAACGCGTATGGCACCACCAAGGGCGGCATGCGCTTCCTGCTGCGCGACATCATCTCCAACAAGACGCTGTTCCAGCGCTCGGACAAGCCCTATGTCGTGATGATGGGCACCAACATCATCTTTAACATGGACCTCAACACCATCATCGAGGCGCACGAGAACTCCGGTGCCCAGATGACCGTGGTGTACTGCAAGGCCACGCGCAACGTAGATGACGAGACCAAGCTGCAGATCAACGAGAACGGCCGTCTGACGGGCGTGTACGGCGACAACGCCTCTATGGACTGCTGCATCGTCAACCGCGAGACGCTGCTCGAGATCATCGACCACTACCAGGCCGCCGACTATCTGGACCTGCTCGAGGCACTACAGGGCGACTTTGGCAACATCGACGTGTGCAGCTACGAGTACAAGGGCGAGGTCGTGGGCGTGTTTAGCGAGAAGTCGCTGTATCGTCGCAGCATGGACCTGCTCGACCAGACCGTGGCCGACCATCTCTTTGACCCCGAGCGCCCGATTCTGACCAAGGCTCACGACGTGCCGCCTTCGCGCTATGCGACCGGCAGCCACGCCTGCAACTCGATCATCTCGGCCGGCTGCATCATCAAGGGCACCGTGCGCAACTCGATCCTGTCGCGCGGCGTTGTGGTTGAGGAAGGCGCCTCGGTGACCAATTCGATCATCAACCAGAGCTGCGTCATCAAGAGCGGCGCCCGCGTTGAGAATGCAATCCTGGACAAGAACAACGTGGTTCCCACCAACACCGAGCTTCGCGGCACGCCCGAGAACATCCTGGTGCTGGGAAAGGCCCCGTTAACTTCTGATATCACCAACGCGAGCTAGCTTTGGCACCGCAACATCGCTCGTAACACGTAGAATAGCCGCCCGGTTTGCGCCAGGCGGCTATTCTCGAATTGCAACAGGGAGACAATATGGCTGATTCCAGCAAAAAGATGCAGATCGTGTTTGCCTCGGCCGAGTGCGCACCGTTTGTGAAGACCGGTGGCCTGGGCGACGTGGCGGGCTCGCTGCCTGCGGCGCTTGTGCGCGCCGGCGCCGAAGTAATCGTGATGGTGCCCAAGTACGCCACCATCAAGGACGAGTACAAGTCGCAGATGGAGCACTTCTCCGACTTTTACGTGAGCCTGGGCTGGCGCAATGAGTACTGCGGACTCGAGAAGCTCGAGCACGACGGCGTCACCTATATGTTCATCGACAACGAGCGCTACTTTGCGCGCGACTATCCGTACGGCTTCTTTGACGACGGCGAGCGCTTTGCGTTCTTCTCCAAGGCCATCACCGAGAGCCTGCAGCACCTGCCCGCCGGCTTTGAGTGCGACATCCTGCACTGCAACGACTGGCAGACGGCGCTGGCGCCCGTGTTTTTGCGCGAGTTCTACCAGGGCCTGCCGCTGTATGACCGCGTCAAGACCGTGTTCTCGATCCACAACGTGGCGTTCCAGGGCCAGTTTAGCGACACCGTGATGGAGGACATCCTTGGTGTGGCGCACATTCCGGCGGCCGCCTCGCAGCTGCGTTGCGACGCCTGCAGCATCAACTACATGCTGGGCGCCCTGCGCTATGCCGACGCCATCACCACGGTGAGCCCCACCTATGCCAACGAGATCCAGACGCCCGAGTTTGGCGAGGGCCTGGACGGCGTACTGCGCGAGCGTTCCTACGCGCTGCAGGGCATTTTGAACGGCATTGACGTTGCGGGCTTTGACCCGGCAACAGACAAGCGAATTGCCGCCAACTACACCGTGGAGGACCGTTCCGGCAAGGCCGTGTGCAAGGCCAAGCTGCAGGAGGAACTGGGCCTCGAGGTTCGCGACGACCGTCCGCTCATGGTGATGGTCACGCGCCTGACGCGCCAGAAGGGCATGGATCTGGTCATGTACGCGCTCGACCGCATCCTGTCCGGCGGCGTGCAGGTGGCGGTGCTGGGCACCGGCGACCGCGACTACGAGGACGGCCTGCGCTACTTCCAGGACAAGTACCCCGGCACCATGGCCGCACGCATCGAGTTCGATCCGGCGCTGTCGCAGCGCATGTATGCCGCCGCCGACATGTTCCTGATGCCTTCGAAGTTTGAGCCCTGCGGCCTGTCGCAGATCATCGCCATGCGCTACGGCACGCTGCCGATTGTTCGCGAGACCGGTGGCCTGAAGGACACCGTGCAGCCGTACAACGAGTTTACCGGCGAGGGCACGGGCTTCTCGTTTAGCAACTTTAACGGTGACGAGATGGGCGACGCGGTGTTCCGCGCGGCGCGCCTGTTCTGGGATAACCGTGACGCTTGGAACCAGCTGGTCACGCAGGCCATGAGCCAGGACTTTAGCTGGACGCGCTCGGCCGACAAGTATCTGGACCTGTACTTCTTTATGCATCCGGAGATTGAGAGGCCGGCGGGTGTGACTGATGTTGCAGCTGTCGATGAGCCCGCTGCCGCTGAGGCCGAGCCTGCGGCGACCGTTAAGGAGCCCGCTGCCGCTGAGGAGCCCAAGGCCGAGGAGAAGCCGGCGGCCAAGGCCGAAGTTAAGCCCGACGCGAAGCCTGCCGCCAAGAAGACGACGGCCCGCAAGACGACGGCTAAGAAGGCCACGACCACGAAGGCCGCTGCTAGCAAGACTAGCGCCGCTAAGGCAACTACTGCCAAGGCATCGACTGCGCGCAAGCGTACGACCGCCGCTGCCAAAAAGGCCGCCGAGGCCGAGGTCGCTCCCGAGGTAAAGGCCGAGCCCGCGGCAAAGGCTCCGGCCAAGACCGCTGCCAAGAAGACGACCGCGACCAAGACCACGACCGCTAAGAAGGCCACGGCTGCGAAGTCGACGACGACCAAGGCTGCTACGACGAAGGCCGCCGCGAAGACGACCCCGAAGGCTGCTGCAAAGCCCGCCGACAAGGTCGAGGAGGCGCCCTCCGAGTCCAAGGCCAAGGCAACTGTCGAGGCAAAGCCGGCTGCCAAGACCACCACGCGCAAGCGCTCTACGACGACGGCCAAGAAGACCACGACCAAGGCTGCAGCTCCCAAGGCAGAGGCTAAGGTCGAGGACAAGCCCGCAGTAAAGGCCGAGCCGGCGCCGAAGGCCGCAGAGGTCAAGACCGCTCCAAAGGCTACGGCAAAGGCCGAGCCCGCCAAGGAGACCCCGATCTCCCCCGCCACTCCGGCCGAGGAAAAGGCTCCGACCAAGAAGACCTCCGTCCGTAAGGCAACGGCCACCCGCAAGCGTCGCTAGTCTGGACGATTAAAACTTAATCCAACGCAAAAGAGGGCGCCCCAACCAGGCGCCCTCTTCTTGGTTGAACTTCTGTGTTAAAAAGAGGGCGGTTTACTACGACAAAATAGCTCAGGCCGACCACGGCGAGTAATCTACGAAATTGACAACGCTTCTACCTGCGGTTTTAGTATCACCAAAATGACCGTGGTTAAGATCATTCAATTCGTCGTAGTAAACCGAAGTACTTTTGTTTAACTACAAATAGTATCAGTCTAGGCTTTTTCGAATATCGCGATAATTTGGATGGTAAAACGATTTTCTAGGACAACCGTTCGCCGATGGTAAACGGATGTTGTTTATACAGCCTGTGTACAACAGATATACTTACAATCTGTGCGTAAAGCCCATGGCCCGCAGGCCGTGATTCTATTGAACTGGACCGTATTATGAGATTGATTCACAACAGCCGTCTGCCGCAGTTTCGTACTCCGTTTGGCGCTGTGACCACTGGAACTTCCGTTTCGCTATCGGTGATTTTGGAGGATGCCGACCCCAACCAGGCAACGCTTACCCTGCGTACCTGGGTCGATGAAATCGGTGAGTCTCTGTATCCCATGACGCACGAGGGCGACGGCATATTTACCGTAGAGCTTGAGTGCACTGAGCCCTGTCTTATCTGGTACAGCTTTATCTGCAACATCGAGGGCCAGCCCGAGGTTCGCCTGGGCGCGCCGCAGGGCCGCACCGGCGGCGAGGGCGTAACCTACGACTACGCCGAGGTTCCGTCCTTCCAGATCACCGTTTACAAGCACCGCGAAGTGCGTCCCGAGTGGTACGAGCGCGGCATGGTCTACCAGATCTTCCCCGATCGCTATGCCCGCGACGAAAACTGGCGCGAACGCACGCTTGCCGAAGTTGAAAAACCGCGCAAAGGAATCCAGCGCCGCATGGTCGAGGACTGGAACGAACCGCCCGAGTACGAGCGTGCCGAAGACGGCTCCATCAAGACCTGGGATTTTTACGGCGGCTCGCTCAAGGGTATCCAGAATGACCTGCCCCGCATTGCCGAGCTGGGCTTTACGGCCATCTACCTCAACCCGATCTTTGAGGCCGCGAGCAACCACCGCTACGACACGGCCGACTATACCAAGATCGACCCGATTCTGGGCACCGAGCAGGACTTTACGGAGCTGTGCAAGGCGGCCGAGAAGCTCGGCATTTCTATCATCCTGGACGGCGTCTTCAACCACACGGGCGACGATTCGATCTATTTCAACCGCTACGGCAACTATCCCGGCGTGGGCGCCTGGCAGAGCGAGGATTCACCGTGGCGCGATGCGTTTTACTTCCATGAGGACGGCTCGTATGACTGCTGGTGGGGCGTGGGCAACATGCCCGCCATCAATGAGAGCTCCAAACTGGTGCGCGAGCGGCTCCTGGGCAAGGACGGCGTGATCCGAAAATGGCTGCGCGCCGGCGCCCATGGCTGGCGTCTGGACGTGGCCGATGAGCTTTCCGATGACTTCCTGGCCGAGATCAAAAAGGCCGTGCTCGCCGAGAAACTCGATGCGCTGCTGCTCGGCGAAGTCTGGGAGGACGCCTCCAACAAGATCAGCTATGGCCACCTGCGCCGCTATCTGCAGGGCTCTGAGCTCGACTCTGCCATGGACTACCCCTTCCGCGACATGGTCATCGGCTTTTTGATGGGCTACAAGAATGCCTATCAAGCTGCTGAGGACATCGAGACCCTGCGCGAGAACTACCCGCGCGAGGCACTGGCCTGCGCGCTCAATCTGCTTTCGAGCCACGACCGCCCGCGCATTATCTCGGTGCTCGGCGGTGGCCCCGACGAGTCGCAGCTGCCCGAGAGCGAGCGCAGCAAATGGCGCCTGGACGAGAACTCGATGGGCCTGGCCAAGAGCCGTTTTTGGTTGGCAACGCTCATGCAGATGACCTTCCCGGGCGTTCCCTCAATCTATTACGGTGACGAGTACGGCTTGGAGGGTCTCACCGATCCGGGTAATCGTCGCACCATGCCGACCAAGGAAGACCTGCACGACTTCGATACGTTCGCGATCGTCAAGAACGCATCTTCTGTGCGCCGTGCGCTGCCATTTATGATCGATGGCGAGATCAAGGCCTTTGCACTCAATGATGAGGTGTTGGCCTACAACCGTACGGGCAAGGACGGCGAGTCGGCAACCGTCATCATCAACCGCAGCCTGCGCAACTCGCATCGTGTGACCATTCCGGCACTCGGCGAATGCGCGAGCGATGTGATTAGCGGTCACGAGTGCGAGATCCACAACGGCACGGTCACGCTCGATCTGTATCCGCTGGGTTCGTCGATCATCTATCACCACGCCGAGCAGCGCCTGCAGGAGCCGCTCGATCACGGTGCGGGTGTTGTGTGCCATATCACATCGGTGCCGACCGATGACGGCAAGCCCGGTACGATCGGCGCGCCCACGCGTCGCTTTATCGACCATCTGGCCGCCATGGGCATGCGCTACTGGCAGGTTTTGCCCGTCAATCCCACGGACTTCTTCCGCTCCCCCTACGCCGGTCCTTCGGCCTTTGCAGGCAATATCGACCTGCTACCCGAGAGCCACGAGGAGCTGGCCGCCGACTTTGAGACCTGGAAGGCCCGCGGCGGGGAGGATGCCGATCCGCTGTACACCGCGTTTAAACATCGCAACGCCGATTGGCTCGAGAAGTACTGCGTCTATATGGCCGTCAAAAAGTACTTTGAGGGCGAGTCGCGCCACAATTGGCCGGCAGATGTCGCGCGCTACAACGAGCATCTAATCGACGACAAGCGCTTCCACAACGAGGCCGAGCTTCAGGCGTACATGCAGTACCGCTTTGACCTGGCCTGGTGCGAGCTCATGAACTACGCGCACAAGAAGGGTATCGAGGTTATCGGCGACATTCCTATGTACGTGTCCGACGATTCGGCAGACGCGTGGAGCGAACCTGAGAACTTCTGGCTGTCCGATACCGGCAAGGCGATTGAGATTTCGGGCGCGCCGCCCGACAACTTTGCGCCCGAGGGTCAGGTGTGGGGCAACCCGACGTTCCGCTGGGACCACATGAAGCAGAACGGCTATAGCTGGTGGATGGATCGCCTGCGCCGCGCATTCTCGCTCTACGACCGCGTGCGTCTGGATCACTTCTTGGGATTCCACAGCTACTTTAGTATCCCCGCGGGCAAGGCTTGCGCCGACGGTCGCTGGCTGGCGGGCCCGGGCAAGGACCTGTTCCAGACCGCCTATGACGAGCTGGGTCCGCTCAACTTTATCGCCGAGGACTTGGGCTATTTGACGCCCGGTGTTCGCGCCATGGCTTCGACCTGCGGTTTCCCCGGCATGGATGTGCTTGAGTTTAGCGACTACGACGTTCGTTGCGGTGTGCATCCCACACCAGGAAAGATTCTGTACACCTCGACGCACGATACGTCAACGCTGGCCGGTTGGTGCACGCGTTCCTTTGCGGGCGGCGACGAGCCGAGCGGTGTTGAGGTGGCGGCCAAGCTGATGAGCGACGCGCTGGCAAGCGACGCTCCCCTAGTGATGATGCCGCTACAGGATATCCTGGGGCTTGGCGACGACGCGCGCATGAACGTTCCGGGCGTTGCCACGGGCAACTGGACCTGGCAGGCTGACGAGGCAGACATTGCAGCCGCCGAGAATAAAACCGCACAGCTCCTGCGCAACAACCATAGATTCTGGGGCGAAGCGTGATAAAACCCCCGATATAGGGTACAGTTACAGACGTTTGAATTTTTGCGGGCAGAGTAATCTGCCCGCTTTGTGCTGAAAAGGAAGTATTATGGCGCGCTACGATTACAAGTGCTCGAGCTGCGGAAACGTGTTTGAAGTTGAGCATCCCATGTCCGAGACTCCCGAGGTCGTGTGCCCGAGCTGCGGTGCCCCGGCGGCCAAGACGTTCTCGGCCAGCGGCATCAAGTTTGAGGGCAGCGGCTTCTACAACACCGACCAGCGCAGTGGCGGTTCTAGCACCAACGCCACCAGCG
>ENA-ORRR01001388-ORRR01001388.1-human-gut-metagenome-genome-assembly--contig:-NODE-1388-length-16273-cov-16.4308_pt1 | contig 16273 bp, 19 predicted proteins | sample MGYA00242182_ERZ509148 | MGnify/ENA primary metagenome ERZ509148 (study PRJEB26280, sample SAMEA2338674) | human gut metagenome | biome: human gut; feature: human-associated habitat; material: faeces... | reverse complement strand
AGACTATGATAAAGATAAAGCAAAGGCTTGTCAAGTTTTTATTAAATAAAAACAAGACATTAGGAAGAATAAATAGGTCGACTTTGCGTCAGATCAGGACCTCCCGGAGCTAGTCTCCGGGAGTTTGGGTTATATACTTTGTAGACCTGCTTGCAGTTGAGATCCGTAGGGTTGGTGCGGATCGTCACCGTTCCCTTTTCCGGAATTTACTGTGAGTTCCCATCAAATCTTGCGGCTGCAGGGCGTGGAGCGCCTCTTTGTTTTGTCTTGGGGTTCCCTTGGCGCGGTGCTACATTTCGCTGTCCAATTTGACCGCATTGGTGTTATTTATTTTTTCGCCGCGTTCGACAGCATCGGCCAGTTCGTTGGCATAGATTTACGCATCAAAGAAGAGGAATACATTGAATCCGGCCTCAACCATCTCGTCAAATGGGAGAGGTTAGCAGATGTTCTGCGGTCGGCAAACGACGTTTGGCAGAAATTAGGCTATCAAGCCTAATTTTACTTCGGAAACGGCCAGAGACTTTTCGATTGAGTTTAATCATCGGATCATGCTTGCTGAATCGTTCATATAAGATACCAGTTGTAACCAATTTTCTTAATTCAGTATTTTTAGGACGATCGAGAGTCAGAATGTGGTCATGGTTCCTGCCATTTTTTTAAACCTATTAGGTGCGAATGTTCAAACAAAACAGAGTGACTCAGACCTTTATTTTTATTGAGAATTATTCAATTTGACATTTATTAATTATTTCACTAAACATCCTAAACACGAACAATATAAGTTAAGATGTTAGTTCTTCAATAATACTCGTCCAATGAGACCATATTTTTTCTGGAGAGTATTGTTGCATATCTATTTTTGCTTGATTTCCTAGGCGAATTCTCAGCTCTTTATCAAATATCAGTTCTTCAAGTGCCATAGCATATGATTCAGGACTTGGTAAAGATAGAATCCCATTTTTGTGATCTCGAATAATTGTATTTACTGATGGGCAATCTAAGCAACCAATGGTTGGTAGACCGATCGACATAGCTTCTAAAAGAGATAAGCTCTGCCCTTCAAATTTTGATGGAAATGCAAATATTGATGCGTTACATAATTCATTCTTTGCATTTTTTGTGGTACCTTTTAGGAAGAATCTATTGTTGAGGTTTAGCTTGTTAATAAGGTTTTGAACTTCATTGGTTAAAGATGGGTCAACAGTTATTTCTCCCCACCACTCACATATCCAATCTGGGTATTTGTCTTTAATGATGGCGAAGGCTCTGATAAGTAACTCTGGTCTTTTTTGTTCTGAAATGCGTGCGATATTAATAATTTTTTTTGATGTTAACGGTGGTAAAGAATCGCTCTTCTGAAATGGGGCGACATTGGGAATGCACAAGACCTTTGTCGCTGGATGTAAGCGCTGTGCAATCTTTATGTACTCCGGCATCAAAACTTGGACAATATCAGATTTGCTGACGGCATATTTATGAAAATGCTCATAATTCCATTCCCCAATAAATGTATCTGGATTAAAATGATACATTGTTACGACTGGAGGGTGAGGAGTGTCATTATTAATGATCTTACTGAGAAGATATGACGATTCTGGGGTGAAAGATATAAATAAATCTATTTTGGATATGCTGTTTAATATCGTTTTTAGGGCGTTAGAGAGCTTTTGTGATCGCGCTATATAACGATAATTCTTTCGTTTTATTTTATTAAATGAAAAATATTTCAGTTTTTCATGGATGGATAATTCTAAAGATTTGGATGGGAATTTATCAAAAACGTTGATGAATTTGACATCTTTATTTAGAGGGAATTCTGGTAGTCCTCTATTCGTTTCGAAACAAATAATTGTGACGTCGTAGCTACGCTCGATAAGGGCGTTTGCCATGTCACATAAAACTTTTTCTGTTCCGCCAACTGATGATATGGTACGCCAAGTGGTTAGTAGAACAATGTGTTTTTTCATTGAAAAATCTGATAGTTCGTAATTGGTTGCGGAAACTTTCGTGTAATTATAAATATGAAATTGTTGAAAGTCTCCGCATATAATTTTATTGATTATTTCTTCCGCATCTCGAAAATCTCTTCCCAGCGCTTCACCTGAGCAAGCACTTGATTCGGTGCCGTGCCGCCCACATGATTACGAGCTTTGACGGAGCCTTCAAGACTGAGCACCGGATAGACATCTGCCTCAATCTTGTCGCAGAAGCTTTGCAGAACTTCAAGAGGAAGTTCTTCAAGTCCACACTTGCGCTCAGCAGCCGCTCGAACCGTCTGACCGACGATGTCGTGGGCTGTACGGAAAGGAACACCGTGACGGACAAGATAATCAGCAAGGTCAGTTGCAGTGGGGAAGCCCATCTGCGCAGCCTGATGCATGGCTTCAGGCTGGGGTTCCACACCAGCCATCATGTCGCAGAAGGCGCGAAGCGTATCCTTGACGGTATCAATCGCATCAAAGACAGGTTCTTTATCTTCCTGGAAATCCTTGTTGTAAGCGAGCGGAGTTCCCTTCATGAGGGTGAGCATCGACATCAAATCGCCATAAACACGACCGGATTTGCCGCGGGCTGTTTCCGGTACATCCGGATTCTTCTTCTGGGGCATGATGGAGGAACCCGTCGTAAAGCGGTCCGGTAACTTGATAAAGCCGAAGCGCTGGCTCATCCAAATGACGAGTTCTTCAGAGAGGCGGGAAATGTGCGCCATGATGAGAGAGGCTGCTGCGCAGAACTCGATGGCAAAGTCACGGTCTGAAACGGCGTCCAATGAATTCTGAGCAACTGTTTCAAAACCGAGGAGCTTCGCAGTGTATTCTCGATCAATGGGATAGGTCGTACCCGCAAGGGCAGCTGCGCCGAGAGGTGACGAATTGACGCGATGACGCAGGTCAATCAGACGGGCATGATCGCGTTCGAGCATTTCGACATAGGCAAGCATATGGTGGCCGAACGTAACCGGCTGAGCAACCTGCATATGCGTAAAGCCAGGCATGATGACGTTGTAGTTCTTTTCAGCCTGAGCGACGAGGACCTCCTGAAGATGCTCGACGCGACGAATAATTTCGTCGATTTCACCGCGCAAGTAGAGGCGGATATCGGTTGCAACCTGATCGTTGCGGGAGCGACCGGTGTGAAGACGCTTGCCGGCGTCACCAATCAATGCAGTGAGTCGAGCTTCAATATTGAGATGCACGTCTTCAAGTTCAAGCTGCCATTCAAACTTGCCTGTCTGAATTTCTTCACGAATCTGAGCCATGCCTCGCTTAATGTCTGCCAGATCCTGCTCTGAGATGACGCCAACTTTGGCGAGCATCGTGGCGTGTGCAACGGAGCCGTCGATATCAACGAGCGCCATGCGTTTGTCGAAATCAACGCTTGCCGTATAACGGAGTACAAAGGCGTCGACGGGTTCGCTGAAGCGGCCGGACCAGGCCTTTTTCTTGGCATGCAGGGGATCGTTGGAATTGTCTTGAGCTTGGCTCATGGACTTGCCTCTTCTTAGTATGAGGATGGAGATAAAAAGATAATTTTAAAGGGTGTCGGCCTAAATCGGCCTTTAACAGGGGGGTGCGGAAGCAAAAGAATCAAGGATCCCCTATAATCCGCATTCTTCGGGGCGTAGCGCAGCCCGGTAGCGCGCTTGCTTTGGGAGCAAGATGTCGCGAGTTCGAATCTCGCCGCCCCGACCAGAATTCAACGTAGACCTGCCCGTAGCTCAGTTGGATAGAGCATCTGCCTTCTAAGCAGAGGGTCGCGGGTTCGATTCCTGCCGGGCAGGCCAAATAAAAGAAAGAGCCGCGAAGTTAACTTCGCGGCTCTTGTGTTATCTGCGATTGGAGAGCTTCGCTAAAGCGAATCTCTCCGGACGCAAGCAGTTTATGCCTGAGGCAGTTTGCTGAGCTGCTCCTCAACCTTAGCAAGGAGCGCCGTGAATTCCGCAAGGCGCTTCTTTTCTGTATCCACTACAGCAACAGGAGCCTTCGAGACGAAGCGTTCATTGCCCAGCTTGCTCTGGCATTTTTTGACTTCTCCGGCAAGACGAGCTGCTTCCTTGGAAAGGCGTTCTCGTTCAGCTTTGACGTCAATTTCAACCTTGAGCATCAGTTTGAAGTCGCCAACGATGGCCACGGGCGCGACAGAGCCCTGAGCGGCCTGCTGAAGATCCTCGACGTGCGTAACGGATTCAAGGCGTGCAAGCTGCTGCAGATAAGGTGCCGCCGCTGCGCATTCTGCTTCTGGTCCAGAAATGAGGAGCGGCATCTTCTGCGACGGCGGAAGCTTCATTTCGCTTCGCAGATTGCGGATCGAGTCGATCTGCGCCTGAATGGTCGTCATGCGTGCCACGGCGTCGGCATCCACTTTCGCCGCATCAAATGTCGGATAGGTCTGGAGCATGAGGAAGGCATCTTCATCAACCTTACGCACGCCAGCGGTGACAGAAACCTTCTGCCAAAGCTCTTCCGTGATAAACGGAATGATCGGATGGGCGAGGCGCAGAACAGCTTCGAGCACCGTGACAAGGGTATGACGCGTAGCACGCTGTTCAGCTTCAGAACCGCGCAGCTGAACTTTGGAAAGTTCCACATACCAGTCGCAGTACTGATTCCAGACGAAGGAATAGATGGCATTGGCGGCATTGTCGAGGCGATAGTCCTCGTAGGCTGTCGTCACTTCCTTCACCGTGCGTTCGAATTCGCTGATGATCCACTTGTCGACAAAGGAGAACTGCATGGGTTCGTTCGCCGTAGCGCCGACACCGCAGTCCTTTCCTTCAACGTTCATCAATACAAAGCGCGTGGCGTTCCAAAGCTTAGTGCAGAAATTACGGTATCCCTCAGCTCGCTTCAGATCGAAGTTGACGTTGCGGCCGAGCGTCGCATACGCCGCCATGGTGAAGCGAAGGGCGTCAGCGCCATGGGCAGCAATCCCGTTCGGATAGTTCTTGCGGAGCTTGGCTTCAACGATCGGAGCTTTTTCGGGCTGGCGCAGACCGCGGGTGTTTTTCTCAATGAGGTGCTCAAGGTCAATGCCTTGGATGATGTCGAGCGGATCAAGCGTGTTGCCTTCGCTCTTAGACATCTTTTTACCTTCTGCGTCGCGCACAAGGCCATGAATGTAGACATTCTTGAAGGGAACCCGACCCGTGAAGTGACGCGTCATCATCACCATGCGGGCTACCCAGAAGAAGAGAATGTCATAGCCGGTTACGAGCACGGTGCTCGGCAGATAGAGGTCGTAGGCGGTTTTTTCGTCGCCTTCGGGATGGGGCCAGCCAAGGGTCGAGAAGGGGACAAGGGCGGACGAGAACCACGTGTCGAGCACATCTTCGTCGCGCGTAAGCTTTACACCTTCGCCTGCCTGCTTCTGCGCTTCTTCTTCTGTGCGCGCTACATAGACTCGGCCAGCTTCGTCATACCAGGCAGGGATTTGATGACCCCACCAGAGCTGACGAGAAAGACACCAGTCTTGAATATTTTCGAGCCACTGACGGTAGACGCCGCGCCATTCAGCCGGGAAGATATTTACTTCGCCGGATTCAACCGCATCAAGTCCCACTTCAGCGATTGACTTGCCCGGATAGAGGGAGCCCTCAGGAGCGGGCTTACTCATCGCCATGTACCACTGCTCGGAGAGCATCGGTTCGACGATCTCACCGGTACGAGAAACACGAGGCACCATGTGTTTGATGGGTTTCACGGCGACAAGCAGACCTGCAGCTTTGAGATCCTCAACTGCAGCCTTGCGGCATTCGTAGCGATCCATGCCCTGATACTTCGCCGGTACATTCTCATTCATACGGGCAGTCTTCGTCAGAACATTGAGCATGGCGAGATTGTGGCGGCGGCCGACTTCAAAGTCGTTGAAGTCATGGGCCGGCGTGATCTTCACGCAGCCCGATCCAAACTCACGATCAACGTATGCGTCCGCAATGACAGGAATTTCACGATCAGTGAGCGGGAGTTTCAGCATCTTTCCGACAAGCGACTTGTAGCGTTCGTCTTCGGGGTGAACCGCGACGGCTTGGTCGCCAAACAGCGTTTCCGGACGGGTCGTTGCAACGATGACGCCTTCTGAGCCATCAGCGCCGGGATAGCGAATTTCCCAAAGATGACCGTCAGCTTCTTCGCTTTCAACTTCAAGGTCAGAAACTGCGCTCTGGAGTTTCGGATCCCAATTGACCAGACGCTTGCCGCGGTAGATGAGACCTTCTTCGTAAAGTTTCACGAAAGTTTCAATGACAACCTTCGAGAGCTTCGGGTTCATCGTGAAGTAAAGGCGATCCCAATCCACGCTGTCACCCATACGGCGCATCTGCTCCAGAATCGTGCCGCCGGAGAACTTCTGCCATTCCCAGATTTTCGCAATGAAGTCTTCACGCTTCATGTCTCGACGGGAGATGCCTTCCTTTTCAAGCTTGCGTTCTACAACGATCTGAGTGGCAATGCCGGCATGATCTGTGCCCGGCAGCCACATTGTGTTGTAGCCCGCCATGCGGTGATAGCGGGTAAGCGTATCCATTACGGTCTGATTAAAGGCATGGCCCATGTGCAGGATGCCTGTAATGTTGGGCGGGGGGAGCTGAATGGAAAAAGCAGGCTTTTTCGGATCAAGGCCGGCTTTGAAGCAGCCGCTCTTTTCCCAGGCAGGGTACCAGCGCGCTTCAATTTCATTGGGTTCAAAACTCTTGGCGAGTTCCTGCGTTTCTTTATCCGTCATGGTGAGTTGTCGACTAACAAAGAGGGTTTCGCGCGATCGCTGGGGGTCATACCAAGAGCGCGCAAGGAAAAATCAAAAGCAGAGGCAGGTCAGACGACCGTCTTCTGCGTAAATTCAAAGCATTTCGCCATTTTCTCACGAACAACTGCTGACTTGAGTCAACGGGCTTCTGCATTCGAAAATGATTCAGCGCTTGATGATGTCGGAGAGGTCGAGTTTTTGGACCTCTGCGGCTACGGCCTGCTGAATGGTTGATGCTACGGAACGTTCGAGATCTGCTTTGATCCGGGTTACTGCATTTTCGGCTGCCATCTCAACCGTATTCTTCAAGTTTTCTCGAAGTGCGGCTTCTACTGCGGGTGCAAGACGGGCAATAAGCGCTTTCTTTTCCGCTTCAGTCAGAATCAAAGGCTGAGGCTCGAATGGCTGAGGCTCAATTTCAGCAACGGGCTGCGACTGAACATGCACCTGCGTTGGGATTGGTGTCTGCGTCTGTTTCGTTAAGTTTTCGACAGTTTCCCAAGGAAGATCCACGCGATCCTTCAGCGTGCGGCATTTAAGAAACCGTGAATCGATAACAGGTTCCTGACGGTTCATGAATGATGTCCTTCAAAATGGGTCGGCAGCGGATTATTTGCGGCGGTCATAGGCGGCGAGTTCCCCCCCCGCCGCTTTATAGGCACGCCAACGATCGCGCGAAAGTTTGAGTTCGGTGGGTTCAGTGCTCACAACATCAATGATGCGTGAAAAACGACTAAATTCTTTCTGCCAATCAGTGGGCAGTGCGTCGTCAAGCAGCACAAGTACGTCGCCGGTGAGCTGAGGCAGTTGGGTTGAAAGAAGAATGGGCGTTTCAGCCGCGTGACGATCATCAGCGAAAACATGCGGAAGAAATGCGAGATCGTCAAACCGCCACAGCAGCTCGTCGAGCTCTGTAAGTTTTTTCGTCTCCGACGACCACATCGCGAGTGTGAGTCCACGCTTATAGACAGTACGCGCAACAAGACACGCATACCGTAGGCGATTGGGGACATTGAAGTGAAAATCAATCTTCTGCATGTGCAACATTATGGCGCATGCAACTGCCGAATCTGTGATGAGGAAAGACGGACTTCCCTTTGCTAAATGCGCAAAGAACCGATCTGAGTTGTGCTATACCGCATATGCGTGATGACTGAATGAGTTCTCTTGCCAAGTATTTGGGTGAGAGGCATAATTTCACTCCTCTGGCGGGGGGGTAGCTCAGCTGGGAGAGCGCTGCGTTCGCAATGCAGAGGTCGGGAGTTCGATCCTCCTCCTCTCCACCACCTGATACGGCCTGGTACGTCTCATAGCGTTCCAGGCCGTTCCATTTTTGCAGAAATAACAGCGATTAACGCTCATTTTCGGGCTTTCGAAGGTTGCATGTGGTTGCAACAAGATTCATGCAAGCCCACGCCGGATGGCATAAAAGATGGCATAAAGAAATCTCAAGCAGGAGTTTTTATGCCAAAAAACGTCAGACCACTCTCCGTGAAGGAGATCGCAGCAATTACACGAGTGGGAACGACTGCTGTCGGTGGTGTTCCGGGACTCTCTGTTCAGGTTCTTCAGACTGGTGACCGCTACTTTGTCTATCGCTATCAGATTGACGGTCGCCGCTCGATGGTCTCGCTTGGATCTCTCTCTGAAATCTCTTTGAAGGTGGCGCGAGAAAGGGCCGCTGCTTATGCAGAGTTGGTTAAGCGCGGCATTTCTCCGGTCGAACACCGTCGAAAGGAAGCAGAGAGACGCAAGCGTGAATCTGATGAGAGTGCAAGAGAAAGAGATCGACAACTACATACCGTTGCCGTGTGTGCAGAGGAATGGATTCAGGAGCGTGTGCAGGCGAACTATTGGGCTGCAAATATCCGTGGGGAATCTGTCATGCGCGCGTATTTTCGCAATCACATCAACCCAAAAATCGGGGCTGTACCGATTGGCGAACTCTCTCCTCAACAGGTATTCGATCTGCTGAGGCCGCTGTGGCAGACGACAACTGATACCGCTGAGAATTGCAAATCTGCAGTTTTTAATCTTTTCCGATGGGCTAAAGCTCGGGGGTATTGTGTACAAGAGAATCCTGCTGACATTAAGGGTGTTCTAGGAGTTCTTCTCGAACCTCTGCAGGCCACTCGTAAAAAAAATCGAAATCTGCCGGCTCTTGATTATCAAGAGATTCCAGATTTCTTTGTGGAATTGATGGCGTCGGATCGAGTGTCTTACAGGATGACAGCCTTTGCTATTCTCACGACTCTGCGGTCGAAGATGGTGCGGCTTGCGAAATGGTCAGACGTGAATTTCCAAGAGCGAACATTGACTATCCCAAATGCAAATTTCAAGACAAAGGGACGGGGGGATCACACAGTGTTTTTGTCGGCGGCAGCCTTGCAGATCTTGAATGGGATGCCGCGATATCCAGGTATTGATTTGATTTTTCCCTCGCCGCGCCAAAAACGAGAACTTTCTGATGCGGCAATGGGAGTTGTCTTTGCCCGACTGCACGAACGAAGTCTTCAAAGTGGCGGAAAGGGATGGATTGATCCCGTGCTATCTAAAAAGGAAGGGGTATTGGTGATTGCGACGCAGCATGGAACTTCTCGTGCAAGTTTTAAGACTTGGACGAAGACCGGAGAAAATCGCAAACTTTTTGATGAGGAGGCCGTGGAACTGTGCATGGCGCACAAGCTCCAGGATGATTATGGCGGGGCATACAATCGCGCGACGTTAGAGCCAGAGCGACGGCAGGTGATGGAGGCGTGGGGACAATACTGCTTTTCAAAATTAAAACTTTAAGCGGGCTGGGAGGATTAGTTCCTCCCATTCTCGTCATGCCTCAATCCGTGCAACAAAAGCATCAATATCGGCTCTGCGAAAGGCGGCGATAGTGGCGCTAAGTCGAATGGGCTTTGGAAAGTCAGGTCGTTCTCTAGCCCAGCGCCAAATTGTTGTACGTGAGACGCGTAGATATTTGGCTGCTTCGGCGGGCCGCAGAAATTCGCAAGTCTTTAGCGGTTGCTGTTCTGTTTGTGTCATGGTTGACCACCTTAAAGTTGCTGATTCAAAGTGAATTACGCAGTTAGTTCCAGATTGGGGTTACGTTCGATCAAGCCTTCATGGCGTAGGCGTTGATAGAAGAAATACAGTCCCTTGCCGGTTATCCGCGCATGTGCTTTTTTGTCGAGTTCCCCATCGGTGTGCTTGAACGTATGGAAACGAGTCACCATCAAGCCCTTATTGATTGAAATTTGCATAGCTTGTGTGCCTTGTTTGTAAATAAATCCCCCCATACGGAGCCAGTCGAAGAATTTTCTGGGGCGGATGCTGAGCACTTTGGCGGCTTCGGTGATGGTGTGTTCGGCATCAGAAGCTGTCACTGCTTCGGCGAATTCAACTTTAGGCGTATCACTCTTGACCTGAGCTTCAAGGGCCAAGCGTTGCTCGTATTGCTCCGCCCATGCACGGGCTGCGCAAGCAGGATTTGTGAAGTCTGGGAGAGCAAATGAGGTCGCTTCCTTTGCAACTCGTTCGCACTCTATGAAGTAGAGGCGCGCTTCTTTGCCTTTCGGCGTGCGCTCGACCATGCAAAGTTCTTTGGCCATGCTGAGCGTGAGGAAGTACTCTTTCGCCTTTCCTCCGCCCGCTAAAAATTTAGCGACCGTTGTAAAGTCTTGATCTTCAACGAATCTAAAGTCTTCAATACGGTTCTTGATCCAATCTCTGAAATGAGACTTCACTTCAAGGAACTTGTGAAGTTCGCGAGCGTTGCAGGTCTGGATCTGTTCCCCGCCGATGTCGGCAAGCTGGATTGGGATGAGTTCTCTCATTGAGAATGCTCCAAAAGAAAAGCCCCGACGCGTGAGCGTCGAGGCCTGTTAAGAAAATTAGGTGATTACGCGGCTTTGCGCTTAGGTTGGCAGGAAGACCAGTGCTGATAGCAGGGCATGTCGTTGATGTCGTGCCCGTGCTTGGCAAGAATTTCTAGGATGCGACCCCAAGAAACTTCATGGAAAGCGTCCCAAAAGCTTCCGGCCAAAGGTGAATCAACTATGCGCAAAAGGCCGTCAAGCTTTCCAAAGACGTCAGCAAAGAGAAATCTCACGTAATAGATGAATGTGAGCAGGGCTTCGGCCTCTTGAGCGGACAAGATGACTGAGCCTTCCGCAAGCGTCGGCGCCGGAAGTTGCGGCTTAAGTGTGCATGTCTCGATGAGCGTGAGTGCAGCTTTCATCTGATCGTGTCTTAGGTCTTTGTAGCTCGCGATCTTGAAGTAGTCGTAAAGAGCGTTGTAGACCGTCTGGTAGTGAACAGAGCTGTTCTTTGCTCGCGCCTTGATGGCCTTGCGGATCTCGTACTGCTCTGTAGTCGAGATGAGCGCGGACTGGGCTGTTTCGTATCGTCCCGTGCGGCGAATCGCCGGAAGGACTTCAGAAGTGACCCAGCGCTTGAAGCGCTTGGCGGTATCGAGCTTTGATCCGAAGATCAGGGCATAGAGGCCGGACTCGGTGACGCAGTTGACGGTTTGCGTGCGGCCCATGCTGTCGGTGATCTCGGCCTTGACGATGTCTTCAGCATCTACAACTTTTGCAACGGCTGTTTTTGGGACGGCATATCCAAGCGCGGTAGCGACGTCAATTGCGACGAAAAGAGGGGTTTCGGCGGTGCCAAGCGTGCGGACCTGAATGGTCTCGAACTTGTAGGTAGCGAGTGTCATTGCTGACTCCTTGTATGCAGTTTTAGAACCGCCTCCACGACGCCAATCGTGGTGGGCGGGCATTGCAGGTTGGCGTACCGCTACAAGGAAACGGCCTCCCGAAGGAGCCTGCAAGCCCACCCGTTAAGGAGTCTTGCTATGGGTACCTACGTGAGGTACCCATGCGCTCATACAACAAAAAAGCCGCTTCCAACGGTCGGCGGCTTCTTAGAGCGCCTTGTAAAGCGGGACGCCAATCCCGATCAGCGCCGCTTTCGCGCTGACACGGGAAGAGTACTCGATCTGGAGGCGCGTGTCAAAAAAAGCCCCGGCGCTTGTTACGGCGTCGAGGCTCTATGAGGTTGGGGCTCCTTCGGAGTAAGGTAGAGAAGTCCGGTGACAAGGACGTTCTTTAAACCAAACTCCGAAGGAGGAAAGATGTCTGTTCAGACAGAATTGGAAGATGCCATCATCAATCGGCAGGTAGTGCGCTTTGTCTACGATGGGCTTCAGCGCGAAGTTGAGCCCTTTTTGCTCGGCACCACCACCGCAGGGCGTCCCGCGCTGCGCGCTTACCAAACAGCAGGCGGTAGCAGGTCAGGCAAAGTGCCCGAGTGGCGCGTGTTTTTGCTCGACAAAATCGTTGGCCTAACCACATGCCAAAAGCAATTCTCCGGTGAGCGACCGCTCTACAACCCCGCTGACGAAGGTATGCAATCCATCGGCGTTCATATTTAGCCTGAGCGCCGCAGTTACACGGCCCCGGCGGAAGCGCGGGGCCGTTGTGAACTGCACAATCGCTGTCGTGTTGAATCATGGCGTTCTCCTTCAGATTCAAGCCGCCTCCTCCCTGTTCAGTCGCAGGGAGGAAAACGGGAAGCGGCTTGAATATGGGGTCTCCTTCGGTGCGAAGATATGAACGTCGGACTCCCATTCGACATTCCGTATCAACTCACCGAAGGAGGTGAAAGATGAATCAATCGCAGCTTTCCAAAGCTGACCTGATGTTTCTCGCTCTCGTAAGCAGCGGGAAGATCAAGCTTGAAGACATTGGCCCGGAGCACAAGAGTGACCGCGGCGTTGGCATCTTGTACGTTCCGGAGCAATTAGCCATTGCAAGAAATCTGATGCTTCTTGAGGAGGTCTACTCTACGGTTAAGCGTCAAGTCGCCGAGATCGAAAAGGGTGAAGATCCTGTTCGGAAGATTGAAGAATCCGTAAACGTTTAACCCTGAGGCTGGTCGCTCAGCTCCTTTTCGAGTTGGGCGATCAAGTCCTCGCAACGCCACACCTCTTCGATCTCTCTGCCGAGCTGTTCGTAGAGGTGTGCCATCTTCTGGCGGTCTTCGTTGCATCCCAGTCCGTAGGCGATATGTCGCGAGACGTCGGCGATTGCCGAGGTGCATTGCTGAACTTTCAGGGCGCGGGTAGTCCGGCCATCTTTGATGGAAGAAATCCGACTCCGCATGTCGGAACGCTTGTCGTAGAAGGGTGATCCCATATCAACTCCATTTAGGTCGATCAACTGAGGCGGTTTGCTTTGATCCATCGGATTCGGTCTTCGACTAGCTCCCGGTCGAAGAAGTGCACGTGCCCGCAGTAGCCGCACCGCATGAAGATCATGCGGCGGTCGGGAGCCACGGGGACCTCGTCGAGCAAGTCGTCTGTCGTCGAGGTTTCCCATTTCTGCCTTCTGCAGATCGGGCAGTCGAGGCCGTTAGTGACGAAGTTGAGGTACTTAGTCCAGTCAGCGAGAGTGATCTTCATGGCTTGAAGTCCTTGTTGGTAAGTCAATCAAAAAGTCCTCTGGATGAGGGCGCTTTGATTGGCCTCCCCTTACGTGCCTGATGTGCAGGCCGGTAAGGGGGCGTGTTCTGGAGGGATCGACCCAACGCCCGTTTTCGGCGTCTTCTGCTAGGTAGGCTGCACTGCCTCGATTCCTTCCGGCTCCGGCTCTTCACCGTCGCTTGCCCCACCCGGCTTCCGGCCGGGGGAGGGAGATATCGGCCTATATGTGTGCCGATAGATGTGACTATAAACATGTCTATCATCAATGTCAATAGGTGTAGCTATACAGGCATGTATAAAAAAGCCCGTATAGGTAACGGGCTAAGAAAGGTTCAGGGGCATTCTATCGTCTTCGCCGATATGACCGCCGGTGTTCAACCATAACGCCAATGACGGCAAGTCCTTCTGTGCGCGAGTTGTATATTGGATAGTCCTCATTAAGTGGGATCAATTCGAAGATTTCATTCCCATATTCGTCATATCCGCGGGGACGATATTTTTTGAAGGTTGTTTCCATGTCATCTGAGAACTTACTGCCCCTTGTAGCAATCACAAAATCACCAGGCATCGGATGAATAGTAGGGTCAATGACGATGATGTCTCCCTCTCGGAAATCTGGTTCCATCGAACTTCCAATAACCTTGATGGCGTAGCAATCGTCGGGCAGGTCCATGTCTACCCAAATGAAATCTCCGCTTTCGATTGCTGCCTGTCTAGCGGCAATTTGCCCTGTTGACGTGGGATCTCCAGCCTGTACATATGAAAGGATGGGAATCCTTTTCATCCTCCCACGAATAGGCTCAACATTGCTTTGATTAGCGGGAAGCTGGTCGTTTGATACAAGAGGGTCTCCTACGCCATTAACGATCCAGTTTTGATTGAGAGGCAATTTGGAGCAAATAGCAAGAGCCGGAGCGGACTTCATGTTTTTCGTCTTGCCCGACACCCAACTTGCCACAGAGGGCTGCTTGATGCCCGCCAACGTGGCTAACTCCGATTGCGAGATATGGAAGTGCTGAAGCACCCAAGAGATTCTTTCTGAAAGCGTTGTCATGATAGACAAGCCTATCGGTTAGCGTGAACGGAATGTCTATTACTTGTGATATAGTTACTTCTATCACTATCTATAAATGTAAAGATACACCTATGGCAAAACAGAGCAATCTGCGTGCAACTGCGATCGCTCGCGATCTCGTTCGCGAGGTCGGTAGTCAAAGGAAGACCGCCGAACTTGTGGGTGTGAAGCAGCCGTCAGTATTTGCATGGACAAAAAACGGGCTCACAGCGACTCGTGAAAACGATCTTCGATTCCGCTTTCCAGAACTTCGGGTCTGGAAGCGTTACCCGCCGCTTACCTCTGCTGAGGCCAACTGATGTTCATTCGTCCAGAACTTCGCAAGGGCGATATCGATGTTCGCGTGAAGGCCCCCAAGGATCTTGTCGATAAAGTCGACCTGATCTCTCTTGCGCTTGGTCTGACGCGGCAGGACATCGTGCTTGTTGCTCTGGATGCCTACCTTAATGAAACGCTGGCAGTAGCAAGAGTACTGAATCAAGTCGAGGCATCGCAACGGAATTCAAACGGCGTCATAACGGCAGGAGATGCGCGATGAGTTATGCCGCAGAGAGATGGGCCAGGGCGCAGAGGGTAGGTAATGCCCGCGCTAAACAAGTACTTGTAGAGCTTGCGAATTGCCACAACGGCAAAACGGGCAAGTGCACTCCGGGCATCAAGTACCTCCATGAGGTAACTGAGCTCAAGGAAGACACGATTTCTACCGCGACAAATTTCCTGCAGTCGAAAGGCTTCATCAAGAAGACGTACGTGGCTGTCGAAAAAGGCCGCGCAATCAGCTACGAACTTCTCGGCTTCAATCCTCAGGAATGGGAACGGAAAAAAACTGAGGATAGCACCGAAAACGGGTTGACCCAAAACCGGGGTAACCCCGAAAGCGTGGGTCCCCCCGAAACCGGGGCGACGGATAGCCCCGAAAACGGGGGGACGGGTACCCCCGAATTCGGGGGTGAAACAGGGAATAAGAACAGGGAAAGGAACAGGGAAAGGAACAGGGAAGTTATGTGCGCGCCTTCCGGAAATTCGTCGGCTAACGCCGCCGTCGCATCTGCGCAAGCGCAGACGCCCTATCCCGAAGACTTCGACCAGTCTCTTTTCGATGAAGCTCGCTCGATGGGTTCAGAACCCAATGTCGAGATCACCATCGAAGCACCTGCGCCTGCTCCCCAAAAGCGCAAGGCCGCTCCTCGACGCAAGCCCGCCACTCCATGCCCGTTCGACGCCGATGCCTCTATCCCCGATGAGTACAAGGCCATCGCTGAGAAGGTCGGCATTGGGAACCCTCAGCAAGTCTTCTCCGCCTTCGTCAATCACGCCCTAGCCACTGACCGCAGATTGACCGTCTGGCCTGCAGGCTTCCGCACTTGGTGCCTCAACGAACTTCGATACCACCCACTCCAAACAGCCAAGCCGAAACCTCTCCACCAAAGAACTGCTGACGATTACAACTGGTGAACCCCATGCCTGAACTTCAAAAAGCTTTCTCAAAGCAAGCCCTGCAGCCGATATTCACGCAGATTGAAGCCGTGCGTGTTGCAAACCCGCCTCCACGAGCTCTCCCCAAAAAGTCCGAGCGCGAGCTAAAGGCGGACGAACTCAGTTCGTGCTTCAGCGAACTTCACGTCTCTCTGTCCCGCTGCCTCTCGTGGCTTCGGCAGCCGACCGCAGAAACCTTCTCGAACTTTCAGCTCGACGCGGCCGAAAAGGATCAGGCCAAGGCGCTCGCCATCTCGAAGCGCTTCTCCGAACGCCTCATGACGCGCCTCCTTGATGAGTCTCACCCCGAGGCCGGAATCCTTTTCCTTGGGTTCACAGGAACCGGCAAAACGCACCTCGCTAAGGCCATCCTCACCGACCTCGCGGCGCGCAAGGCACCCGGATTCTTCATCCCGGCGTCGGAATACTTCGACCTTTACACGCCAGCCTACGCTGCGAAGCTCGATCAGCCGCTCTGGAAAATCCGCCAGTGGCTCCCC
>ENA-ORRR01001373-ORRR01001373.1-human-gut-metagenome-genome-assembly--contig:-NODE-1373-length-16365-cov-6.57302_pt1 | contig 16365 bp, 20 predicted proteins | sample MGYA00242182_ERZ509148 | MGnify/ENA primary metagenome ERZ509148 (study PRJEB26280, sample SAMEA2338674) | human gut metagenome | biome: human gut; feature: human-associated habitat; material: faeces... | reverse complement strand
TAATCCCCTCAAGATTGAGGGGTAGGGGAGTTGAATAGGCGAAGCCTATTTTTTAACTGAGATAAATAAGAAAAATGGAGAAGGATACCAGGAAGGTACAGCGGTTCAGCAGGGATCGCACTTTTCTGATATCCTTTTGTTTCATAAAGAAAAATATAGGGGTACAACAGAAAATATGAAAAAACGAGAAAATACAGGCAAAATCATTGGAAAGGTGTTCGGAGAAGCCAGGGCACTGGGCGTCACTGCTTTAGCGGCGGCAGTCATGCTTTCCGGATGCGGAAACGCTGGAAATCAGGCGCAGAAAGGCGGTTCCGGCGCAGAACAGACGGAAAATACCCAAACAAGCGTTATTATCGCGATGCCGCCGACTTCAGAGCCGGAGGCGGGCTTTGATCCGGCATATGGCTGGGGCGCGGGCGAGCATATGCATGAACCGCTGATCCAGAGCACCCTGACGGTGACAGAAGCAGATTTGAGTATCGGGTATGATCTGGCAACAGATGTGGAGACCTCCGAGGATGGAATGACATGGACGGTGACGATCCGCGACGATGCGAAATTCACGGATGGTGAGGCGCTGACCGCGGAGGATGTGGCATTCACTTATAACACATTGAAAGAGACGAGTTCCGTCAACGATTTTTCAATGCTGAAACAGGCGGAGGCGATCGATGATGTGACGGTTGTGTTTGAGATGGAACGCCCGTTTGCTATCTGGTCATACACGATGGCGGTGACGGGAATTGTGCCGGAGCATGCATATGGAACGGATTACGGCACACATCCGATCGGTTCCGGGCGATATATCCTGAAACAGTGGGACAAGGGGCAGCAGGTGATTCTGGAAGCTAACCCGGATTATTATGGGGATGCGCCGAAGATGCGGCAGGTCACGATTCTCTTTATGGAAGAGGATGCGGCATTTGCGGCGGTGCGCGCCGGGCAGGTGGATGTGGCGTACACGGCGGCGTCCTATGCAGACCAGTCGGTTCCAGAATTCAGTCTTTTGGACTGTGAGACGGTGGACAACCGTGGATTTAACCTCCCGGCGGTGCCGGAGACGGTACGGGAGGATGGCGTAAAAATCGGCAACGATTTTACCGCGGATGTGCAGGTGCGCCGGGCGATCAACCTGGCGATTGACCGGCAGGAAATGATCGATCATGTGTTAAATGGTTACGGCAGCCCGGCATATAGTGTCTGTGACAAGATGCCGTGGTACAACGATGAAATGGAGAACATTTCCTATGATGTGGAGAAGGCGGAAGAGATGCTGGATGCGGCGGGATGGAAGAAAAATGCCGACGGCATCCGCGAAAAGGATGGAGTGAAAGCTATTCTGGAATTTCTCTATCCGACCGGGGATTCGGTGCGTCAGGCGCTGGCAGCCGATACGGCGCAGCAGTTAAAAGAGATTGGAATTGACGCATCGATCCGCGGCACCGGCTGGGATACTGCGTATGACGAGGCACAGTCGCAGCCGCTTCTCTGGGGCTGGGGCGCGCACACGCCGATGGAATTTTATAATATTTACCATACAAAGGCAGATACGGGGCTGGCAGAATATTCGCCGTATGCGAATGAGACCGTGGACGCTTATATGGATGAGGCCCTGGCAGCACCGGATCTAGAAAGTTCATATGAATTGTGGAAAAAGGCGCAGTGGGACGGCGAGACGGGCGTTTCAGCCGAGGGTGATCTTCCGTGGATCTGGCTGGTGAATGTCGATCATCTGTACTGGGTGAGAGACGGGCTTCATGTCGCAGAGCAGAAGGTGCATCCGCACGGTCACGGCTGGTCCATCGTCAACAATGTCGATCGGTGGTACTATGAGTAGGATGAAATGGTTTGGGCGCAGTCTGCTGCACCTGATTCTGCTGCTTTTGGCAGTCAGTCTGGTATCGTTTCTGCTGGTGTCGATGTCTCCGGTCGATCCGCTGCAGACGAATGTCGGGCAGACGGCGCTCGGCTCGATGGCGCCGGAGCAGATCGAGAAGCTGGAGGCGTACTGGGGCGTTGGTGTGCCGGTCTGGAAGCGCTTCTTTAGCTGGATTTCGGGCATCTGTCATGGTGATTTTGGCATTTCCCTTCTGTACCGCAGACCGGTGCTGGAGGTGATCGCGGAAAAGGCGTCTGCGTCAGTGTGGCTCCTTCTGTCTGCGTGGCTGTTTTCGGGAATCGTGGGGATATTTTTAGGAATTGCAGCGGCGGCAAAACGGGGCAAGTGGGTGGATCGCCTGATTACGGGCTATTGCATCGTGATCGCGGGAACGCCGTCCTTCTGGCTGGCGCTGGTGCTGCTGCTTCTCTTTACAGTGCAGCTTCCCATCTTCCCAATCGGGTTCAGTGTCCCGGTGGGAATGGCGGCGGACGAGGTCAGCCTGGCGGATCGCCTGTATCACGCATTTCTGCCGGCGTGTACGCTGGGACTGACAGGGATTTCTTCGATTGCGATGCACACGCGCGAAAAAGTGATTGAGATTCTGGAAAGTGATTACGTACTCTATGCGCGGGCGCGGGGCGAGAGCGGCTGGCGGCTGATTTTCCGGCATGGACTCCGCAACCTGCTTCTCCCGGTAATTACGCTGCAATTTGGCTCGATTAGCGAGATTTTCGGCGGTTCGGTGCTGGTGGAACAGGTCTTTTCCTATCCGGGACTCGGACAGGCGGCGGTCACGGCGGGGCTGGGAAGCGATATCCCGCTTCTGCTGGGAATTACACTCATCAGTGCCGTGCTTGTATTTGCAGGAAATGCAGCGGCGGATGGGCTGTACCGGCTGGTCGATCCGAGACTTAGGAAAGGAGGCAGGGCATGAGAAAGAAAACACTCTGGCTGCTGGGAATTTCCCTCCTTTTCCTGATTCTGGTGACAGTGCTTGGAATCGTCTGGGAGGATGCTGCACAGCAGGTCGATTTTGCAAGAAAAAATCTGCCTCCGGGAACCGACGGGCTGTTTGGAACCGACTGGATGGGGCGGGATATGCTGAAACGGACGGTTGCGGGGCTTTCTTTAAGCATCCGGCTGGGGCTCCTGACCGCGGCGATCAGCGCCGCAGTGGCATTGGCGCTTGCATTGCTGGCGTCGCTTGGCGGGGGACTGATGGATTCATTGGTATGCGGGCTGATTAATCTGGTAATGGGAATCCCGCACATGCTTCTCCTGATCCTGATTTCCTACAGTCTGGGAAAGGGATTCCGGGGTGTGGCAGCCGGGATTGCCCTGACGCACTGGGCGTCGCTGGCGAGGCTTTTGCGGGCGGAAATCTTACAGATCCGGGAAAGTCCGTATGTGCGGATCTCCGAAAAACTGGGGAAAAAGCCCTGGTGGATTGCCTGGAACCACATCGTCCCGCAGGTATCGCGGCAATTTGTGACCGGGTTAATTCTTCTCTTTCCCCATGCGATTCTTCATGAGGCGGGCGTGACCTTTCTGGGCTTCGGTCTTTCCTCCGAGCAACCGGCGATCGGTGTTATTTTATCCGAGAGTATGTCGTACCTGATTACCGGAAAATGGTGGCTGGCGCTCTTTCCGGGCGCGGCACTGGTGCTGGTAACGCTGGGATTTCAGGCGATCGGGCAGAGCTTGGGGCGGCTGATGGATCCGGGGAGCGCGCATGAGTAGAGGATGCTGGGAATGAGGCAGAAAAACATATATTTTGATAAAATGATGCGATTAAGACAAAAACAATCAAAAACGATGCGGCTATCAGATTTGGAACAGACAGATGTTCTCAAAGAACGGAGATTGCGTGAAAATCGTGATTCCATGGAAAAGCCGATATTGAAAATTCAAAATCTAAACTTATATTTTACGCAGTACGCGCGTGGGCTTAGACGGCGCGAACTCCATCCGCTCCGCGACCTTTCCTGCAAACTTTTCAGTGGGGAGCTGACGGCGGTGGTCGGGGCGAGTGGTTCGGGAAAAAGCCTGCTGGCGCACGCGATTCTGGGAATCTTGCCGTACAACTGTCGGATGGAAGGAAAAATTTCCTATCAGGGAGAGGTTCTGGATGAGACGCGGCTTGCCGGGCTGCGGGGCAATGGGATTTCTCTGATTCCGCAGGGGGTTTCCTACCTCGATCCGTTGATGCGGGTCGGGGATCAGATCTGTGGCGGCAGAAAAGATGAAGCGACACGGGCAAAATGCCGCCAGCTTTTGAAGCGGTACGGGCTGGATGAATCAGTGGAAAAATGTTATCCATTTGAGCTGTCGGGCGGCATGGCGCGGCGCGTCCTGATGGCAGCGGCACTGATGCAGGAGCCGAGGCTGATTGTGGCGGATGAACCGACACCGGGGCTGGAGGCGATGACCGCGCGCCATGTGATCCGTCATTTAAAAGAGATGGCACAGGACGGGGCAGCGGTGCTTCTGATTACTCATGATCTGGAACTGGCGATTGAGATGGCGGACCGGATTCTGGTGTTTTATGACGGGACGATTCTGGAGGAAGTAAAGCCGGAGAACTTCCGGGAGGGACGGAATCTGAAAGAGCCATACACGCAGGCGCTCTACCGGGCGCTGCCGGAACATGAATTTTTTGGAGGAGAATGAGATGTCACTAAAGGCAGAAAACCTATCTTTTTCGTATGAAAATGGAGGGCGCCACGTGCTGACGCGTATTTCCCTGAAAATTGAGCCAGGAGAGCGCGTGGGTCTGGTGGCGCCGAGCGGATATGGAAAAACGACGCTGTGCCGCCTGCTGGCGGGATATGAGAGACCGGAGGCGGGAACGGTAGAGATTGACAGCATACCAATTGAGAATATCCGGGGCTGTATGCCGGTGCAGTTAATCTGGCAGCACCCGGAGCAGGCGCTTAACCCGCGCTGGCGGATGTGCCAGGTTCTCAGTGAGGGCGGTCAGGTGGATGAGGAGAGCCGGGGACGGCTTGGCATCCGGAAAGAATGGCTGGATCGGTTTCCATCGGAGCTTTCCGGCGGCGAACTGCAGCGGTTCTGTATTGCCAGAGCGCTGGCGGCAAATCCGCGGTACCTGCTGGCGGATGAGATCACCGCGATGTTTGACGCAGTGACCCAGAGCCAGATCTGGCAGGCGCTTTTGCATGAGGCAAAGGAGCGGGAGCTGGGAATGGTGATTGTGAGCCATTCGGAATCTCTTTTGAAGCGGATTTGCACGCGGCGGATTGATTTAAAGGCATTGCAGGAAAAGATGGCAGCAGTTTAGCCGGTTCACATATTGACAGAGAAAATCGGGATTTGACAAGGAGAAATGAGGAAGAAATGGATGTTCGGAAGCTGTTGGAAGAGGTAAAACGGGGGGATACGAGTATTGAGGAAGCGGAGAATGCGTTCAAGAATCTTCCTTACGAAGATTTAGGGTATGCGAAGCTGGATCTGCACCGGAAATTGCGTTCGGGATTCCCGGAGACGGTGTTCTGCCAAGGAAAGCCGGATGCCTATCTGGCGGATATTTTCGAGACGCTGTACCGGGAAAATGGGGAAGTACTCGGAACGCGGGCGACGCCGGAGCAGTGGAATCTAGTGCGGGCGCGCATCCCGGAGATAGAATACGATCCGGTTTCAAAAATTTTGCAGGCGAGAAAATCATCGGAGACACCGCGGAAGCTGGAAGGGCTGGTGGCAGTCTGCACAGGCGGAACCGCGGATATCCCGGTTGCGGAGGAAGCTGCCAAAACGGCAGAATTTTTCGGCTGCCGCGTGGAGCGCTACTATGATATAGGGGTGGCGGGCATCCATCGCCTTTTATCCAAACGCGAGGCGATTGCGCGGGCAAACTGCGTGATTGCGGTGGCGGGAATGGAAGGCGCGCTTGGCACAGTTGTCGCCGGGCTGGTGGAAAATCCGGTCATTGCGGTTCCGACCTCGGTCGGCTATGGTGCAAGTTTTCATGGACTGTCGGCATTGATCACGATGATTAATTCCTGTGCGAACGGCATTTCGGTTGTAAATATAGATAACGGCTACGGCGCAGCATATCTGGCGGCGCAGATCAACCGCCTGGCGGTGCGGGAGCCGAAGAAGACGGCAGAGTGATAGTGGTTTGTGATAATTGCATAAAAGCGAAAAACGGAAATGTATCAATAAAATGAGAAAAGTAGAGGGAGAAGTAAAAATGGATGAGAAAATCTTATATCTGGATTGTGCGTCTGGAATCAGTGGAGATATGACGGTTGGCGCACTGTTGGATCTTGGAGCAAGCCGGGAAAAACTGGTACGGGCACTGGACAGTCTGGGCGTGTCCGGGTATCATCTGCATTTTGGGCGGACGAAGAAATGTGGAATCGATGCGTATGATTTCGATGTACATCTAGAGGAAGAAGAGCATCATCACGACCACGAACATAGCCATGATGAGCACAACCATAGCCATGATGAGCATGACCATGAGCATCATCACGATCATGAACACACTCACGACCATGAGCATCATCACGATCATGAACACACCCACGAACATGAGCACAGCCATGATCACGCTCACACCCACGATCATATGCATCCTCACGTCCACCGCAACATCCATGACATTTTCGAGATCATCGATCGTCTGGATGCATCTGACCGCGTTAAAAACCTGGCGCGCCGGATGTTTGAGATTGTGGCGGGGGCAGAGTCGAAAGCACACGGAATCCCGGTCAGCGAGGTTCATTTCCATGAAGTCGGTGCAATTGACTCGATTGTGGATGTTATCAGTGCGGCATTCTGCCTGGAGGATCTGGGAATCCACCGCGTGGTGGTATCGCCGCTTTCCGAAGGTCATGGATTTGCGCGCTGCCAGCACGGTTTAATGCCGGTTCCGGTTCCGGCGACGGCAAATATCGCAGCGGCACAGGGCTTGGAACTGACGTTTCGGGATGTCGAAGGAGAGATGGTAACGCCGACTGGTGCGGCGATCGCGGCGGCATTCCGGACAGAAGCGGCGCTTCCGAAGAAGTACCAGATCGAAAAGATCGGTATCGGCGCCGGAAATAAGGATTTCGCGCACGCGAATATCCTGCGGGCGATGCTTCTGACGGATAAAACGGTGGAAGTAGAAACCGGAAAAGACGGTCACGACGAGAGCTCCATGTGGGTCATGGAGGCAAACCTGGATGACTGCACCGGCGAGGCGCTGGGATATGCGATGGAGGTGCTTCTGGAAGCGGGCGCCAGAGATGTGTGGTACACACCGGCATATATGAAGAAAAACCGTCCGGCGTATGTGCTTCATGTACTGACAACGGCAGAAAAACGGGAAGAATTAGAACAGCTTGTCTTCTCCTGTACGACCACGATCGGTGTGCGCCGTTATCCAGTAGAGAGGACGATACTGCCACGGGAAGTAAAGGAGATCCAGACCCGTTACGGGGCAGCAAAGGTAAAAATCTGCAAGCGCGGCGGCGTGGATACGTGCTATCCGGAGTATGAGAGCGTGCGCGCGATCTGCCGGGAGACAGGGAAGCGCTTCATGGAAGTATTCCACGGAGTAATGGAAGACGGAAGTATTAGTTTACAGTAAGCACTTTTGAGATTGAAAAACGGCACAGTGCATTCTCGTTAGATAATTAAGAGGAGAATCAAGAACCATGGAAAATAAACCAATGATATCAGAGACAGAAAAAAGAGAAGCTTTAAAACATTTCATGGCAGAAAAAGCGAAAGCACCGGTCTGTGTCGCCTTTTCGGGCGGTGTGGACAGCAGCCTGATTCTCAAGCTGGCGTGTGATACGGCGAAGAAGACGGGAATGCCGGTTTATGCCGTGACATTTCACACCATGCTGCACCCAGCCTGTGATCTGGAGATCGCGGAGCGGGTGGCAAAGGAGCTGGGCGCGATCCATAAAATTATCCAGGTCAATGAGATGGAGCTGGAAGCCATCCGGACGAATCCGGTCAACCGCTGTTATATCTGCAAACACCACCTGTTCGCGACACTTCTGGATTTTGCAAAAGAAGAGGGGATTCCGTGCGTGATGGACGGAACCAATGAGAGCGACCTGCATGTGTACCGCCCGGGTATCCAGGCACTCCGTGAGCTGGGTGTCGTCAGTCCACTTGCACAGTGCGGACTGGAGAAAAAGGATGTCAAGGCATTTGCGGCTGACTTAGGAATTTCCGTTGCATCCCGTCCGTCCATGCCATGTATGGCGACCCGCCTTCCATATGGAACTTCCTTTGACATGGAAGTTTTGAAGCGGATTGAGAAAGGCGAAGATTATCTTCGAAGCGTGTTTGGCGGAAATGTGCGTCTGCGCCTGCATGGCGATATTGTCCGGATCGAGGTGGATGCGGATAAATTTGAAAAAGCGATTGCCGAGCGGGAGACGATCTGCAGGACATTAAAAGAAATGGGATTTCTGTATATTACACTCGATCTGGAAGGTTTCCGGTCGGGAAGTATGGATATAGTGGAGAAACTCAACGCGCTGGTCGGGAAATGAATGTAAAGGAGATGGAAATCCCATGCAAGAAGAATGTATTGTCTGTAAAGCACCTCTTATTTATCTGGAACAGGATGAATGGATGGAGTGCGAATTATGTCATAAAAAAGAATTGAGCAAGACCAGATGCCAGAACGGGCATTATGTTTGTAATGATTGTCATACGAAGGGACTGGACACCATTCTTTCCCTGTGTATAGACGAAACATCCAGAAATCCGATCGAGATTGTCCGGAAGATGATGGATGCACCGTTTTGCCATATGCATGGACCGGAGCATCATGTCATGGTGGGAGCGGCGCTGCTTACTGCATATAAAAATGCGGGAGGTGCTATTAATCTGCGGGAATCTGTGATGGAAATGCTGAACCGTGGGAAGGCCGTTCCAGGAGGGACCTGCGGATTCTGGGGTGCCTGCGGAGCGGGAATCAGCGCAGGTATGTTTGTATCTATCTTGTCTGGGGCGACGCCACTGACGGAGGAATCCTGGGGACTTTCGAATCAGATGACATCAAAAGCACTGGAAGCGATTTCGCGCACCGGCGGTCCGAGGTGTTGTAAAAGAGATTCTTATCTGGCGATTCTGGCGGCGGTTGATTTTGTAAAAACGCATTTTGAAATCGAAATGGAATGCACAGAAGTCCAGTGTACGCATTATGCTCAGAACAATCAGTGTATTGGCAAGCGCTGTCCATTTTGGCGATTTGATGATAGTATTTGACTATAAATGGATAAACGGAGATAATAAAGCTGCGATATAATTAGATTGTGCGAGATGGGATTGCAGTTTGCATAATGTGTGAACTGTGATGAGAGAGCAATTTCTCGTGTAATAGGAAATTTCCTGGAATTCCCTATTACACAAAAAGGCACATCCTTTTTTACGTGGAAAAATCGGAAGTTGGAGGTATTCACTATGAAAAAGATTATAACCGTAACGCTTTGCATTGTGCTGGTTCTTCTCTTTGCCGGATGCGGAAAGAACGGTGATACATCAAAAGTGGAAATTGATTATGGAGCATCTTCCGTTTATTCAAAAGAAGAAATAGATTCTGCCATTGAGATTATAAAAAAGCAGTTCGCTTCGTTTGAGGGCTGTGAATTGCATAGCCTTTCTTATATGCCGGATGAAGAATGCAACAATGCAGATAACATTGAATGGATGAACGATTTAAGAACGGATGATAATAAAGAAGCCTTTACGCAATGTATTGCATTTGAAAGCAGTTTTCGTTCGCCGAAAAAAGGTGGCGGTGCATGGGAGGCTAACGAAGAATACACTTGGTCATGGTGGCTTGCACGGAGTGAAGGTGGAGAATGGAATCTGATGACTTGGGGTTATTGATAAGAGTAGAAAATTCTAAGTTATGGAGGTATATATTATGAGAGTAATGATTTCAATCATTCTTATGGTAATTGCGGCGGTGGTCGGTTTTTTCTTTGGTGCTGGAATGAACGAAGCAATGGGTGGAGCAATACTACTTTCAATGATTACAGGTTTTGCTTGCACCATTAGTGCTATTGAAAAGAACAAGAAGGACTGACAACTTCCAGTTTGTCTGCTTATTAAGCGGCTCGTTCCAAATGGATCGAGCCGCTTTTGCTTACATCATCCTCTGTCCCTGCCGCTGCTCCGGGAAGGGCGGCTCCAAGCGGCGCAGCAGGCCGAACTCTGTTTTTGTCACGCAGTCATTTCCCATGCAGTCCTGACCGTATCGCTCAAAATCCATGTAGCCGTCCAGCTCATAGATGGCCTTCATCGTCCAGCCCCAGCGTTTCCTGCAATCGCTGCTGACCGTAATCGTTGGCATCCTCCGTGATGCGCTGGTAGTTATCCAGGTCTTGCAGGAGCTCACAGGCTCCGCGCAGCGTATCCGGCCGCTCCGCCTCCAGCACGGCGGCGTAGGTCAGGAGCGCACCGTCCTGTTGCCAGATGTCCTCCAAGGCTTCGGCAAAATCGTTGTAATCCTCCACGGCGGGGCAATCCGTATCACGGATCAGCTCCCCGATGTAAGGCACCTTGAAGCGAATATCGCAGAGCATGACATCCGCGAAAACATCGATATCAAGGTGATTTTTCACAGCGTCGAGGTATTTCTCATCAGCGGGGAGGACGAGGGTGTAGTCGGGCTTTCCATCGACACGCAGCGTCATGCGGAGCATCTCATCCCTGCTCTCATCCCGCCAAGGCTCTGCAGGCGAAAGATAGCTGCGCTCGATCCCCATATCCGGCGTCAGCAAGCTGCGGGCGTTAGGAACAAAGGCACTGCACCGAGCATCCTTTTGAACACAACTTGTTTTTCGGTCTCGCTCAGAATCTGCGGTGCCGTCATCGGCGCATTGGGAGCAACTGTGTTCGTGACATCGGTGGTAACGATGCGGTACAGCCGGGTGCTTGACGAACATATATCCGATATTCTATACTAGAAGAAAACCTTAAGGATACCAAATATAGATTGATAAGGATGGAATAAAAAGCATGGAGAAATTGATCTTTTCGCTGGTTTTGCTATTGACTACAAAAATCATTTATCTGATCACAGGAAGAAACCGACGGCAGATAGCGCGTATCCCCAAAGGGATGGCAATCTTATGCCAGCCGCCAGGACGACGGTATGTCGCTTATGCAGTAGGCGTATTCCAACTTCTTTTTGTTGCCTTTTTCCTCGTACTTTACATAAAAGATGGCGCACCTGCAGAAGCGCGGCTGATGTGGAGCCTGCTCGTCATAACCTCAATCTTGAGCTGCATGCTTCTGATTTTTTGCGGGAATGTGGCAGGTCGGGACTGCGTTTATTTTAACAGCAGGGAAGTCCGGATTGAAAAGCCCTTTCGTAAGTCCAGAAGCTTTCAGTGGGAGGAAATCCGAAAAGTAGACGGTAACTTTGACAATGCAGTCAACTTATATCTTCTGGATGGAACCAAGGTTCTTACCGCAAGGCTCGGAATGGTAAATTATGATGTATTTTGCGATATGATCAAGAAAACATGCCCAGAAAAGATTGCCAGCTACTATCGTTCCCATATGTACGAAGAACCGCAAAAATGTATTCTACGCTATGGCTCCGAGTATTATCTTCTGGCAGCTATGGGCATCGGCATTCTCCTGATTTATATGGCAAGTCTGGTGCCCGCAGCAGCGGAGAACAGCATCATACAGCAGTTTCTGCAGGGTGATTTCTCCCAGAGGTTTGCGCTTTGGTTTGCACCTGTCTGCGGAGTCATCAGTATCGTGTTCCTGGTCGTGATGCTCAATACAAATATCCGGTATTCACAGGAAAAAATGACCATCAAATACCCACTGCACAGAAAACGTGAATTTTACTGGAGAAACATCCAAAGAATCGAAATGGCTGCAGTGGAAAAAACGGAAAAAGCGGAATGGATGAAGCTGCGGCTGTACACACGGGAAGGTACTTACAAGATCAGTTTCAAATTCCTGACACATGGAAAAGATGAATTTTTATCCATGCTTTTCAAGATGATTCAAAAATATGGAATTTCCTGCATGCAAACAGATAAATAAACAGAGTTAAGACGGAGATCGGAGCGACCAAGCGAAAGAAAATCCGTACTGTGGACTTCTGCGACACACTGGCGGCAATTCTTAAGACAGCCAAAGCCGAACAGCACAAAAACTGCTTCCGATACGGAGAACTGTACAGCCTCAACTATTACAGTGAGGTCAAAGAAAAAGACCGTACTTATTACGAGGTTTACAGTCTGCCGAGAACGGAAGAAGTCCCTGAGGGATACAAGGAAATATCCTTTGTCTGTCTCAGACCGGACGGAGCGTTTGAATCGCCGAGTACGGTAGGGATTATGTGCAGAGAGGCAAGGAAAAAGGTTGAGGGGTTGGAGGACTTTCATTTCCACCAGCTTCGTCACACATTCACAAGCAATCTGCTCTCAAATGGGGCAGCACCGAAAGATGTACAGGAGCTTCTCGGACACGCTGATGCCAGTACCACAATGAATATCTACGCTCACGCTACAAGGGAAGCGAAGCGTACCTCCGCAAGGCTGCTGGACAAGGTAGTCGGCGGTGAATAACAAAAAGTTTCCCTTGTTTTCGCTCATAAGGGCAAAAACAAGGGAAAATACATAAGGGTTGAGAATTACACTGGCGAAAAGCCTTGAAAATGCAGGGTTTATAGAGGATTGAATAGATAAATCGGAATTTGTGGAGAGATATTTACAGAAAAAGTTCCACTCAAATAACTAATTATTCTATTTTTCTCATTTAGCAAATCTGTTTTAATAGCGTTGACAAATGTGTAAAATGGAACGCTACATTGAATGCTGTGCATCAAAGAGGCTGCCTCTGTTCTTGAAAGCCAGGGTGTCAAATATCGTAATCTGTCAATTGACTCCTCTAGTGCTGCCGGTAAATATGCCTTAGAAATCATGGCCTTTCCAACAACTATACTTGTTGACAGAAATGGCAATATTGTAGGCGAACCAATGCTCGGTGGAATTGATAACAAGGACAACTATGATGCCCTTATGAAGCAGATTCAGTCTGTAATTGATGCAGACAGCACAAATAAATAGAGGTCTACATATAAAAAGCTCCTGTGCATTGCATAGAGAGCTTTTTTTGAACATTACTATAATGTCAAGGAATCTTCTGCATCTACTCACATCTGTAAATTCCCATCAAGATACAGTCTCGCATATTCTAGTGGTTCATCAATGGCAAGTGTGTTTAATGCACAATCTGATCCGGGTGTGGTTCTCAAATTCTTTTCTGCTTCCCAGCAGTCAATGCGAAGCATATAGTCTGCACTGGTATAAACATCAATGCTGTTTCGTCCGGGATTATATTCTGCAAATATTGTTCTCATCGTATCTTATCTCCTTATCGTTCAATCAATTATTTGCTATAAAAATCAGAAGCATTTCAATCAGTTCACCATGTCACTTTTATTTTGTGTTATACTGTTTTATATAATTTTTTGCCCTTGTATTTTCCCTTATCAGAGTTCGTAAACACTGGTGGGACGATATAACACAAGGGAAACAATAAGGGAAAGCTCACCTGCGACAAATCCAGTGTTTTCAATGGTTTGCGGAGAATTTAATAACAAAATATAACAGTTATTAAATTTCTTAAAACAGGTGAAATCTCAATCGGAATTTATCAGAAAATGAGGAATAGTTGAAATGGAGGCGCTATAATAACATGAAGATTGAAGGGAACCAGAAAGAACTGGATGCAATGGTAGAATTTCATAAGGGAAACCGTGTCGAAGGGCTGAGACTGCAAGAAGAATTTGCAGCGGAATTTCGTAAGGAGTATAAAGACAAAGATCACTGTCCTTGCCTGAAAGCCTGTCGTTATCACGGAAACTGTAAGGAATGTGTAGCAATCCACAGAGCGCATCAGGAACATGTTCCTAATTGTATGCGACCATTGATTAATAAAAAATTGAAATTGATGTCAGAATTAACAGAGCATACCTTGGCAAATGAAATAGAAGCTCCACATGAGATTTTAAGAAAATAGGCAAGTCAAATTTCAGTTTGGGGATGGAGAATAATGGTTATGATTAGAAAGTTGCAGAAGGCAGATATAAACAGAGTTGCTGACATATGGTTGAAAACCAATCTGAAGGCACATTTTTTTATTTCCGAACAATACTGGATAAGTAATTATGAATTTGTGAAGGAATTGCTGCCACAGGCGGAGGTCTATGTGTATGAAGATGATAAAATGATTCAAGGCTTTATAGGAGTAAGTGATGAATACATAGAAGGTATTTTTGTTTCTGACGAAATGCAGTCACGTGGCATAGGTAAAATGTTGTTGGATTACATCAAGGATAAAAAAGACAGATTACAGTTAAAGGTATATCAGAAGAATGTCAGGGCAATGTCTTTTTATCAACGAGAAGGATTTACTATTCAGAGTGAAAGCATGGACGAATTCACAGGAGAAAAAGAATATGTGATGAATTGGGAATTTAAGTAGAGATGTTTCTTGTCTAAAGAACAAGAAGACAGCCATAAGAAAGAATGCTGATTGTTGCGTTCAGATTGAGTGTGCTGTACAGCCATTCATAGGGGAAGATGAGCCTTGAGGGCAAGGTTCTAAAGGAGAGAGAAATCTATGATACGTGAAATTGAGAATAGAAGAAGTATAAGAAAATATAAGCCAGATGAGATCGAAAGGAAGTTAATTGACGAGATCATATACAGTGCTTCCCTTGCACCATCTGCTAAAAACAGGCAGCCTTGGAAATTTATTGTATATCAGGGGAAAGAAAAAGATAAACTGGTTGAAGTCATGCGTCATGGTATAAATTCAGAAAAAATGACCCATGAACTTATGCCAGAATGGGCTTTTGCAATACCGGATGCCGAGAATACAGTCAGAATCATGCAAGAGGCTCCCTGCCTTATAGCAGTGCTTAATACCAATCAGCATACTCCATATGCAAGTATTGAAAATGAAAAGCGAATTGTAGAAATTTGTGACTCATTATCAATAGGAGCAGCCATTGAGAATATGATACTTACTGCAACGGGATATGGATTGGGCACCTTATGGATTGCTAATACTTGTTTTGCTTATAATGAGCTGATAGATTTTATCGGAACAGACAGCCAGTTGACAGGAATTGTTGCGGTTGGCTTTGCCGACGAAGCTTCGGCCAAAAGACCAAGGAAACCATTCGAAGAAATTGTTGAGTACAGATAGGTAATCGGAATTTAGAGGGGATGGCACGCTATTCTTCTTGTCCGTTTGTGTATGAGGATTCAGAATGGGAACTTCAGACCTTTGTACGGGAAGATATGCTTATAGATGGTGAGCTGGCAATGGATGAAAGCGGACATTTTCTGATACAGGCGATTTCAGGGGAAGATTCCTATGTATTTTTGGATGAAACGATTCAGCTTGGTGTACCAGAGGCAGATGTATGGGTAGATGATCAGAATAAAATGCATATTGTAGTTCGGGATATACGAACTGCCAGATACAGAGTGACAGATTTTGTTTTTGATTCGGAAGAAAAGACATTTATCGGTACAGATGTACTGAGTAGAGAGGGGATTAATTATATGGGAACCACCGGCAAGTAAGATTGCCTGGCAGGACATAGTATAATGCATAAGTATTGCTTGAAAAACGGCACACCGCATTCTCGTTACTTTAGTGATGAGTTATGAGTTAGGTGTGCCAATTATTTTAATAAAACATAGAACAAATGTTTGCCTCGCAAAGAAATGCATGGTATAATATAAATATGGAAAATGTATATTTCTTACGAAAGAAAAATTACTTTCGTAGGTAGAGGAAATGGTATTCTTTACAGTATCATCTTGTCTAGTGCGCGAAGTATCGAAAACAGAAAGCAGGGAGTTTTATGCAGATTGTATCCAGCTATGGAGTAGAAATTAAAAAAAAGAATATACCGCTCCGCTCTACGCTGGATATTTTTCGGAAAGCAGTTTCCTATCTGATTCCGGTGTATGCAGAGATCTGGGAAGAACTTTCAGAAATCAAAAATCTACAAAAACGCTTTAATGAGGCGGAACATCTGGTACATGAGACAAAAAAGAATCATGCCAGATTTCCGTTTGACCGTCATTTTCCTAAGATGCCATCTTATCTGAGAAGAGCGGCGATTCAACACGCACTTGGAGCAGTGTCCTCCTATCAATCACGCCTTAGTTTGTGGGAAAAGGGAGAACTGAGGGGGAAACCGAAGCTGGTCTGTGAGAATCATGCGATGCCGGTATTCTATCGGGATGTCATGTATAGGGAAGCAGAACCGGGAGAAGATACGGCTTATTTAAAGCTATTTGATGGGCGTGAGTGGAAGTGGTTTCAGGTGAAATTACTTCATACCGATATGGAATATCTTCGAAAAAAGTGGAGCGGGAAAGAGGCATCTGCCCCAACTTTGGAAAGGAAACATCATAAATATTTCCTTCGGTTTTCATACACAGAGGAAG
>ENA-ORRR01001363-ORRR01001363.1-human-gut-metagenome-genome-assembly--contig:-NODE-1363-length-16477-cov-5.95177_pt1 | contig 16477 bp, 15 predicted proteins | sample MGYA00242182_ERZ509148 | MGnify/ENA primary metagenome ERZ509148 (study PRJEB26280, sample SAMEA2338674) | human gut metagenome | biome: human gut; feature: human-associated habitat; material: faeces... | reverse complement strand
CCGGTAATGGCAAAACTTATATCGCCTGCGCTCTTGGAAATGCAGCCTGCCGCCGCTTTAAGAAAGTCGCTTACATTCGCATGCCGGAATTACTGGACGAAATCACCATTGCACGCAGCAACGGCAGTCTGAAAAAGCTGATGAAGGCGTATAAGAAAGTGGAGCTGCTTATTCTTGACGAATGGCCGATCCGGCCTCTTACCTCACAGGAATCCTACGATCTGCTTGAGATTGCAGAGTCTCGCAGCAACCGTTCTACGATCTTTTGTACGCAGTACTAGCCCGAAGGCTAGTATAACCGGATTGATCCGGACCCGAAGTCTCAGAGCCCGATTTCTGAAGCAATCATGGACCGAATTATTCATAATTCGTATGAGATCATGGTTGAAGGAGGTGTCTCGATGCGCGAACGCAAGGAATTTCGAGCAGCTTCTCTGAAGGATAATAAGACGGATGCATAACTAGTTCAGCAGAATGCAATAATATCCCAGTTTTCGAATACGGAACAAATTAACCTGACAGCGCGCCGGTCCTCCCAGTCCGGCGCGCTGTTATTCTTAGTAGGGCTTTAATCCGTGAAAGTGGAGCTGAAAGTCCGTGAGGGCGGCGTGGTTTCTCCGGCGAGACAGCAGCTTTTATCCACGCTGTGGCAAGCGCTATCCACTATGTCGCTCTACTGCGTGAAAGTGTCGCCGAAAGTCCGTGCAGATGCCGCTCTCACTCCGATTTATGCAAGAACTTTTTCACATTGCAGTATTCGATTGATATTGACCTTGATCTGTCAAATCTTCTCCACAATAATCTTCATCATTACAAAGTTCAGGACCATCGTTATAGGTGTGACCGCTATCTTGGCAATAATTGCAGACATTTTCTGAATAACCACTATCGCACACTTTGTAGCAATAAGAACATTTACTACATTCAATACTTTAGAGATAAAGAAAATTAGCACGCACTGGTAGCAGAGATATATCACATATTTCAGCTTTAACGGGATTTTTCCGTTATCCTGGAATACCTTTCGAGTGGCCAGACTAAAGACAAAAGTTACTCCAACCCATGAACTGATAATATTACTCAATTCAGGATTATGCAAAAAGAATGTCAATATAGAATATGTACCGAAGTCCAATATCCAGCCAATACCGCTTAATCCAACGAACTTCACTGCCTGCAAAAGAAACTGTTTCATATCAATGCAGCCCCTTTAAAATCGGTCTACAACAATAACTGTCGCACCTGTTGCTCTTGCCGCGGCAATACCGACATCCGAGTCTTCAAAAATCACAGTATCTCGTGGTGCTGCCTTAAAATGATCCATTGCAAGCAGGAAGCCTTCCGGATCCGGTTTGGGATGTGAGATATCTTCCTGTGTAATGATGCAGTCGAATAAATCCTCTACATGGAAGAACGACAAAATATCCATTACGTTCTTCCTTGACGCGGTGGTTACAACAGCACAATGGTACTCTACCTTCCAGTTTCGGATAATTGAAAACAGATGTTCATTCACTGTTGCCGACGCCAGATTGTGAGCATACGCCTGTTTCTTGGCTTTGTGTACTTCTTCCAGATATTCAGTCGTTCCCATGATTCGAGGAATAAACTCTGTGTAATGCCTGCCGTTACATTTTGTCTTGAAATATTCTTCGTCTAAAGTAATATTATACGGCCGAAGCGCTTCTTTATACGCCAGATAATTTACCTCTCTGGTATCGAACAATGTGCCATCCAAATCGAAAATTGCAAGTTTTTTATCGTTCATCGATACTATCTCCGTAAGTTTCAATAATGTCTTTCAGCAACATCAGCAGGCCGGCATAAAATATCAAAGCACGCTTTCCCGTCTTCTCAATCTTATATGGCATGAGGCGCAGCCAGTGAATGATTTCATGAAAATAGATGCTTCTCACACGTTCATAGGAAAAGTGCTCAGTCATATACTGGTGGAGGCGCGCGTGCAGTTCATCATATACCGACGATTTCGTATACATAAACTGAATTCTGTTTTCCTCACATTCCACATTCTTGGTAGCCATCAAGAATTCATAACCACCATGAATGGATTGCAGCAGCTTGCCATAATCCAGATTGGGTGAATCATGAACATTACCGGTATTGGGATCGATAAAATAGTAATCTGCTGCACCATTTGCACTGCAATTACATATAATATTCTCGATTGTGAGGTCTCCGTGAATTGTGGCATAGGTATCATTGTGAAAAACGCACTGCAATGTTTCTTCACTAAGATACTTTTCATATGCCTGCAGATTGGGATATTCTACGCCATTGATCTGAACGGTTTCATACTCCAGTAGTCTGCCGATACGCCTGGATTCCTTGATTTTCGTGAGATTTTTCAAAACCTTCGAGCTGTAATACTTATGAATCGTAGTGACATCGGCGTTCCGAACATTCCGCTGATATATCGTCGTTTCCAGATCTTCCAACGCCAATCTGATAATACGCCAGCCATCCTCTGCAGGTACTGAATGAACGTATTCAAACAATCCAGTTGCCCCACTGTTAAATGGCATATCATAATAACAATATACATCATTATAGTCTTCGCGCAGTATCTGCGGCACCTTGATCAGTCCTGCATTCTCCTTCAGCCAGCAGATCTGCTGATACAGCTTCTTTCCGTCTTCACCAAACGCATATTTACGAAAAAAAGTTGTTCGGCCATCGGTACACAGCATCGTTGTGGCATTCGATCCCGCAGAGTAATCTCTAATAATTGATATATTCTGATTGATTTTCAGATAATTGCTGACGTATTCTCTGTTCCCGCCCGAAAAATATAACTCCAGAAAATCCAGCCGTTCTTTCGGATTGATATGTGGCAAGAGATTAATGTAGTTATTTTTATCTTCCTCATTCTGCTTCATTTTCGCAGCCACCAGCAGAAGCACTACGAGCGGCAGCAGCATATATACAGCCATATAAAGCAGATGTGAAGGATCTGAATAATTCTCAAACACTGGGATTAGGAATGTACTCATTCGAATACCATTCTGCGTGAACAGCATGGAAAAGACATCAATCCATGAAATATTGCTTCCGACCGAGCTTAGGAATTCACCATACATGTAGTATGACAGCAAATACATGACCCACATACCGACTGTTGAAACCAGAATTTACCTGTGCTTATCTTACGAACGATATCCTTTATATTTGAAATCAGTGCCCATGCAAATTCCAGCAGCCATGCCTCTATATTGTCGTTAAAGATACCTGCAAGCGCTCTGGCCGCTTTCTTCAAATAGTTTCGAAATACATACAGTATACAAGTACCGAGAAGTATCGTAACTGCAATGAATGTATAGAACATTGCCGATTCCATAATCGCAGCATTCTGATAACCACTCACAAAGAACAGCGCAAATATTGCCCCAACGCAGATAATATCCAGATACCGATCAATAATAACCGTCGAAAACGACAGAGAATACTTATTCTTGAGATTCTTTCCTGAGATAACAGCTCGAACGATATCTCCCAACTTATATGGCAGAACATAATTCAACATATAACCGATTGCCAGAGCCTGTGTCAGTTTCTTGCGTGGTGGCTTTTCATAAACCTCAATAAACAAGGTCCATCGGAAAACACGCAGTAAATGCGCTAAGCAAATCAACAAAATCGCGCCGAACAGATACAACAATTTCATCTTTCCAACTTCTTTAGCCGAGCATCGGCCAATGCTGTTTCATACTCTTCAGGAGTGCCGAACGAGATATGCTCGTCTATCTCAAACGTCTTGACAATGCTGCCCTTATCGCAAAGCACATTGTATACACCACTCATGAAAAACTCTTTATACGCGCAGTGCTTTAAGTACGACTCAGCCGCGGTTTCAAAAGTTGTACGATCTTTAAAATAGTATGCACCGCAAATTGCTTCATTGCTTACAACCTGCTTTTCAATCGTTCCCGTAACTCGGCCATCATCATCAAACCGCACATAACTGTAATTGGGGCTATCCGAACGGAACGTCAGCAGTGCGCCGTCAATTTTCTCGTATTCGCCATCCGTGCAGTAGCGATAAAATGACTTAGATGTAAACGCATGGTCGCAGTCATTGAACAGTATCGGCTTTTTATCAGCAATTGTTTTGGCCCCTTCCATGCAGGTCAGTACCGCACCATTCAACAGATGCGGAATAATCTGAACTTTCGCAGCCGGATAGAACTCCCTGATTTTCTTATCAATCTCGAACCGATCAACGTGCTCCTGCAGTACAACAAAAGTAATATCCTGAACGTCCATAAACTTCACAACGGACTGTACCGCCCAATAAAAGAATGGTCTTCCCTGCAGTTCAATCAGCGGCTTCGGCAGCTCAAAGCCCATGTTGCCGAAGCGGGTTCCACCGCCACCCATGGGCATAATTAGATGAATTCCCATTAAAACACCTCATTTCCTATCTGCTTATTTTCATAAATCACGTCATATGCGTATGTCATTCTGGAATATTCATTCTCTCCCACTTCAAAGAGACGTTTAGCCTGAAAACAATATGCGCTCGCTAGCTTTAAAATTTCCTTCGACTGCTTTATGAATTTTGCATTACTAATCTGATCTTCTTCTCTCCATTCCAGCGGAAAGAATTTAAAATTCGACTTTGCATAAACGCCATACATCAACATATACACATTAAACGTCAGCGAATTGATAAATCCCAAATAAAATTTAGATTTCAAATAGCTCACTTTATACATGTTCAGCCCTGAACCCAAATCTGTTATTCGCTTTCCAAGCACAGCCGTCATAAACAGATTAAATACATGATTTCCAAAGATACGAAACGCAGAGTAATTCACCAGCTTGGACTTCTTCTCAAATCGGGAACCTAAGAAGGAGTCATACTTATATGCTTCGCCACTCTTCAGATACGGCACTAAATCCCTAATATTGCCTTGATCATCTCCATGCAGCACGATTACATAATCAAAATCATGATCAATCGCATACTGAAACGCGACCTTGTGTGAGCCACCCAAACCGTAATTTGACTGATTGCGAATCAGCTTTACCTTTGTTCCAGTATTTCGTGATTCCAGATAATTCTCTATCGCTTCCTCTCCATTATCAGTGCTTCGGTTATTTACAATAATGACCTCTGTTATGTAGTTGCATACTTCTGGCGTAAGTTGATTTAGTACCCGTGTAATCTGCTTTTCACAGTTGTACATCGGGATGAATAATAGAGTCTTCAATGTATAGTACCCTCACATTTCGAACGACGTTTTCTTTTTGTTGAAAAAACTAACGCTATACCGATTATTCCCCAAAAATATAGAGACAAATAGGCTGGTAGATAATACATAACGTATGGTGCTGATGATGCCACAAAAACTAGCGGTATTCTTAGAGCAACCACACATATAGCTATGCATACTTCCCATTCCTTATAAACTACCGTTAATATCAACCCCAATATCCCTAGTACGATGGGAATCCATAAGTTCCAAAATATATAGTACATAGGATTTACTGTCCCGTCCAAATTCATACATCCAATTATACGAAACATGATATCTCTAAGTTGCATATTGATCGGCAGTTTCATCGGAGAATCAATTGACATCCAACCATCCCCTTGTGCATCCTGGTATAAGTATTCATCAGAGACTACATTCCTTCGCTGTGCACTGACCCCATCATTCACCACAACTCCACTGCCATCAAGAAATGTATTCCATTGAATCTTTAATGCTGCATTGGGATATTTTTTTAACAGATGTACATATCCATCGATATACTCCTTATAATCATTAGTCGTAAATTTTTCTTGCGTCAATTCATTATTCCAATACAAGTCTTCCGCCGATGTCTCAGATTCCTCACGAATCTTCTGAACCTGCACAGTTTTATTAATCTTATCTAACCAAACTTTATCTGTGCTTTCATTTGCTGCTCGTACCACCGCAGTCATGGGATTCATCGTTGCTGTAATAGAATAGTTTAAGTTACCTATCATTAAATTATTTAATTTCCCAATGCCAATAGTTCCTATAGCTATTATAAGCACACAAATAAATGCTCTTGATGGCCGAATAAGTTTTCTATAGAACAATGCAAAGATTATAGCAACTGCTGCAACGTAGTATATGCCTTCGGATCTCCAAGCTGCAACTATAATGGTCAACAGTACTAGTTGAACACAATTAATTACGCTGATTTCTTCTTTTCTCTTATATATTAGAACAAGTCTCGTAATTAACAGTAATTCTAAAAATGAATATATTCCTATTCTATAGCCAGAATATAAGTACGACAGTATTGGCGGAAAAATTGTGGGTAAAAATAACAGTACATCTATTATCCAATGTTTACAGTTAAGTAAATTTACCTTTACCTGCGAGATGCAATAACCCACAACAAGTGCCGCAACCAATATCTGTATAATAATTTCACCTGTACATAACGGAATGGTCTGCAAACACAAAATATGAAATAATCCACTAAAGAAATGCTGCCATGGCGAAAGGCCGTAATGCTGAGCTTCTGAAAGTATCCAAATATCATCCCATGTGTAATTTCCCGGCCATTCTGCCATAAATATACTTATCACAATTGCAAAATAGGCAACCGAAATGCGAACATTTATCTTCTCTATTTTCCGATTCCTATAGCTATAGAGACAGGTACACCTATAAATAATGGTGAAAAGAAAGCAAAAATGTAATATTCCAAACACAATTGGATGTGGATTATTGCCTATAAAAAAGCTTGTGGAATACCCACTCAAATGCATGAGTAGCCATAAAACGCCTGACACTATCAATGCATATTCCGAACACTTCATATGTTTTCTATCCACTGAAAAATATTCATCGCAGAGTTTTCGAATCATCTATTCACTTCCTAATGTTTGCTGAAGAATGGATTGAATTGCTTGTTCCAACTCACTGCCGTCTCCGGCATTGAATACCGGCATGATAACACTGACCATCGGCATCGCAATTCTCCCCTTTCTTTTCATCACTTATTTCCGATATCCTTCCGGGTTTCCGCTCTGCCATCTCCAGGTATCTCTGCACATAGCCGTCAAGTCACGCTCCGCCTTCCAGCCGAGCACCTTTGCGGCCTTATCTGCATTCGCCCAGAACTCCGGCAGGTCGCCTGCACGGCGTGCGCCGAACTCGTGCTTGATTGCAACGCCGGTCGCGTTCTCAAATGCGTGAACAATCTCCAGAACGCTGTACGGCGTGCCGGTACCAAGATTGAACACCTCAACGCCCTTATGCTGCGCAGCGTACTCAACTGCCTTTACATGACCGTCCGCAAGGTCCATCACATGGATATAATCGCGGCGGCAGGTGCCGTCCGGTGTCGGGTAATCGTTACCGAAAATCGTGAGATGATCGCGTCGGCCAACGGCAACCTGCGCGATATACGGCATCAGATTGTTCGGAATACCCTGCGGGTCCTCGCCGATACGACCGGACTCATGTGCGCCGATTGGATTGAAATAGCGCAGAAGAACGACAGTCAGTTCCGGGTCAGCCTTTGCCGCGTCCTCAAGAATTTCTTCCATCATGACCTTGGTCCAGCCATACGGGTTGGAGCAGCTGCCGCGCTTCATCGTTTCGATGTACGGAATCGCATTCTCCTCGCCGTAAACCGTCGCGGAGGACGAGAAAACAAACTGCTTGACGCCTGCCTCCTGCATGCACTCGAGCAGCGTCAGTGTGGTGTCAATGTTGTTGCGGTAATACTTCAGCGGCTGCTGTACCGACTCACCGACTGCCTTCAGACCAGCAAAGTGAATCACGCAGTCGATCTCGTTTTCTGCGAAAATCCGCTGTACTTTGACTTTGTCCTTCACGTCAGTCTCGTAGGCGCGAACCTGCTTTCCGGTGATTTCTTCGATACGATTGATAACCTCCGGACAGCTGTTGCTGTAATCATCTGCGATTACTACGTCATGTCCGCTCATCAAAAGCTGTACAGCGGTGTGTGAGCCGATATAGCCTGCGCCGCCTGCTAACAAAACCGTCATTTTCTATCCTCCGTTATAAGCACTGCAAGTACTGTCCATAGAGTGTCATGCCGAGCTCTTGTCCTGCTTCGTGTACCTGCTCTTCTGTCAGCCAGCCTTGGTTAAAGGCCAGTTCTTCCAGGCAGCCGACATAGCGTCCTGTCTCAGCCTGGATATTTCGAATAGTCTGTCCGGCATCCATCAAACTGTCTGCTGTACCGGCATCCAGCCACACGACGTCCCGCTCGAGCGGGAGCACCTGCAATTGATCCCGGCGTAAGTACTCCAGATTTACGTCAGTGATTTCAAGCTCACCGCGCTGCGACGGCGTGAGATTTGTCGCAATCTCCATTGCCTGATTATCGTAAAAATAAATACCGGGAATGATGTAATTGCTCTTCGGATGACGCGGCTTCTCTTCAATCGAAATAGCCCGTCCATCCTCGTCAAACTCTACCACGCCGAATGGCCGCGGATTTTCAACCCAGTAGCCGAACACCGTTGCACCGTTCTGCTGCTGTGCGCCCTTACAGAGCACTTCACGCAGCGTATCGCTGTGGAAAATGTTATCGCCCAGCACAAGGCATACCGAATCGTCTCCCACGAACTCGCGGCCGATGAGCAGTGCGTCCGCAATACCACGCGCGACAGGCTGTTCTGCATAGCAGATATGAATGCCGAACTGACTTCCATCACCGAGCAGCGCGCGGAAGGTATCCGTTTCGTTCGGTGGCACGATCACCATGACATCGGAAATGCCCGCTTGCATGAGAATTGCAAGCGGGTAGTAAATCATGGGCTTGTCGTAAACCGGCAGCAAAGGCTTGCTTATCGGTTTTGTCATCGGGTAAAGGCGCGTGCCTTTGCCTGCGGCTAAGATTAGACCTTTCATAAGTCACTCACTTTATTACATAAATATTGCAGCAATACGTTTAAGCATTGCGCGACCCGCGCTTCCCTTCGGGAATCGTTTATTCATAATTTTATAAAATTTTACAAATAGACCATCCAAGTACAAATCTGACAGTTCCTGTGGAAGTCCGGCTATGGCATCCATTGTTTTGTTCAAATTGTGTTTTTCGATTTCCTGATTCCAAAAATCCAATGCCCCAAAACTATTCCCCTCACCCAAATCATCTTCAAAAGGAAGCGTTGCAAAAATTTGACGATCTATTGGTTTGGAATAATGCAGATAATACTCAAACGGCGCAGACAGCGCATCGAGAGGCAGAATAATTTGTTCTCTGAATTTGCCGAATATATTGACATAATCGCAAATAAATTTCAAAGCTGAATTTTGAACAATACGCGTGATTAAGCTGCTCGAATATTCTTCCATGTAATCTTCGAACACAGGTTCTAACGTGCCTTTTTTCTCGACATACCCTGTTGTAGATGGTCCCAACTCCATCATCAGATGTTCTCGCATAACGCCTGTAATACTAGGTTTATTCCCATAAAAACATTCATTGGGACAATGAAATTTGCTTTGACGCTTAGCTGCAATTTCAGAATTAACATGAATATAAAGACTTCCTACCGGAAATCCGAGAAGATTAGACAGAGCAGATTCCGGACGGCCATTATAACCTACATCAAAAATATAGTCGCCAGGATGAACGATCGCCGAGAAATATGCGGATAGCTTTTTGTGATATGCCGGAAGCAATGAAAAATCCAGTACATAATCAGATAGCACCTTTATGCAGTTTTGATATTCTGGAATATTTCCGAATTCGCGATCGATAAATATATGATTTCTTTGAAAGATGCTTTTTATTTCAGCATTCGAACAGGAAATGATTGGACGCAAATATTCCGTCAACTGTTGAGGCGTAACACGCAAAACATTAATCTTATGGTTCAGGCAATATAGATCTTCTTTAGTTGTTATATCCGCAAGGATTAAAGCCTTACGGGACAGCCGAATATAATTCGATATTGTGTTGGAATCATTCAATAAATCGAATGCCTGCTTGACCAGATAGCCATCACGGGCAACAAAATGTATAGTTGGTATATTACGCTCTTTTGCTATTTTTAAAATCCACTCACTAAGTGAAAGTAAGTGTGTTCCCAATCCCCAGTAACCAATAGAACGTGGGTCGGCATTGAAGTCACTTCGCATATTGATAGAGACGAATGGATTGCCATACAAGCGATTAGCGATTAATCCGGTTACATTGCGCAATCCCGGAAATGCACGCATTGTTTCCGCATAATCCTCATGAGAACCGGCACGATTCCAGATATTTTTATATCCATCACCCGAATATGTGCTAGGATTGTGATTTCGAAGAATATCGATTGCCTTACCAACATGGGCTGTCTGCCAACCATGCTTTTGTGCTTGCTGGATATCAGAATCCCAGTTGTCACCTATATGCAAAATTTCTGATGTTTTTCGCACATTTAAATCGGATTGGACGTATTTATAAAGCTGACCGGATGCCTTGGTCAAAAGCATCTCAGAGGATAAATAAATGGCTTTATACTCGTGATATCCGGATTTTTGCAGTATGGCTTCGATCGTATCTCTGGGAAGATACATGTCAGAGCAGATAATGATTTCCTTACCTGCGTCTTGAGCAAACTCGTACAGGGTTTTACCGATTTTACGCGCACCGCAAAAATAAATCTCCAATTCCAACTCACGAGCCTTCAACCGCTGAAGTCTTTGCGGAGCAATGACGGTTGTTTCAGCCAGAGTATCATATATTTGATCGATGGTAATTTCCTGAATTGATGGATGCAGCATTCTCTGTTTTTCACGACAGTATCTTTCAGCATTGATGCGCAACTCTGTAAAGTCTATATAGGATGACGTTTCTTGATTTAATTCATCAGAAAGTATGTCGAACAAATCGGTTGGTTGAGCAAATGGACGTTCAATCAACGTATCAAAAATATCAAAGCTGACGTATTTCGTGTAAGGGGATATAACAGCCTTTATTATATCTTCAAGCCAGCTGAAACTGTCAGATAACTCTGTATTAATCGAATAAAAAAATACATTTCTTTCGCCGAAAGTATTCTGATAGTTAAACGCTTGACGGATGACAGGTTCATAGCGATGAACGCCCATGTCAATCACCAATTCGTGATATATCATACTGGCAGCATTAGCCCGCCAGTTCAGGAAATGAGTTTTTACAGAATCCAGCTTTTGTGCATCATATAAAATCTGATGCATGAAGTTAATTGCAGCAGAGGAGTCAGCAATATATTTCAAATTCCGCTTCTTATTTTTATTAAGAGAGGTAGATGCGGCTTCGTGCTTAAAGTAGAAGTACAACACGTTATGCACATTGACAACCTTCTGCGCGTTACTCCATAAACCAGAGGAAAACGCAATGTCCTCCCACATCAACATATGGCCATGTTCTTCCGAAAATTTAATAAAATCCGGCAAGCATTTCTGCCAAAGCTCCATGCGGTATAGCTTATTCCAGACCACCGTCCAGCTGAAGCAAGTGCCTTCCTGTTCCATAAATGCTTTTAGGATATCTTTGCCCTCCAGGCAGTAATCCTGTATTCGGAATGGATCGAGATTGATATAGCTCCTGGATTTTCCATCGGTATCAAAGCACCATTCGCCGACAGTAATATCGGCATTTTCAGCTTCGGCTTTTTTCAGCAAGGTACGGAACCAGTCAATGCTGACATAGTCATCGCTGTCAACAAAGGCAATATACTTTCCACGCGCGATTTGTGAGCCGGTAATGCGAGCTTGAAACAGGCCTCGATTTACCTCGTGACGTGCGACCTTGATGCGGTCATCCTGCTCGACATATTTTTGAATAAGTGTCGCCGAGGTGTCGCTGGAACAATCATCCACTAAGATAATTTCCAGATTACGATAGGTTTGCTCCAGAATGCTGTCAACGCAGCGTTCCAGATATTTTTCCATATTATACACGGGTACAACAATAGAAATGAGCGGACCGTTATCAAGAAAACAGCCCGCGCTTTTCGTTCTATTTTGAGGTGTCTCTACCATATTTCTTCCCTTCTACTATCTGTTTATCGCTGAGATAGTGCAGCCCTGTAATTTTTTCTTTCTTCACGCCAAGTACGTCACTTCGGAAATTATCTCCGATATGAATAATCAGTTTCTTCGGATACTGCTCACGTACTATCCGGAAAAGACGTCCATCGGCTTTTCCAACTTGATACTCGCAGGAAACATAAACCCGTTCAAGCTGCGTAAATCCGCAGTTTCCCAGCAACTGAACAATCACTTCCTGAGGAAGATACATATCCGAAACTGCAATAATCGTTTTTCCCATGTCATGCAATTTCCGAACGAATTCAGCCATTACCGGATTAGCATAGCAGCAGTCGAATTCCGTCTGAATTTCTTTCCGCTGAATCTCATCGCACCTTGTTCCATACAACGGCATCAATTCTGTATATATCCCTTGTAATTGCACCTCAGTGGTTGAAAAAAGATGCTGCATCTTTTGGCGTGCAGCATACTCTGCCTGTATTCGTGCCCGTGCAAATCCGGGAGTGCTCATAGATTTTTCAACCAGTGAAAAAACATCTGTCGGGCGAGGTACCTGTCTAAACAGCAGTGTATCGAAAATATCAAAAGATATGACATCATATTGCTGTAAAACCGATAGTATCTCATCGGCGTTCATCGTTTTTTTTGCTTTGTAATCTGCAAATAAATCCGTTTCTCCTGCTCGTTTAGGTATGATCAGCGTTCTTAGCGCAGCTGTTTTTTCACCGTCGAACAGGCGTTGATAAAACTCATATTGCGCTTGCGCATTCCGATGTTTTATTAAATCTTTTACTCTCTGTTTGGTCTTTTGCAGCACCATGTTCATCCTTATCATTTATGCTTTTTCAGCCGGCTGTACATCCTCCGTGCAGGCGAGTTTTTCAGCATCTCCCACGCAAGAATATTCCACCGATACCACAAACGTCTCGGCGCTGGGAGCAGCGCCGCTACTCCGTAGGGCCATGCCAGATCCTGTATTTTTACAGCGGTCTTTTTCAGCGCTCGCTTAAATTGAGCAAACAGCGTATAATTTTTCAGCTGACCCGTCTGTGCTTCATTTGCCAGTGCCGAGTAATAGCTTTCATATATGTCATCGCAAAACTGCATCTGTTGAAACGCTGCAACAATTTCCGGCTTAGGACGATACATCAGTTGACGGATAAGCTGTCTGCTCATTCGTTCAGCCCTCGCCAGTTTGAAGTCCTTGAATTTCTTATCTGCTATCTGCTCGGACGCAAAATTAGTAATCAACTCGATCTGTCTCCGGACGAATTCGTTCTGTTTTTCTGATACCGTATCTCCAAAAACAGGAACAATCCCATTTTGCGAATATTGATATCCTAAAGTCGTCCCATGCGGTGCCGCACATATGCACTCGAATAGATTATTCGAAAAACGCACTTTATCACTCAGTCGCCCAGATGGCCCGAAATACCAGTGCAGATAAGTGCTGTTCGGCATCTGAGGCGGCTCTTGAAACAGTCCAAAGTAAAAGCCGATTATTTCGCCTTGATAGTGTTCTGCGTCCATCAGCTGACGCAGACTCCGCTGCATCGAGCCGTTCCAGCCAGAGTCGACGATTGCGACTGTGCTGTCTTCAAACAGCTTTTCCTGCTTAAAATACTCAATAGTAATTGGATATGCTTTACGCGACATTTCGCAAACCGACTCTCTATACAGTGCATTATGTCGAATTTTATCCGATAATTCGAACGTTTCAATTCGCGTGAGCAGTTCATCCTTTTGCTCTTCCGTTATACCAACTTCGCGGAGTATCCTCGCTTTTACCTTATCCGATAATAACGCTCGTTGAAGCATGGAGTTCGGTGTAACCTGATAAGAATATCCGAGCAGCAGATCATATGCTTCTTCGCCAATCAAGTGGTATGTTGGCATACGCAGCGCTGCTCGAGATGTGTATAAATAGCGGCACTCAATATCTAAATTGAACTTTTCACATAATACAAGCGCAACCTCACGCATAACATATCCGTCACGAGCTAAAAAGTATAGCTTGCGGATGTTTCTGCGTTTGGCTTCAATTAGAACCCACCATACGAAGTCCCGTAAGATCGGTGCGCTGTATTTCTCGCATATTTTCGATAGCTCTGTATCATATTGTGTATGCATCGCACACCTCGGTCACATTTCCAACCATCTTCACATCTCCATGATCCAGCCAGACCACACGATCGCATACTTCTCTAATCTGATCAAGCGAGTGCGACACGAGCAGTACGGTCGTACCGCCGGACATCATTTCCTTCATACGGTTCAGGCTTTTATGCTGAAACGCCTCATCACCGACAGCTAAAATTTCATCTGCGATAAGCACTTCCGGCTCCACCATAGCGGCAACCGAAAACGCTAGACGCATCAGCATACCGGATGAGTAGTTACGAATCGGCACATCAATAAACTCACCCAGTTCAGAAAAAGCAACGATTTCATCGTACTTCTCCTTGAGAAATGCCTCCGTGTAGCCTAAAATCGCACCATTGAGGAAGATATTCTCACGTCCTGTCAAATCCATATCGAAACCCGAACCCAGTTCAAGCATAGGCACAATATTACCGTTTACCGAAACGCTGCCCTCCGTAGGTTTCATAATGCCAGAAATGATTTTCAGCATTGTGCTCTTGCCGGAACCGTTTCGTCCGATAATTCCCACGGTTTCGCCGCGATTAACAGTAAACGAAACGTGCTTGAGCGCTTCAAATTCCTTGTATTTCAGCTTCCCGCGCAGAGCTGTTGTCACAAACTCTTTGAGCGACATAATCCGGTCATTTGACATGCGAAAGCGCATGGTAACATCCTGTATTTGAATAATTGGTTGACTCATTTTTACTGCCTCTTACAGATACAGGACGAAACGATCCTGTGTTTTTTTGAATACCGATGCGCCTACGATCAACGTGCCCAGTGCGAACAGCGCACATTTTACATACATAATCGGCTCAGGCGAAATGCCGTCAATCAAGCAGGAACGCACAAAGGTGACGTAATAGTACAGCGGATTGACGTTTACGACCCATGCAAGGTGTTCTTCCAGAATGCTGACTGGGTAGAAGATCGGCGTCAGATACATCCAGATCGTGACCAGTACACCCCACAAGAATTGAATATCACGGAAGAAAACCATCGCCGACGCAAGGAGCATACCGAGTCCCAAACAGAAGATTGCAAGGCAAATCAGCGGATAAATCACCAGAATATACGCCTTTGTCGGCCAAAGTCCCATGATCAGCGCTACGATTGCAAGCGGGATAAGCGAAATCAGAAGGTTGATCATGGACGACAGGATACGTGTCAGTGGATAGATATACTTCGGCATATATACCTTGGTAATCAGACTTGCGTTACCTGTAATAGAGTTCAGCGCCATACCGCACGATTCAGAAAAATAATTGAAGATTACGTTGCCACAAAGCAAGTAAACCGGAAAGTACGGAATATCAAAGCGAAACAGGTTGGAAAACACGATATACTGTACCAGCATATTCAAAAGCGGATTCAAAAAGCTCCAGAATACACCCAGAACCGAACGCTTATACTTGGTTTTGAAATCGCGGTCGACGAGCTGTTTGATCAGAAAGTGATACCGTCGCAGCGCAACCATTGCATTGAGGATCAGGCTTTTCTTGCCGGTCTTGTGCTTGTGAAGCAATATCATCAGCAGCGCCGCGAAGATTGCCGCACCGACGACCGCGAACTGCCAGTAATGCAGACCGGTCCAGATATAGTCTCGACCAGTTGCTGAGAAGGCGAGTTCACCTGCAACAGCTTGTCCATTGACATACAACTGACCGTTTTCAAGCGTTGCATCGGTTTTCATCACCGGCGTGAGCGCGTCACCTGCCACTGCATCGGGCGATGTGATACGCAGCGCAAGCGGCGCATTGCAGACCGTTTCCATTGCCGGGAAATCAAACGTCGTAACCTGACCTTCCGTAATCTGATCCGCCTGCAAATTCTGATCAAGCAGGACTTCCTGCGTTGCCAGGTTCACAAGCTGCACGTTCACCGTGCCGTGATTGATGCGGTTGAACACGCCCCACTGCACAGAAAGATGCTTAAAAATCTGAATTTTCGGCGTGAACTGCTGTTCCACAACCGAACCTGCTGTCAACTCAACCGTCGCAGCGTTCGCTACCGGCATCTCAATATTGCCGCGCGAGTCGCGATAACGCAGCTGCTCTCCGGAGAGAAAATAAAACGCCACCGCAAGCACCATATACGCGACGAAAACAATCGAAAAAATCTTCTTTAGTTCCCTGGTCGAGAACCCCTGCTGTGTTTTTGACATGAATTTATACAACCTTATCCTTAATCTTCCTCGGGCTCCTCTACCCACTTCTTAAACGTCTGATGCGTCACGCCGAGGCGTCTTCCGGCCTCTCTGAGCGAAACCTCACCGCGCTGCCACTGCTGCTTTAGCGTTTCGAACTCCGCGCCGCGCTCCATCGGCT
>ENA-ORRR01001357-ORRR01001357.1-human-gut-metagenome-genome-assembly--contig:-NODE-1357-length-16559-cov-3.46255_pt1 | contig 16559 bp, 8 predicted proteins | sample MGYA00242182_ERZ509148 | MGnify/ENA primary metagenome ERZ509148 (study PRJEB26280, sample SAMEA2338674) | human gut metagenome | biome: human gut; feature: human-associated habitat; material: faeces... | reverse complement strand
CTGACTTATATTCAAAATAATAGTCGCAAAGATAAGATTTTTATTACATTTGCAGTGCACATTAACTTTCTGTTAACATGGAACACCTTCTCCACTATGTGTGGAAACATAAATTATTCCCTCTCAAAATACTGCAAACCACCAAAGGCTTACTGGTAGAAATTATCGATTCCGGACTGCAGAACCCTGATGCCGGTCCCGACTTCTTTAATGCGAAGCTGAAGATAGACGGTACATTGTGGGTGGGAAATATAGAGATACATACTCATTCTTCAGACTGGTACCGTCACGGTCACGACCATGATAAAGCATACGATTCTGTGATTCTGCATGTGGTGGCCGAGGCAGATGCCGAAGTAACCCGTTCCAACGGTGAGCAAATCCCCCAACTGCTATTGACCTGTCCCGAGAATGTACAAACCCATTATCATGAACTCTGCATTGCCGACCAATATCCTGCCTGCTATTCCATCATCAGTTCTTTATCCAAATTAACGATTCACTCCTGGCTGACAGCCCTTCAGACCGAACGACTGGAGCAAAAGGCAAGGCAAATTGCCGAACGGCTGGAACGATGTGACCGTCATTGGGAAGATGCCTTCTTTATCACTCTTGCCCGTAATTTCGGTTTCGGCTTGAATGGCGATGCTTTTGAGACGTGGGCAGGACTGCTTCCATTTCGGGCGATAGACAAGCATCGGAATGATCTGTTTCAGATAGAGGCTTTTTTCTTCGGGCAGGCCGGTTTGCTGGAGGAGGCGTTTTTAAAGAAGGAGCAGGAAGATGAGTATAGTCTCCGGCTTCGTAAAGAATTTCGCTATCTGCAACGGAAGTTTGAAATAACTCAGGTGATGGATGCCGGTTTATGGCGTTTTTTGAGGCTTCGTCCGGAAAACTTCCCCCATATCCGGTTAGCACAGTTGGCCTACTTGTATCAGAAAGTTGATAAGCTTTTTTCGCAGATGATGGAGGCAGAAACCTTGCCGGAAGTGCGTCAACTACTGTCTACTCATGCTTCTGCTTATTGGGATAATCATTATATATTCGGCCGGCCTTCTTCGCAGAAAGAGAAATCGATGGGAGAGAGGTCACAGGACTTGATTGTGATTAATACCGTTGTTCCTTTCTTATATGCTTATGGTCTGCATAGAACCGATGAGCGGATGTGTGATCGTGCCGGACGTTTTCTGGAAGAGTTGAAAGCGGAGAATAATCATATTATCCGGTCGTGGGGAGATGCCGGGCTACCGGTCGGTTCGGCGGCAGATAGCCAGGCATTGATACAGCTCCGCAAAGAGTATTGTGATAAACGGAAATGTCTCTTTTGCCGTTTCGGATACGAGTATTTGCGGAAGAAATGAGTCGTTTATTTCTCTAATAACTTATAGACTGCATTGAGAAGATCATTTTCCCTGTTGGGTCTGGGGGCGTCACGGTTTACGATGTTTCCTTCCTTGTCTATCAACATATAGGTGGGGAAGGAGCGGACCTGCAGAAACTTCTCAATAGCACTTTGCTGCTCATCGGGCAGGTTATAGTGGACGGCAATTTTGCCGGTCAGTCCATATTCCTTGATAATGTTTTTCCACGATTTGTCCGAGGAATGGTTGCAGAGATACAAGAATATCACGTCTTTTCCCTCAAACAGCTTCTTGGCACTTCCTGCATATTGCATCATGTCCTTGCACGGACCGCACCAGGTGCCCCATACATCCAGATAAACCACTTTCCCTTTATAAGGCTCGATGATTTTGCGGAATAATTGTTCTCCGTCTGTGATCTCTGCCAGAGGTTCGTTAGGCATCAGGCTTTCGGGATATTCGATGGCCTTATGGGATATTTCTTCGTATATCCCTTGTTGGTTTAATACATAAGCCTGTAGGGAAGGATTAGAAACTTCTGCTTTGAATTTACTGATGAGGCTGTCCGGCAATTCTTTGTGAGTCTGCTGCAACATCTCATAATAGCAATTTGCCTTTAGTATCTCCTTTAATTTTTCGTCCATTTGCAGGGAGTCAATGATAGCAAGGGTACGATTGATGGAATTAGCGAGCAAGTTTCCCATCATATAGTCATTGAAAATTTCGTCTCTGCCTACGAGGCTCTGTATTGTTTTGATGCTCGGTTCCATCTTTTTGTTGTAGGCAGCCATTGTCAGCGAGTCAGCAGTATTCGCAGCTTTCATTTTTTCAATTTCTTTTTCGAAGTTACTGAAGGCGTGTAATGCGTCTTTTTCTTCTTGTGATAGCTGAATCTTTCCGTCCCTTTCAAATTTAAGATAGAGCATTTCCATCTTTTGAGGAGTTACGGTCAATCTGTTTGAAGAAGCGGGAGCAATGTCCGTTATGTATCCGACGTAATCCCGCAGGAAAGAACCATAATCTCTGAGAAGCGTATAAGGCTCTACCGGACGGGGATATAGTGCCGAGTCTACATAACTCATAAATTCCGGTTGCAGATGCTCCTGCTTGTTACGGTCTACCGAAAAGCGGCGTTGCATCAGGTCGCGTGCAGCGTTGTAGCGGATTTCCTGTTCTGTGTAATAGCGGAATTTGTGCGAGAGAAGCGGATGATCATTGAGCATCTTTGCGCGATATTCTGATTTATGACGGATGATATCCTGCGTCTTTTGCAAATATTCCATATTACCCATCTTTTTCCCTTCGTCGTAGCCGATATATTCACTGAGCCCTTCGTGGCTCAGCAGTTCGTTGAGGATACGTGCCTTTTCTCCCATCACTAATTTCTTTTTGTCAGCGAAGTCCACATAGAGGAAATAGCTCTCTCCCGGCTCTACGGATGTCCAGATAGTGGTACGTCCCCAATCGATGAACACGTTGTGGCTGTTCAATACAGGGAAACGAAGGGTAAATCTTCCCAGTGAGTCGATGGCGGTGGTATATTTTTCTTCTCTATCGGTGATCATATCCGGCACGGAAACTTCGAAAGGACGTGTCGAAGGCAGGTTACGCAGGTATCCGATGAGAGTCACGCTATCCGTTTGATAACCATTGTCGACGAAAGGAGTGGTGTCAGCTACCGGATAATCGGGTAGATACTTGTCGTTACAAAGAACATATGTCTGTGCCTTTTCTTTTCCGACAGACAGGGTGCAGGATGTTTCATCTTTACGAGTTAAACGCACTTTCAGTTGTTCCGTTCCATTTTTCAGGATGATGGTGGTTCGATTCTTTTGGATGCTTATCGACTCATAATCCCAAAATTGACATTGGTAGACAGCAAAGTCTTCGAAGAATCCGATGCGCCAGTCTCCGGTCGCTTGATTTATCCAACATCCGGCGAAAGCATATATTTCAGGGCGTGAGGCGATGGGAGAGACTTTTTCATTTTGCAGTTCAGCGGCTACGTTCATTGTTTTCGGCAGGGGGAAGCTGAGGTAAAGCAGTTTGTATGATTCTCCGCTTTTGACGAGCAGCCGATATTCTTTATTGAGAAAATATCCGGCCGATAAGATATCCCATGTTTTTCCGTCATAGAGCAGTTTTCCGTCACGGGTGAATTCGTAGATTACTTTTCCGGATAATCCTTTCACCCATTTCTGATAAACACGGTCGGGCAATGTAAGGGGAGTGAGCGGTTCCGTGTGGTCGGGGACTTGCTTGCGGATACAGTTCTTCGGCTCTTTCCAGCCTTTGTACCAGATGGTGGCGGCGTCATTGCCGGTAGGTGTGATACGGAATTCCGTCGTATCTCCTTTCTGATTGCGTAAATGGAAGAAGTAGCTGCCGTCAGCTTCCTGTTTTATCTGTTCGGCATAAAAAACGACATAATAGTTCTCTACGAAATTCTCTCCGATGAGCGGACCGTTCCAGTCAGACACATTGTCTGCTTTAAATTGCCAGTAGCCTCGCAAAGATTCGGGAATTGTCTGATAAGTGCCGGATTGGGCGAAAGCGATAGTCTGTGTACTGCATAAAAGCAAAAGACCTATCAGGAGAAAACAGTAGGGGGGTCTCATGGTGTGTTTTTATTTAAGTTAGTATTTCGATTTATGACAAAGGTATTTTAATACCGGAATAATGAGGTGTGGTAAGTTTATTATTTGTAGTAGTTTAACTATTTTCTTCCCGATTCGTATCAAGATATTGAACTTGTCATTATCTTTGCAGCGTTATTTTAAACTCTTAATTTATATCGTGTTATGAGAGCTAAGAAGTTTGCATGCTGTTTGATGGTCATGTCATTGCTGGCAGGTATTTCATTTATTTCCTGTGGCAATAGCTCCAGGGCGAAAGTAGAAAGTGAAGCAGCACAGACAGGAGAAGATTTCAAGTCGTTTCTGGATAAGTTTACTTCCAGTGCGGCGTTTCAGTATACTCGTGTCAAGTTTCCGTTGAAAACGCCGGTTACTTTATTGGCGGATGACGGGGAAACTGAGAAAACGTTCCCTTTTACGAAGGAAAAGTGGCCGTTGCTGGACAGTGAAACGCTGAAAGAAGAACGTATCACTCAGGAAGAGGGCGGTGTTTATGTATCTAAGTTTACGCTGAACGAACCGGCGCATAAGGTATTTGAGGCGGGATACGAAGAATCGGAGATCGACTTACGTGTGGAGTTCGAATTGCTGCCCGATGGAAAATGGTATGTAGTAGATTGTTATACCGGCTGGTATGGATATGATTTGCCGATTGCAGAGCTGAAACAAACCATTCAGCACGTGCAGGAAGAGAATGCGGCTTTTAAAGAACTTCACCCTTAAAAGCAGGACCGGCAGAGAGCATATCGGTCATTATCTATAAGATATAGCACATAATTTGAACTATTTTGTACGATTTGAACCCCTCTTTCCAACAAAAGAGGGGTTTCTTTGCATTCGGAAGATGAACAGGTGATCTTCTCTGTAAATACCGGCTAATGATAAACCGATTTACCATCGGACCTAAAACGATATATTCTATGATAAAGCAATCTTTTACTCTGTCAGTGACAATGCTGATATTGTCTTTTCTCTGTCCGGCATTCCTCAATGCGCAGATAGTTACGGATGAGCGGATGTTCTCTTTTGAAGAGCCGCAGTTACCTGCCTGTATAACCGGTGTTCAGTCTCAGTTAGGCATATCCGGTGCACATTATAAAGACGGGAAACATTCGTTGGAATGGACCTTCGAACCGAACGGGAGACTGGAACTCCGGAAAGACCTGAAGTTTGAAAAGAAGGACCCGACAGGGAAAGACCTGTATCTTTCCGCTTTCATCGTATGGATATACAATGAGCAGCCTCAGGACGCTGCTATCGAGTTTGAATTTCTGAAAGACGGCCGTAAGTGCGCTTCTTTTCCTTTCGGCATCAATTTCAAAGGTTGGCGTGCGGCATGGGTCTGCTATGAACGCGATATGCAAGGCACGCCGGAAGAAGGAATGAACGAGCTCCGCATCGTGGCTCCCGATGCAAAAGGACGCCTTTTCATCGATCATCTGATCACTGCGACAAAGGTGGATGCCCGCCAGCAGACAGCCGATCTGCAAGTCCCCTTTGTCAATGCCGGCACTACCAATCACTGGCTGGTACTCTACAAACACTCCCTGCTGAAACCGGACATCGAACTGACTCCCGTAAGCGACAAGCAGCGGCAGGAAATGAAACTGCTGGAAAAGCGTTTCCGTGACATGATCTATACCAAAGGGAAGGTGACGGAGAAAGAAGCCGAAACCATCCGTAAGAAATACGACCTCTATCAGATAACCTATAAGGACGGGCAAGTGTCCGGAGTGCCCGTTTTCATGGTGCGTGCTTCCGAAGCCTACGAACGGATGATTCCGGACTGGGACAAGGATATGCTGACCAAGATGGGAATAGAGATGCGTGCCTATTTTGACTTAATGAAACGGATTGCCGTGGCTTACAATAACAGTGAGGCAGGATCACCGATCCGCAAGGAGATGAGGCGGAAATTTCTTGCGATGTACGACCATATCACCGATCAGGGAGTGGCTTACGGTAGTTGCTGGGGCAATATTCATCATTACGGATATAGCGTGCGCGGACTTTATCCGGCTTATTCCCTGATGAAAGATGTGTTGCGGGAAGAAGGAAAACTGCTCGAAGCGGAGCGTACGTTGCGTTGGTATGCCATCACCAACGAAGTATATCCTAAGCCGGAAGGCAACGGAATCGACATGGATTCTTTCAATACACAAACCACCGGGCGTATCGCAAGCATTCTGATGATGGAAGACACACCGGAGAAGCTGCAATACTTGAAATCCTTCTCCCGATGGATTGACTACGGTTGCCGTCCTGCACCGGGACTGGCCGGTTCTTTCAAAGTGGACGGAGGAGCTTTCCATCACCGTAATAACTATCCTGCCTATGCCGTTGGAGGACTGGACGGGGCAACGAATATGATATATCTTTTCAGTCGGACAAGCCTTGCCGTTTCCGAATTGGCACACCGGACGGTCAAAGATGTCCTGCTTGCCATGCGTTTCTACTGCAATAAACTGAACTTTCCCTTGTCTATGTCCGGGCGCCATCCCGATGGAAAGGGGAAATTAGTTCCCATGCACTATGCGATAATGGCAATTGCCGGAACTCCCGATGGAAAGGGTGATTTTGATAAAGAGATGGCATCCGCCTACCTGCGTCTCGTATCTTCCGATTCCTTTTCTGCGGAACAGGCACCGGAATATATGCCGAAAGTTTCGAACGTTCAGGAGCGTAAGATTGCCAAACGACTGGTAGAGAACGGTTTTCGTGCCGAACCCGATCCACAGGGTAATCTTTCGCTAGGCTATGGCTGTGTATCTGTGCAACGGCGTGAAAACTGGTCGGCTGTGGCACGCGGACATTCACGCTACCTTTGGGCAGCCGAACATTATCTGGGACACAACCTCTATGGACGTTATCTGGCACATGGAAGTCTCCAGATACTGACAGCACCTCCGGGACAGACAGTGACTCCCGCCACCAGCGGATGGCAGCAGGAAGGTTTCGACTGGAACCGTATTCCGGGAGTGACTTCCATCCATCTCCCGCTGGACCTGCTCAAAGCCAACGTGCTGAATGTAGATACATTCTCCGGAATGGAAGAGATGCTTTATTCGGATGAAGCCTTTGCCGGCGGCCTGTCACAAGGAAAGATGAATGGTAACTTCGGAATGAAACTGCACGAACACGATAAGTATAACGGAACGCATCGTGCGCGAAAATCCTTCCATTTCATCGATGGAATGATCGTTTGTCTGGGCTCGGATATCAAGAATACAAACACGGACTATCCAACGGAGACGACCATCTTCCAACTGGCGGTGACAGATAAAGAGGCACATGACTATTGGAAGAATAATGCGGGTGAAGGAAAAGTATGGATGGATCATCTGGGTACCGGATATTATGTGCCGGTTGCTGCAAGATTCGAGAAAAACTTTCCGCAATACTCCCGTATGCAGGATACAGGCAAAGAAACGAAAGGAGACTGGGTATCATTGATTATCGACCATGGGAAAGCACCGAAAGCGGGAAGCTACGAATATGCCATTCTGCCGGGAACCGACCGGAAGACGATGACTGCCTTTGCAAAGAAGCCTGCCTACAGCGTATTACAGCAAGACCGGAATGCACATATCCTTGAATCGACTTCGGATAAGATAACTTCTTATGTGCTTTTTGAAACTCCCCAGTCACTGTTTCCCGGTGGATTATTGCAGCGTACGGATACGTCCTGCTTAGTGATGGTCCGTAAGGAATCTGCTGATAAAGTATTATTGACTGTAGCTCAACCGGATTTGGCATTGTATCGTGGTCCGAGTGATGAGGCTTTCGATAAAGACGGAAAACGTATGGAGCGCAGCATCTATTCCCGCCCGTGGATTGACAATGAAAGCGGTGAGATTCCTGTGACGGTGACTCTGAAAGGCAGGTGGAAGGTAGTGGAGACCCCTTACTGCAAGGTGGTATCCGAGGATAAAAAACAAACGGTGCTTCGCTTCCTCTGTAAGGATGGAGCCAGCTATGAGGTAGAACTGGAGAAATAATCTTTTGTTCTGTGGCATGCTATCTGAATAATCAGATCCCCCAAGAGCATTTACGGCCAAAGGAATCGGCTGTAATAGCAGCAATGAAAGCTGAGGAGCCTACATATCGGTCAGGCTCTCCACAGTGATTTGATAGCCGTTTTGCTCTCATGCTCTAACAAATGGTCTGTATCCTTTTATTCATCGTGGTTTTCGGTGTGGTAGCAACTGTGGTGGCAGGTATGAGAGCAAACGGTTGCTCTCACTCTGTCTCATCCTGATCTGTCTCATTTCTACAATGTTATCTTTTGACTTACAGGATGTTAATAGCTGATTTCTCAACTGTTAACGTTTGATCTCTCAGCCATTAATAATTGAGAAATCAGCTATTAATGACTGAGAGATCATCCATTATTGACTAATAAATGATTTAATGCTTCCTAAAAGAACAGGGCAATTGAAATAACTGATACGGTTGAGTTAATCGGATCGGGCGGTCAAATCATCCGAATCGAGTATTTCTCCTGATTGTTTCATGGGGCGAAACTTTTGGTTTCATGCCTTGAAACCTTTAGTTTCAAGTAATGAAACCAATGGTTTCAACCTTTGAAACTAAAAGTTTCAAGCGTCTGAAACTTTTTGAAACAAATTGAGACTGACTAATAAGTCAATAGTATCATTAATTCCCTTCCCGAAGGAGGAGATTTAAGATACCACCGACTTTTTAGTCGGCCTTAAAATGATGTAGGAACTTAAATTCTGTTGAATGATCTTCTGCAAATTAGAACATGAACATAGCGACTGCTACAATACGGTTGTTGCTGACGGAGTGGGTGTCTATGATTTTACCATCCGATTTATCCAGCTTGCCGTACCATGCCGAACTCAATGTATACTCAACTCCGAACTTCCAGTGAGGAACGTTGTAGGTAAGTTCAGCTCCGGCAGTTACCAGTTTATCGAGGTTGGTTCCTGTTCCATAGAGTTTTTCAGAGACTAATTCGTCGCTTGTTCCTAAGTTTTTGGCGTATCCTACAAAGATTCCCGGTTTCCATTTTTGTCCGTAGACTACATTCAGCCAGGAACTGGAGAAGCGTATCGGAGTGTACTCCTGTTCTTTTGTCTTGTTGTCTATGTGCTTAATTCCAAATCCTCCCAAACCGGATGCTTGTGTCAGGTTGGAACCTAATACGCTTTTGGCGCCGATGAACCAATTTTTATTGGTATATTTTACATGGGCCTCATAAGAGAGGGTAGTGATACGTTCGTCTACTTTGTACGTATGTGGGATTGATATAGTACTATTGGTGGTCGGATCAAGCATCGTTTCTTCCCATGAAGATTGAGTACGTGGCTTTAATGAAATCATTTCAATGCCGGTACCCGCCAGAAATCCTCCGTTTTTGTAATCTGCTCCGACATAAATCTCAGGGATATTGCTCTTCTTTATGTATTCCTGACTTTTACCGGCAGGTCCTTGTGACAGATACTGAGACTGCCATACCAATGCTCCGGTCAACTGAAGGTGTTTGTTGTTGAAGCGATAACGAATCTGCGGTGCACGGCTGAACGGCTGGAACGGTGCTCCTACGGAAAGATTAAGAATCTGAGGAGAAACATCACCGAACAACGGATGCCATGTCTGACCTACCAGCACAGCCGACTTTCCCCAGTCCAAATTAAAGTATGCATGGCGCAGACGAATGGTGGAGTAAGAAGTTCCCGACCCGCGGAAGTCCACTTCCACTTTGGCGGATGTCTTGGCTGTTCCCAACTTCGGGCCTGCCACATCCAGTCCCAAACGGGAATATAATGTATAGAAATTACTGTTCGATGTAGCGTTCAGGTCTTCACCATTGCCGTCGAGCAATTCATCTTTGGGATACATGTAGAACAATCCGTCTACAGTTTCCTCGTTGGCACGGCTGTTATAGTAGAAGTCCGTGCGAATCTGTCCGTAGAATTTGAATTTAAAATCCTTTAATTGTGCGAAACTACTTGATAGTGTCATCAAGCAGAGAGATAATAGAATGTATTTTTTCATAATGTGCTTGTTAATAAACGGGCGCAAAATTACATAAAATAACTGATTATCAATCTACCGTTGATTAAAAAAGGCACCGACAGCCTGATAATATTTGCTGATATTCGTACTTTTATGAATCGCTTTCAGTACTTTTCTGTCGGCTTGGGGTGCCAGGTATTCCCAAAAAGTCTTCATTTTAGTCAGTAGCTGTCTCTCTCCTCCTTCCAATAGCACGTCGTAATTGTTGTACACGCTTTTGTGCATGGATTTCAGTCTATCCCTCATTTCATCGGGCGCAAGCGTACGGTTTTCTTTGTATTCCAGTGCTAAGGCCGGATTTGCCAGTAGTCCGCGTCCTATCATGATTCCCGCCAGGGAGGGGAATTGTGCGCTGATGCGTTGAATATCTTCCAAATTATGAATGTCTCCATTGTAGACAAGCGGAAGTCGGCAGACCTCCCGGAAAGCTGAGAATCCTTGCAAGTCAACTTCTCCTTTGTAACCTTGTTTGCCCAGACGGGGGTGCATGGTGATCTGGCGCAGAGGCAGGTCATTCAGTATGGGGGCGAGTGCCAGGCATTCATCCGGCTGTTCCCATCCCAGTCTCATTTTGACGGAGAAGCTGATCTGCGGATATCGGGTGACAATGCTGAGCAATGCTTTCACCTCTTCGGGATAAGGAAGGATGCCGGAGCCGTTATGACGTTTCGCCAGAAGCGGGAACGGACAGCCTAGGTTTATATCCACTTCCTGATATCCTTTTTCGATGAAAAGGGATAAAATCACTTCTGCTTTCTCTGCCGAAGAGGCTATCAACTGAGGAATCAGGTGGGTTACCCCATTGTTCTCGGGTTCGATTCCCCGGACATCTCTGCGGCGAAAGTTCCCTTTTTCCAATCGTACAAACGGAGTATAATAGGTGTCTACACCGCCGAAGAAGGCGTCATGTGCATTGCGGTAAATTGCTTCGGTGTAACCTTGCAGCGGAGCAAAATGGATGGGTAGTGTATCTTGCATATCTTTTAATTTGCTGCAAAGATACGGAAAAGTAAAAGAGAGGAACCTCACGGCCCCTCTCTTTTGGGTGTTAAATTGATTAAAGTCTGATTTTCATATACGTTTTTAACTGAAGGTTAGAAAAATCGTGCGGGTGATTGGTTGTTACTTAAGGGCGTTGAGCCATCCGGGTACATAGCCCAGACGTTCCCGCAATTGTGCCTCGTACAAAGATTCGGGGGATACCTTCATACCGGTACTTTCTTCGTATGTGACTTGTTGCTGCTCTTTACTGGGAAATTTCACATTCATACCATGTGTACCAACTACGATAGGCGGGAAAATCTTCCACCATGTATCGCTGTCGCTCCACCATGCGAAGTTAGAAGCGTGAGAGTCTGTTCCGGTCACATTCAGATTCCATAGGGTGAGGTCGCCCAAGTGATTGGGGACTTCATTTTCATCGCCTCCTGCGCGGTAGTATACAAGTCCGCCGCTGCAATTGTCTATCAGCGTGGCACGGGGTTGTGTGGCGTGGGATTCGAAACAGGCGTCATTGCCCCAGGTTACGTTCCATAATACGGTTCCTACACTTGGCTTCGATACGCCGCAGCCGTGGAACTGCCCTTGACAACTCTTTCCGTATACGTCATTTCCTGCGCTTTCATCGCGGACTTTGCCGATAAAGACGCGTGAAGAACCTTGCGAACGTACGGCTGAATGTCCGCGTTTTCCACTGATACGGATATCGTATGCCGAGCTGTTGGCAGATTCGGCAAAAGTAAGCGCTTCGCTGACACTCTCGAAGTGGACGTTGCGTACCCATGAATTGACTACACGTTGCAGCAGCAGCGGTTTGTAGGCTCCGTCGTATTGCCAGCCTACTTTAGCCTGTTCGGCGTGTCCTTCTCCGTGATGGGCGTAGCCGTCCAATGCGTTTCCTACGAAGCTCAGGTCTTCTATACCGACATTCTCCAGATATTTGTACGTGCGGATTTCCCATCCTTCCGTATCGTTATACTTGATGTCGATGTCGTGCATGATCGGTTCGTAGAAAGTGATCTTGCCGTTTGCGGCGGATTTCACCTGATGAAATTCGGTGATTTTTACTCCGTATAGGTCGTCGGAGCTTTGGTTGATGGAGATAGGGGCTTTTGCTATCGCCCAGTTCTCGTTGAGGGCAATCGGACCGATTTCCTTCTTTACCAGTTCCCTGTCTCCGCTGCGCAAGCGCAACTGTACCCACTGTCCGGAGGAGATTCCGGTGGTTCCACTGACTTTCACGGTAAAGTCTCCGCGCTTGGCATTCTCGGTTACGGAAGCGAGCTTGGGGGAGTTACCGGCATTGTTCGGACCGTTGGTGTGCTTGATTGCCAACAGTATAGGTGATGAACTGAGATTGCTGATACTTGTCGGCAGATTAGGCGTTTCCATGATCAGACGGGTCTTGTCGGGACCGTCGCCTTTGATCACAAAGTTACCGCCATAGATTTCAATGCCACTGCTGACATTGTTGTTTTTCGAGTCAACGGCGTCCTTCTGCTTGCTTTCGTCGCGGGTGTTGTCGTCATCGTTGTGAAGAACGTAGTCGCCTGCGGGGAAATAGATTACAATCTTCGCGTTAGCGTTCAGCTTGTTGGTTCCGTTTACTTTTGTCATACCTTTCTCTTGCAGGATGCTGATCAGCGCTTCACGGGCGGTCATGTTCTTGGCGGTCATGCGCTCTTTTACGTTGATCACTTGGTATCCTAAAGAAAATGCGCCTTGCGGCGCACTTTCTCCATGATTATATCCGGCATACGAATAGTCGGGCAGCACATTGTTTTCTCCTGTCTTGAAGTGTTGCCAGGCTATTGCCGAGTTGGCATCTATCTTCGTGGTCAGCAGTTTTACCGGAAGTTTCACTACCCGGCAGTAACCTTCTTTCGAGAATATCTTGATGTAAATCTGTTCTTCGTATTCTTTCCCTTGCACGTTTGTTTTGGGGGCGGTGACGATCAGTTTGTTTTCCGTCAGTTTCACGCCCCATGTCTGGTTTTCGATGGTGGCTGTTTCCACGTTGGCTTGTTCTACCACGAACTCCTGCTTTTGTCCCAGACCGAAAGTGGCTGTGCCTTCATACTTGATTGTCAGGTAGAAGTCTTTTCCGTAGATGGGGACTTTTACTTGGCTGTTGTCGGCACGGATGGTAAAGGTGATCTGCCCGGTCGCTTCGTCGATGGTCACGTTGCTGAACAGGGAACTTGCGTTGGCAACGGCTTGCGTTCCGTCGGCAATCTGGTTGTTGCCTAGTTTGTTCCAGGTGCTTCCGTTGTCAATAGAGACCAGCCAGAAACCGTTTGCATCTACTTTCAGTTTCGGGGTGACGCCTGCTGTTCCCGCTTCGGGGATGGCGCTTACCGGTTTGTCGTTAACGAGCAGTTCGGTGGTCATGTCGTTGATGGTATATGCCCAGTGACCTGACGCGTTGACGCTGAACAAGGGCATATCGTTCATGTCTACTTTGCCGCTGTATATGGTTACAGTTTCGCCGTTACTCAGTTCGATGGTATAGTTGTCCTGTTCATCCTTGCTATATCCCACCACCAGAATCTTACCTTCAACCATCTGCTGATAGTTGCTGATGTCCGAGTTCATCTGTTCTATGCTCGCTTCCAGATTGGCTACCCGTTCTTTCAGGTTGTCAATGTCGGAGCGCAGATCATCCCGTTCGTCGCACGAGTAAAGTGCGACGAGGAGGGTGATACATATGATTGATATTACTTTTTTCATACGTTAGTCGATATTAGTTGGTTGCACCGTATTCGGCATATTCTGCATTCGGAACGAAGATACCGTTGGCGAGGTCGAAGGTGCCGCCGTCGAACGGATTGGATGTTAATGCTTTCAGTTCTTCTGCTCCTTCAAACGGTAGTTTGCCTCCATAGAACATTTGCCAGTTATAGGTCATAGTTTTGTAAAGGAGGTTATCTGCGCAAATATCTCCTGTTGGGGATGTTATCTGAGGACGAATGATGACTACATTACCTGTTCCGTCTGTATTTGTCCAGAAGATATTATTTTTAATAGAGGTTTTCGCCAGATTGCCTATGTTTACGTAGCCACCGGTATTTGTTTCCAAGTTTATAAATGTATTGTTTTCTATGGTCAGATTGGCTATACCTGAAGCTGAACCATTGAATAAAACCAATTGATTTACTTTACCTGACGGACAATAGAATGTGTTGTTTCTAAAGATGACATTGCCATAATCCTGATTCTTATTACTGCTGGTATTGATAATAAACTGTTGTGTAACAGCTGTTATCTTGATTGTACTATTTTCCATGCTGAAATTGGCAATACTCCTTTTGTCGTTAGTAATGGCACTTACAGGTTTGCCATTGAGTGCAATCTGACATTGATCAAAAGCTACGTTAGCAAATGACTCGTCTGCATAAACAGTAAACAGATAATTAGTGAATCCTTCGGCTGCTTTAAATACAATGTTTTTACACAAGAAATGTCCAGTTTCGGTATTTTGTCTGAGTCTGATATAATTTCCTGTAATTGCCACTGTACTGATGTTTTGTGAATCATCTCCGATGAAAAGCAAATTAGCGGCATTTGTGGTGCTGTTATAGTTGACTGTAACTCCTCCTTTGATAAAATAGATGCCTGGAGTAGTGATTGTCTGATCAGTATCAATGTATGTTGCATTCTCGAATTTAGTATTATTTACTTCAATTCCATTTACCGTAAATGTGGCTCCGCTATTATATAAAGCATAGTAGCTGTCAACTACCTCTACAGCCTTCACCTGAATCTTGGCAACCGCCCAACTGGCACCCTTATTAACCTGCACTGTTACGTCGGAACCGTTATCCGCCGTTGCACGTGTACTCATTGCGTTTGCCGGAGCTGTAATGCTCAATGTAGCTACATTGGTCGTTTCATCCGCTTCGCTCACAGTAGCCACCCATCCGGCAGGAGCAGTAACGATAATGTTTTCACCTTTCACTTTTACAGTCGTAGTGGCAGTCTTGCCATAGCCTATTTCCCAGTATCCGTTCTTCATTCCGGTTTCCGGTTCGGTGATTTCGCAAAGCAAGTCTTTTACGATAGGGATAGAGATGGCTTCCGTCTGTCCTTTCAGTTTGACAACGAAGAATTCCCCGGTTGAATCTACGTATACTTCCTCAAAGAAAGAGTCTGCACTGCTTCCTCCGGAACCATCGCTGACTGCGGATACCTTTTGACCGTCTGTGTCGAGTACGTCTTCCCAGCTGGTTCCGTTATCATAACTTACCTGCCAGAAACTTCCCTCGTCCGTAATCCGGAACTTGGGAGCTATACCATCCTTACCGGGAGTGCCCACAGCCTGAACAGGTATGCCATTCTGCATCAATACCTCACCGTTCACTACCCATTGGCCCTCATCATTGACAGTAATCTCAGGATAAGCTACTTCTCCCTTCGAGCCTTGTGTCAGTGAGATGGTTTCTCCGTTACTCAGTTTCAGTTTATATGTACCGTCTGTATTCGTCACTTCTGTGATAGTCTGACCACCTTCAAGCAGTCGCTTGATAGCTGTCATGTTATCGTTCAATAGACTGACTTGTGCTTCCAAAGACTCTACGCGGTCTTTCAGATTGTCAACATCGTCTCTCAAGTCGTCTGTATCGCACGCTGCCAATGCAAACAGCGCAAATGCGGTTAACATGATTGATTTAAAGTAATTCATAGATATAATGTATTAGTTATTATTTTATTCGTTTATTGTTATTCCACTACGTTTACCACCATGTGGTAAGTAGTCGTGGAGGAATGATCGATATTGGCATTACGAGCGAGGAATGTCACGTTGTAGATACCAATTTGATTGTAGGTATATGTGTACTTATCCAGACGCTGGGTAATATCCTTTACTTTCGTTCCCTGATCGGGGCTGCAAGAGTTAACGGTAATCAGATCGGAAACCAGCCAGCTGTATTTCAGCGGATCGTTGGCATTCGTACTATGGATGAAGAAGGAGCCGCCGCCTACACCTGTCAGGTTCCAGATACCGGATACGTTATTGGTAACTGTCCCGTATTCACGGTCTTTGGTCATGCTGGTCTGATCCTTCAGATTCCATTTGTTCTTCATATTGATCGGAGTAAAGCCGAAAGAACCGGCAGAATATTCTGCTTCCTGTCCGCTCGTCATCACATTATTGATGCGCATCCGCTCAAAATACATCTTGGATTGTGCCACTGTATTGTCAATGCCACGGTAGCAGATAGCGATTGCAATCCGTTTGCCCATGTATTCTTTCATATCAAAACTGTATGGAGTGGCGAGAACGGCATTGCCTACCGCCGCTGTCGGGAATGCGGACTGCGGAACCAGTTCTTTCCATTTGCCGTCTTTCTCAAATTGCTCTACGAGCAAAGAGTCAGCTTCGAAATTATCCTTGTATAATCCGGTGAATTCGTCGGAGATATATACGTGTTTCTCCAATGTCGTGCTCGGGTTACCGTACTGGAACCAGATAGAGAAGTTCAGCATAGACGACTTGATCTGTGAAGGATCAATCGTTAGA
>ENA-ORRR01001346-ORRR01001346.1-human-gut-metagenome-genome-assembly--contig:-NODE-1346-length-16696-cov-11.1362_pt1 | contig 16696 bp, 8 predicted proteins | sample MGYA00242182_ERZ509148 | MGnify/ENA primary metagenome ERZ509148 (study PRJEB26280, sample SAMEA2338674) | human gut metagenome | biome: human gut; feature: human-associated habitat; material: faeces... | reverse complement strand
ACCGGGCGGACAGTGGACTTTCACCACACAATCACACGTGCGCTGCCGGGCGCACCTAAACACATCGGCCGATCTGCAAGCAGACCGGCCGATGCATATGGCTTTGCGGCGTTTCGCCTTACAGCTTCCTGCGCCGCAGCATGATGAGCTTCCAGGCCGCGGGAATAACGAAGAGCGAAAGGAGCGGCGCCGTTACCATGCCGCCCACCATCGGCGCGGCAATGCGGCTCATCACCTCACTGCCGGCGCCTGTTCCCACCAAAATCGGAATCAGACCGGCGAGCACCACAGCCACCGTCATGGTCTTCGGACGAACTCGAAGCGCCGCGCCATGCTCAATAGCTCGGTCAAGCGCCTCCACCGTAAAGGTCTTGGGATCGGCCAAGGACTTATCGTTCTGCACGGCATGCCGCAGGTAGACGATCATCACCACGCCGAACTCTGCCGCGAGACCCGCCAAAGCAATGAAGCCCGTACCCACGGCCACTGACAGTCGGTCGCCCAATAGATAAAGGAGCCAAATGCCGCCCGTAAGTGCGAAAGGCAGACTGCCCAAAATAAGGAGCGACTCTGCAAAACGGCGGAACGCCAGATAAAGCAGCACGAAGATGATGAGGATGGTCATCGGCACCATCAGCGTCAGGCGATCCTTGGCGCGCTCCATCAATTCGTACTGCCCCGAGAAGGCCACGGAAACGCCCGGCTTCAGAGACACCGACTTGGCAATGGCTTCACGAAGATCCCCCACTACCGACGCCATGTCGCGATCACGGGCATCGACAAAGACCCAGGCAGCCGGCCGGGCATTTTCCGTACGGAGCATCGAGGGACCGAGAGACGTGCGGATTTCAGCCACATCCCCCAAAGTCAGACTCTGACCGGACCCGGAAATGATCGGCAGATTGCGGAGCGCTTCAGGTGAATCACGCCAGCTCTGCGGGAAGCGGATCGTGATCGGATAACGCGCGATCCCGTCGACGACGTCGCCCGCCATCTCTCCGCCCACGGCGGACTTAACGTAGCTCTGCACGCCGGCAACGGTGAGTCCCCAGCGGGCAGCCTTGAGACGATCAACGCTGACTTCAACGTAGCGTCCGCCCGTCAGCCGTTCAGCAATAGCTGATACGACACCCGGAACCGTCTTCGCGGCCTCTTCAATCTGCTCGGCAGCGCCGTCGATGTCGGCAAGCGACTGTCCGGACACCTTAATGCCAATGGGGCTCTTCACACCGGTGGAGAGCATGTCGATACGGTTGCGAATCGGCATCACCCACAAGTTGGCCAAACCCGGGAGACGAACGGTCTTATCGAGCTCGTCGATTATCTTTTCCATCGTCATGCCGGAGCGCCATTCACTTTCGGGTTTGAGCTGAATGGTGGTTTCAATCATCTCCAAAGGCGCCGAGTCAGTAGCCGTATCGGCGCGGCCGGCCTTGCCGAAGACCGTAGCGACTTCGGGCACGGTACGGATGAGCTTGTCGGTCTTTTGCAGCATGGCTGCAGCTTCAGATGAAGACACCCCCGGGAGCGTAGACGGCATATAGAGAATATCGCCCTCGGCAATCTGGGGCAGAAATTCGCCGCCCAGCTTTTCCACCGGATATAGGCCGCCGATAAGCACCAAGAGCGCCGCAAAGAGCGTCGTCTTCGGCCGGCGCAGCACGCCCATGAGGAGCGGCTGATAAAGACGCACAAGCCAGCGGTTCAGGGGATTTTTGTCTTCGGGCGGAATCTTGCCGCGAATCCAAAGTCCCATCAGCACCGGCACGAGCACCACAGCCAGGAAGGCCGAGGCGGCCATCGACCACGTCTTCGTCCAGGCGAGCGGTCCGAAGAGACGCCCTTCCTGGCCTTCAAGCGTGAAGATCGGAATGAAGGAAAGCGTGATGATAAGGAGGCTCATAAAGAGCGCCGGTCCTACCTCAACCGCTGCTTCCGTGATGACCTGCCAGCGCTCCGCGCCGGCAAGATCTGCCCCAGGGTGCGCCTCCTCCCAAGCTTCAATATGCTTGTGGGCGTTCTCAATCATGACGATGGCCGCATCAACCATGGCGCCCACGGCAATTGCAATGCCGCCGAGGCTCATGATGTTGGCGTTAAGCCCCTGGAAGTGCATCGCTATGAAGGCGAGTGCGAGACCGAGCGGCAGTGTGATCACCGCCACCAGTGCACTGCGCACATGCCAGAGGAAAATGGCGCAGACGAGCGCAACGACGATGAATTCTTCAATAAGCTTATGCGTGAGGTTTTGGATGGCACGGTCAATGAGTGAGCTTCGGTCATAGACCGGCACAATTTCCACGCCTTCGGGGAGCGCACTCTTAAGTTCCTCAAGGCGCGTCTTCACAGCAGCAATGACTTCACGGGCGTTGCCGCCGGTACGGAGCAAAATAATGCCGCCCGCGACTTCACCTTCGCCGTCAAGCTCTGCGATGCCGCGGCGCATTTCCGGCCCCAGGCGGACCTGAGCGACGTCGCCCAAAACCGTCGGCGTTCCCGAAGCATTTGTTTTGAGCACGATGGAGCGGAAGTCGTCCAGCGTCTTCAGGTAACCCTGAGCGCGCACCATGAATTCGCTTTCGCCCATCTCGATGGAACCGCCGCCCGCTTCCTGATTCGAAGCGGAAAGCGCCGTCTTGATGTCCCCCACCGTAACGCCGTACTGCTCGAGCTTCACTGGATCCGGAATGATCTGATATTCCTTCACGGCGCCGCCCACGCTCGCCACTTCGGCTACGCCCGGGATGGTCTTGAGTTCATATTTGAGAAACCAGTCCTGGAGCGCTCTCAGGCTTTCCAAATCGTTCTTTCCGGATTTGTCCACCAAAGCGTACTGATAGATCCAGCCCACACCGGTGGCATCCGGGCCAAGCTCGGGCGTGACGCCGCTCGGGAGTTTCCCGGCAGCCGAATTAAGCGACTCCAGCACGCGCGAACGCGCCCAGTAAAGATCCGTTCCGTCCTCAAAAAGAACGTAGACAAAAGAGGTGCCGAAGAGTGAAAAGCCGCGCACGGTCGAAGCGCCCGGCACGGACAGCATCGTCGTGCTGATGGGATACGTCACCTCGTTCTCAACAATTTCCGGCGCCTGTCCCGAGTAATCGGTCTTAATGATGACCTGAACGTCGGAAAGGTCGGGAAGCGCATCCACGGGCGTCTTCAGCACCGCAACGATGCCGGCGATCGCGAGCAAAAGCGCGCCGAAAAGAACGAGTACGCGATTTTCAACCGAGGCGCGGATGACGCGTTCAATCATTTCGCGGCTCCTTGGGGTTGTGCTGCCGCCGAGGGCGTCGGGCTGCTGAGGTCAAGCACCGTCTGGGGCTTAGACGCTGTTCCGAGAAACTCATCCGGCGCTCCGTGCCTCATGCCCTGCGGCATGCTGCTCTGCGGCTCGCTCTGAACTCCAGCCGACGAAGCCGGTTTCATAGGATCTGCGGGCATCGTCATGGGCGCCGCAGCGCCCTCATTGGCGCTCGGGCCGTCGGCAGCCGGCTGCATGCGGGCAAGCGCCCCTTCAATATTGGCTTCGCTGTCGATCAGGAAGACGCCCGATACCACCACGTCTTCGCCGGGCTGAACACCCGAGGCAAGCGCTGTCTGTCCGGACGATTCACCGAGGATGCGAACGGACTTCGGAATGAAGCGCGTGCCTTCACGCACGATCACGCGGGGATTTCGCCCGTCGTCAATCACCGCCTGCGAGGGCACGAGAATGCCTTGGGCCCCCGGCGCCGCAAGGAGCAGCTTGGCCGTCATCCCTGGGCGCAGTTCAAGATTGGGGTTGTCGACCGAAAACCGCAGATTCAGCGTACGCGTAGCCGCTTCGCCCTCGGGCAGCACTGTCGGCGCAGAAGCCTCCCAAGTGCGGCCGGGGAAGGCGTCGACAGTGAGCTTAAATTTCGCTTGGGAGAGATACGGCGCATAGCGCTCGGGCACCGAAGCTGTTACCCAGAGCGGATCAAGTCCTTCAACCGCGGCTACCGCATCGCTCTTCGTGACGTTCATGCCGTTTTTCAGCGCGAAAGCGGTCAGCACGCCGTCAATCGGAGCGGCAATATGAAAGCTCGTGCGGACTTTCTTCGTACGGCGAAGCGCTTCAATGTCGGCATCGGGCATGCCGGCAAGCTTGAGGCGCAAAAGCACAGCGTCGAGCTCAGCACGGCTTCGCTTTAATTCAACGAGCACCAAATATTCACTCTGCATCTCCACCCATGACGGGATGGTCAGCTGAGCGAGCGGCTGCCCTTTTTTGACAAAGTCACCGACCGTCACCGGCGCGACAGACTCCACAAACCCCTCTGCCCGAGCCTGCACCTGAGCCGTATGGTGGCCGTTGACGAGCACTTCCGCCGGGAACCAGCGCGAAAGCGAGAGCTGCCCCGCCTCGGCCTTTGCCGTCTTCAGCCCCAGATTGGCCGTGAGCGTCGGATCAATGACAACGCCCTGAGGCTCAAGATTTTCATCCTCGCCGCCCGATAAATCGGCTTGAGAAGCGTACTTGGGCACCAGATCCATGTCCATGAAGGGCGACGGACCGGATTTCTCAAAGTGCACGTCGGGCTTCATCGGATCGTACCAGTAGAGCACGGGCTTGCCGTCAGCGTCCGGTTCGGCGAGCTTCACCTTGGCTTTGGGCTTCGACGAGGCTGCGCCCACGGGGGCATATTTCGGCACGAGGTCCATATCCATGAAGGGCGAAGGACCGGGTTTGTCGAAATGCACGTCCGGCTTCATCGGGTCATACCAATAAAGCACGGGTTTGCCGTCGGCATCGGGCTGCGCGAGTTTGACGCCGGCAGGCGTCTGCGGAGCTTCAGAGCCCGAATGTGCTGCTGATGCTGATGTCGATTCAAGGAGCCCGAGCCGCTGCGCAAAATGTTCGAGTGAAGACTGGTGCCGCCAAACGGCATATCCGCCGGCAGCTGCGCCGGCGGCCAAAGCGACAACCACAGCAAGCACCGTGAGCACCGGACTGCGGCCGGTCTGAGTCGATGGGGAAGATGAGGTGGACGGGGAAGGCGACGTCATGGGAACGGTCCGTCAGTCATTTTGTCGATGCGGCGATTGGGCGGCTGACAAAAAAGGGGTAATACGAGGAGAGCCGTCGTCCCGGCGAGGGATGACGGCTTGAGGGTCGATCAAGCAAAAACTTGCCGACCAAAGCAATGCGGACTGAAGCGCTGCTGCGTTTCGGCCAAAAAAGCCCGAGGGAGCGGCAGATCAGTGCGCGGCAGAGTCCGGCAGTGCTTGGGGCGATCAGCGTTCGATGCTCTGGAGCACCGAGAGCTGACCTTCCTGCGTGAAGGTGAAGTGAATCTTGTCGCCCGCCTTCAGACCTTCAACGAGCTTGGAGTCCTTGAAGGTAAAGCGCATCGTCATGGCCGGCCACTGCAGGGCGGCAATGGGTTCATGCTCAATCGTGACCTTGCCGTTGGCTGCATCAATAGCCTTGACAACTCCGACAGCCTGAACGGCCGGGCTCTGTGCGGCCATATGCATGGAATGGTCCCCCGCCATCATGTGATGTTCATGGCCGGACATATCCATATTCATATCGGCAGCCTGAACGGCACCGACAGTCAGAACAGCAGCAAGAGCGGCAAACGTGCGAATCATGGTGATCTCCTTTATTGCGTTTTGCATCTGCGGGCGATCCCTGCCGTCTCAGGAAGATGGTCGAAAATCAGGGATAACCCTCAACGGACTGCAAATATACAACCAATACGGAAGATGTAGGGGATTGTCCTATCATGGCGGAATTTTGCCGGCAAGATCATTGTTGGCTGAAATTCCCTCTGCCGCAGTCTTTTGCAGGATTTCAATCAGCTTTTCCGCATTTTGTCTTTGCGATTGGTTGCAATTCTCATTGCAGGGATGCTGATCGTCTTCTGCGTTCTGGGCTCCCAAACATCAGGCGCAGACTATCTGTTATATAAGGAACGGCTTACGCTGTCTATCCCCCTACTGCCGCAGCGGATTTCATTATTTATACGTCAAACGACTTAATTCCTTCACATCAATCCCTGAAGGCTGAAATTTTCTCAAGTTTATAAAGATATGCGGGTTGATCTTCTCAGACGTTCAATCGGAAGATACAATGCCGCTCCATAGAGCTAAGGGATAACGTGAGTACAGTCTGCCAAGCTCTTCTACCCCAACCACCCGCACCTATTCATAAAGCTATATCAAGGTGCAAGCCATGAAGATCGAGGAGAAGTTCGTGGCCAGACTATCCGTTCATTCCATCCCTGTGACAGATGCGCGCAACGAAGAAACCATGCATGGTTTTGCACGGCGCATCGAAGCCACGCCTCCGGGTCAGTGCGCGCTTGCGCTGCAGCTGAGCCTCCTTGAAGCGAGTGCGCTCCAGACCTGCGGCAAATGTGTGCCGTGCCGGGACGGCCTTCCTCAGCTTGCCAAGCTTATGCGCCGCATCGTGGACTGTGAAGCTCAGCCCGAAGATCTCGGCCGGCTCAAAACACTCGCGGAATTCATCCGCTTGGGTTCAGACTGCGCCATCGGCTACGACGCTGCGCAGATGGTGCTCGAGAGCCTCACCCGCTTTGCCGACGAATTTAAGCACCATACAGCAGAGCTGCCAGAAGGGCATTGCTCAGTCCGTGCCCTGCGAAACCTTCTGTCCTGCGCACGTTGACGTGCCGGGCTACATCGCGCTCGTGGCCGAAGGCCGCAGCGCCGAAGCCGTTGCGCTGATCCGCAAAGACAATCCCTTTCCGACTGCCTGCGGCTATGTGTGCGAGCATCCCTGCGAAAAGCGCTGCCGCCGCACGCTCATTGATGCGCCGATCAATATCCGCGCCATCAAAAAGTACGCCTGCGATCAGGCGGCTGCCGACACCGTTCCGACCCCGAAGCGTCAACCCGATACCGGACGCACGATCGCCGTCATCGGGGGCGGCCCCGCCGGCCTCACCTGTGCCTATTTCCTCGCGCTCATGGGGCACACGGTGGAGCTTTATGAAGAAAAGAAGCACTTGGGCGGCATGATGCGCTACGGCATTCCTGCCTACCGTTTTCCGCGCGAGCGTCTGGACGAAGACATCCGGGCCATTCTCGGCGTGGGCAACATCAATGTCCATCTCGAGAGCCCCGTCGGCACCGACGAAATGAAGGCGCTTTCGGAAACTTGCGATGCTGTCTTCGTCGCCATCGGCGCACATGCGGCTAAAAAGCTTCGTCTGCCCGGGATAGACGCCAAGGGCGTCATTTCCGCCGTGGATATGCTGCGCAGCATCGGCGACGGCGTCTACCCGGACTACCGCGGCAAAAAGATTGCCGTAATCGGCGGCGGCAATGTCGCTATGGACTGCGTTCGCACCGCGGTGCGCGCGGGGGCTGCCGAAGTGAATCTGGTCTACCGCCGCCGTATTGAAGACATGACGGCGCTCAAGGAAGAAATCGAAAGCGCCGTTGCTGAGGGCGTCGAGATGCTCCCGCTTCAGGCGCCGGTTTCCATTGAAGTCGATGCATCCGGCGCCTGCACGGCGCTCCTGATGCAGCCGCAGATGATCAGCGCCTACTCGCGCGGCCGCCCCGGCGTCGTCAATGCGCAAAAGCCCGTTGAGCGTCTGGAGGCAGACCTTATCGTGGCAGCCGTCGGTCAGGACGTGGTTTCCTCGCCCTTTGAAGCCTTCGGCATGAAGACGCACTGGGGCGCTTTTACGACAGACGAATTCCTCGCTGCCGAAGGCTTTTCCAATGTCTTTGTCGGCGGCGACTGCCAAAGCGGTCCCACCACCGTCATCAAAGCCGTGGGCGCCGGCAAGGTCGCCGCCCGCAACATTGATGAAATGCTCGGCTTTCACCATTACCTCGACTGCGGCGTTTCGGCGCCGCCTCCGCGCATGAATGACCGCACGCCCAAAGGGCGCGTCAATCTGATCGAACGGCCGGTCAAATTCAGAAAGCGCGACTTCAATGAAGTCGAAATCGGCATGAGCAGTGAAGAAGTGCAGCAAGAATGCGGCCGCTGCCTGCGCTGCGACTGTTTCGGTGCAGGTGCGTCCTGCGGCGGGAGAATCCAATATGTTTGACTTTACGATCGACGGCAGGAATGTCTCCGTCAAAGAAGGCACCACCATTCTCGAAGCTGCGCGCAGCGCCGGTCTTCATATTCCGACGCTGTGCTACCTGAAGAATGTGAGCTCCATTGGCTCCTGCCGGCTCTGCGTGGTTGAGGTCGAAGGCACTGCCGGCCTAGTATCCTCCTGCAACACCCTCGTCAAGCCCGGCATGGTTGTGCACACCAATTCGGATGCGATCACTGCGGCACGCCGCACGGCACTCCAGCTCATCATCGCCGACCACGGACTCAACACCACCCAGTACTGTTTCAGCTGTCCGAAAAACGGCAGCTGCGAACTGCAGGACCGCTGCCGAGAGCTCGGGGTTGAAACGACGCCTTTTGACGTCAAGCCCGCCGGGGGACCGATCCTCGACTCGAACCCCTTCATTGCCTTTAATCCCGCGCTCTGCATTCGCTGCCAGCGCTGCGTAGGCGCCTGCAACAACGCTGCAGGCAACCACACCCTGATCACCGGCCGCAGGGGCGTACGCACATCCATTCTTGCGCCTTTCGGCGAAGACTGGAAAAGCACGAACTGCGAGTCCTGCGGCAACTGCGCAGGGGCCTGCCCAACAGGCGCCATCACCATGAAGCGCCGCCGCCAATACCGTTCTTGGGAAATCCAGCGCGTGCGGACGACCTGTCCGCACTGCGCTACCGGGTGCCAATACAACCTCGTGGTGAAAAACGGCCGCATTGTCGACACTGAAGCCCAGGACGGTCCGACCAATCACGGGCTTCTCTGCGTGAAAGGACGATCGGCGAGCTTTGACTTTGTTCACTCGCCGCAGCGCCTGACGACGCCCCTCATCCGCAGCAAAATCACCGGGGAACTTGAACCCGCCTCCTGGGATGAGGCGCTCGACCTGGTTGCGCGGCGCTTCGGCGAAATCAAGGCCCGGCACGGCGGGAGCGCCATCGCAGCTTTTGCCTGCGCGCGTTCGGCCAATGAAGACATCTACATGCTCCAGAAGATGGCGCGCACGGTTTTTGAGACCAACAACGTTGACAACTGTGCCCGCGTCTGCCACGGACCATCGGTTGCCGGCCTGCAGCGCACGCTCGGCTCCGGCGCAATGACCAATCCCATTTCCGATATCTGCGAAAACGCTCAGGTGATCCTGCTCGTGGGCTCCAACCCCGAAGAGGCGCATCCGGTGATCGGCATGCAGCTTCGCGCTGCGGTCACCCGCGGCACGCGGCTCATTGTCGTCGACCCCCGCGATATCGCTCTGTCCAAAACGGCCGACCTGCACATCAAACTTAAGCCCGGCACGAACGTCGCCTTTGCCAACGGCATCGTGCGTCAGCTTATTCATGACGACTTGATCGACCACGCGTTCATTGAGTCCCGCACGGAAGGTTTCGCAGACCTCAAAGCGATGGTCGAAGCGTACACGCCGGAGCGCGTAGCTCAGATCTGCGCGATTGACCCGCGCGACCTCATTGCCGCCGCGCGTCTTTACGGCCGCGCAGACCGCGCCGCGATTGTCTACTGCTTAGGCGTCACCGAGCACTCTTCGGGCACCGAAGGCGTGATGTCGCTCTCCAACATCGCCATGGTGACCGGCAAATACGGCCGTCCCGGCTGCGGCATCAATCCGCTTCGCGGCCAGAACAACGTTCAGGGCGCCTGCGACATGGGGGCATCTCCGGGCGATCTCACGGGATACCAGAAAATCGCTGCCCCCGGCATCATTGAGAAATTTGAAAAAGCATGGGGAACTCAGCTCCCGAGATTCAAAGGACTCTATGCCACGGACTGCTTCCCCAAGATGATCGAGGGCGAAATAAAGGGACTCTTCATTTTCGGCGAAGACCCAGTGCGCACCGACCCAGACACGCATCACGTCATCAAGGCCCTCAAGAACCTTGAATTCCTGGTGGTGGATGAACTCTTCCTCACGGAAACGGCAAAGTATGCCGACGTTGTCCTTCCCGGACGCAGCTATGCCGAAAAAGAAGGCACCTTCAGCAACACCGAACGCCGCGTGCAGCGCATCCGCAAAGCCGTGGAAATCCCCGGAACGCGCGCCGACACGGATATCTTCACCGATATCATGAATCGGATGGGCTACCCTCAGCCGCATCTCACGCCCGCTCAGATCATGGACGAAATTGCTTCGGTTACCCCGTCCTTTGCCGGCATCAGCCATGCGCGGCTCGACGGCGCCGAAAACGCCGGTCAGGGACTGCAGTGGCCCTGCACGGGTCCGGATCATCCGGGTACGCCGATTCTCCACGTTGGGAAGTTCACCCGAGGTCTCGGCCGCTACTCGACCGCGCAGTACCGCGATCCGAGCGAACTGCCCGACAGCGAATATCCGCTGATGCTCACCACCGGCCGAGTGCTCTATCAGTACAACGCCTGCGCCATGACCGACAAAACGGAAGGCATCAACGAGATTTCGGGGCGCTCCTTCATTGAGCTCAACACGAAGGATGCTGAACGTCTCGGCATCAGCAACGGCGACCGCGTGAAGGTCACTTCAAGGCGCGGCGCTATTGATTCGGTCGCTCATGTGTCCGACAAAACCAATGTCGGCGAAAGCTGGATGCCCTTCCATTTTCAGGACGGCAACTGCAACTGGCTCACCAAAGCGGCACTCGACAATATCTGCAGTACGCCGGAGTACAAGGTGTGCGCCGTAAGAGTTGAGAAGCTCGGCGCATCGGCTTAAAAACGAACGGCAGCTCTGTTGCGCGACTAGGCGCTCTGAATTCCTCTAGGAATCAGAGCGCTTTTTCTTCTTTGTGCCCCAACTGTATCTGTGTCTGACGCCACTCAGAGCTGAATTTTCGGCTTAAGTAAACAATATGTTTGCTTTAGCCAACACTTTTTTATTTTCTCCAGCAGCTTATCATTGGCTTAACATAATGATTCCTAAATAATATTAGGCCATATAAGGGTAACCACCTCCCCCTTATCGTTACAACGCTTTACTTTTGAAAAGACTCGCTCAACCCGAGTTGGTTAACTGTGAAATAGGAAAAGTAAAGATGGGCAAACTCTCTACGACAAGATTGGCTTTTCTCGCTGTTGCGGTTGCAGCAGCCTTCCCCGTACTCGCACAAGCTGCAGATGCAGCGACGGTTGATCAGGGAACCTTGGAAAAAGGTTTTAGTCAGTCAACCGGCGGGAACTCGATATTCGAAGATACGAATGTTGCGCTGAAGTTAAATAATCAAGTAACTGTCGGCACTTCTTTGGATACGAAAGCCAAAATTTACTTGAAGGGAGAGACTGACAATATCTCCTCTCTTTCAATTAAGTCTAATTCTATTCATTTCGGCAGCAATGCCGAAATCACTGCCAGTGGTTCAACCATAAATCCCGGCGAAGGTCTCAATCATTTTTCAGCCTGGCAAGATGGAAACTCTTCGCTGACGATTGAAACGAATAAGCTGACGATTGGTGATAATGAAAAATCTGCTGATCGCGGATTTCAAATGAAGGGAGCCAACAATCATTTGACCATTTTGGCAGATGAAATCGTTGCTTACGTAGGTGACGGCTTCATTAATGCTCAAGGTACAGATGGATCAAGCAAAGTATTGATCGGCACCGAAACCAATCGAATCAAACAGTTTGAAGCCCATACCACTTACGGCAAAGATGATTACGGCGTTGCCCTGCTTCAGGCCAATGAAGGGAACACGGTGTCTCTTTATGCCGATGAAGCTATTCTTGATGGCTCTAGAGGTCCCGAAGGCGGTGTAATTGGTTCCGGCGGATGGGGTACCGTCATTGTTGATGCCAACAAACTCACCATCGACGGCAATATTTGCGGCACTTACGGAAAGATGAGTAATGCCGGCAAAAAGCTGACTTTGAGTATCAGAGCCGGAACACTGGATATGACCGGGGATATCAATGTTGGCAACGAGGCTAAAGGGAACAGCAACTTTGATCGCAATACATCCGTAATAATTGAAGCCGATGTGCTTAACCTTAAAGGCGATATTAAAGTCGACAATAAAAAACGCACGGGATCAAACGTCGAAGGCGGCAATATTTCTGCGGTTAATTTAACTGTTAACAAAACGGCCAACATCACCGGCACGATTATTGCCTCGCAAACGGATGGAACATCTACTGTCACCTTAGGCGGCGCTGGCGATGCGACAGCCTCCTCCGGCAAGTACAAAGCGGAATTGGGCGGCAGCATTGTCTTTAAGGATTCCGGCTCTTGGGTGATTAATGAATGGGAAGGCACTGACGGGAAGCTTGAAGCATCCGATTCCGTTAAGGTTGATGTCAACGGTGCAGTTCAAACGGCCTCCACTACGCTCAACGGCACATCTACACTCACGCTTAACGACGGCGCAAAAATTACAAGCGACAAACTCGACGGCTCGGGCGGCACTTTCCTCATTAATACTGCTGATAAACAGATAATCAACATTGATAACTACGAGAATACCAATGCCCAAGCCGTTCTTTCTGGCAGCCAGAACGACAAATATGCGTCAGCTGACGATGCAGTGAACGCACTGAAAGCCTCTGTCGGTTCCACGAAAGACCTCAGTCTCTCAGCTGCTGAAGGTGCGGTCGCTGACAGCTGGAAGGTAGTTGTCAACGATGATGGATCGTCATCAGTGATAACGCAAGCCAACCAAAAGCTTGAGGGATATAACACGATTAATTCCCTTGCTGTTTTCTCCTGGCGTCACGAGCTCAACAACCTGCAAAAGCGCATGGGTGAACTCCGCGATCTGAACGGCAATATCGGTGCTTGGACACGCGTCTTCGGATCTGAACAGAAGTACGGCGATGCCGGACAGGTCAATAAGAACACCACGATCCAAGTCGGTGCTGATGTTAAGGTGGCTGATGCCTGGACAATCGGCGGCGCATTCAGCTATACCGACGGTTCAGTTGAAGCGACCGGCATTTCCGGCGACAACAAAGCCTACGCTTTTACGGCTTACGGCGTGTGGCAGCATGAAAATGGATCCTACCTGGATTTGACGGCACGTTATGCTCGGCTCGACGCTGACTTTACCGCTCAGACGATGACAGGTTCCTACAACAACAATGCCTACGCTGTCACTGCGGAAGTGGGACACAAGTTCAATCTTTCCGAGCTCGCCTTTATTGAACCGCAGGCGGAAGTGATCTACGGCCGCGTCGTTGGTGACGATTTCACGGCATCTAACGGCACCCGCTTCTCCCAAAAAGACTATGACTCTCTGATCGGACGCTTGGGTGCCCGTGCAGGGTTCAACTTCCCGGAAAACAAGGGCAATATCTACGCTCGCTTCTCGGTTGTTCACGACTTCCAAGGTGAAGTTGAAACGACAGCCTTCAACAACACCTCCCGCACGGTCAAAGATGACTTAGGCGGAACCTGGGTTGAATACGGCGTCGGCGGCAACTTCCGGCTCAGCGACACCGCCAACGTTTACGTGGACTTTGAACGTACTTCCGGCGGCGAAATTCAGGAGAATTGGCGCTGGACCATCGGCGCACGCAAAGTCTTCTAAAAACGCCTTTATTTCATAATGACCTGAAGCCCGAAGAATCATTATTCTTCGGGCTTCAAAATAATGGAAGAAACTGCATTCACTTGTTTTGTAAACTTTATTTTGCTGCCGCTGAGGGAATTCCCGCAGAAAGAGCATTCTTCATAAAGCGTGATGCAAAAATGTTCATAATAGATATCACCTTTATTTTTTTAAAAAAACAATGCCTCAGCAGCCCGCCCCTTCCGACGAGATTATTCCCGCCGCCCCAGCTTCGGTCATACACGAGCTCAAATACATAGACCTTTTGCTCCTCAAAACCCTTGCCGAAACCGAATCTCTCACGAAGACGAGTGCCCGCATAGGCATCAGCGTGGCCAAAGCTTCGCGCATGCTTTCATCGCTTCGCAAACTTTTCAATAATGAACTCGTCCAGCGATGCGGCCCGCGCATGATCGCAACGCCCGAACTTGAGCGTCTGCTTCCGGACATCAGAGCTTCAATCAAAAGTCTTGGAAAACTGTTCGAGCATCCGCTCGCCTTTCATCCAGCGGACATTGAAAGCCGGCTCGTCTTCGCCTGCACAGACAACGCTTATCTGGCGCTCCTCGCTCCGGCATTAAAGCGCCTGGCCGAAGAAGCGCCCCGTCTGCAGATTTCTGTTTCCGAACTTGACGACCAGACACTAAGCAAACTTTCTTCCGGCGACATCGATTTCATTCTTGGTCAAGATTTCTTAGCGCGCAAAAATGACCGATTTCGTCATCAGCGGCTGCTCACCTGTCCGCACTGCGTTGTCGTACGCCGAGATCATCCGATGGCGCTCGCCCATCCGGACGGCCGAATTACCGCCGGTGATCTGCGGGGTTTCCGCCAAGTGCTCCCCATTATTCACCGTCCATCGGGTTTTGAAAGTCCTATGCGGCTCTCTATGAATCTGGCAACTGCTGAAGCCATCCGGCCTCCGTACTTTATTGCCGGATTCTTCACCATTTTGCAAAACGACTGTTTTTTGGCCGCTCCGCTTGCCGTTGCGCAAAGACTCTCAACCTGGCTGCCCATAGAACTGCTCCATTTTGATGAAGGCAGCCAATTTCTCTGGACGCCGGAAATTCTTTGGCATGAACGCACGGACGCGAGTCCCCTTCATCAATGGGTGCGTTCCATTGTCTGTTCGGCGGCAGCCGCGGCAAACACCCCTTAGCGAAAATAATGAGAGCCGCAGCACAGACGTACTGCGGCTCTCAGCGCTTTATAGCCTAGAGCGGATCAAACCCAGATTAGTTGTCCGTGAAGGCCTTCTTCACGCTGATCGGGAAGGCTTGATAACCGAAGACATCGGTAAACTTCAGCGCAACTGCCGGCTGAGTTTCACCCCAACGGTACTCATAGAGATACGGATGCGGCGAGGTGGCTGCTGCGGCCGTTCCCTTCTTCTTCTGGAAGCTCAATCCAGCCGTCGAATAGAAGACCGTCACAGAATTCTTGTCGGCCTCATAGCCGCAGAGTCCCGTCACCGGACTGTAGTACTCGTGTCCGAGATCTTTGCCCACTTCCCAGATCTGTTCGACCGTCATCTTCTTCTGATCGATCTTATAGATCACGCCGCGCGTGTATTTATCTTCGGCCAATGCGGGCTGCTCCATGCCGCGGGCATCACCGTTGTCGAATACCGTGATGTAGACCGTGTCTTTGTCGGACTTTTCGTCAATACGCCAGGCCGTATGCTGCGTCCAGCTCCAGTCGAAGCTGCCTTCGCACTTGCTGCCTTCGCACTTAATGGGCTTGCCGTCCTTATCCACCGGCGTCAGGACCTTTTCAGCCCAGCCTTTGCGCCAGCCTTCGGGAGAAGAAAGAATCCATTTAACCTTCTTGTCGCGGCCGATCTTGATAACGGCAGACTGGTGACGCGACGAAATGATGATGGAATCGTCAGTCGGATCGTAGTCAACTGAATTGACATGCGCCCAGTTGCGGCCCGGTCCCACGCCGGCGACGTCACCGAAGACGCCTTCCTGCTCCTGTTTGGCAAGATCTTCGGCCGAAAGGGTCTGACCGGCCTTGGAAGCATCAATATTGAGACATACCGCACCCTGATCGAGCGCCTTAATGACGTTGGAACGATACGGATCGAGAATTTCAGCCAGACGCCAATCATCGACTACGCCGCCATTCGGGTCAATTTCAACGATCACGTCACGCACCGTGTGAACGCGCTTATTGTCGGCGCGGCGGTAGTCGAACGCTGCGACGCGAAGGAGACTGTTGCCGTTCTGGGCGTTGTCAAACGAATGGCTGAAGTCGCTGTAGCCCGAGGGGAGCCGGCGATTGAAGATCTCGCGTCCCATGAGGTCGTATTTGACATACCGCTGACCGAAGCCCCAGGTGAGCGCACCGTCTTTGGTCTGCTGGAAGCCCATAAAGTAGCCCGAGTACCACGGGTTTTCCGGATCGCCAATGAGCGTATCAAAGAGCCACCAGCGAACTTCGCCGGCCGTATCGACGATGCCGACATTCGTGTTGTAGGCCCATTCCAGCGCACCGCCCGAAGGATTATTCCAGGTGAAGCGGGCTCCCTGCGGCGCAACGCTGTTCAACTGTGCGTCAACGAGGTAAAGACGGTCCGCAAATTCCGGATCTACCTTCTGAACTTCGACCGTAAAGGGACGCCGCTGATTAGGCATGCCGTTTGAACGGGTATAAATGGACGGCGCATAGAACTGATAGCGGTCTGTGAACTTCTCAGCCTTGCCCTGGAAGGTTCGCGTATAGCTCACTTCCACCGTGTTGAGGTAGTCCTGATACAGACCGAACACCGGAACGCCCGCATGCGTTTTAAGCTGGCGTTTGGAGACTTTGTATTCGATCGTGCGGCCGTTGGGTTTCGGAAGAATTTTGACGGTGACGTCATCGAGCTTATAACCGCCGTCGCGGATCACGGCCGTCAAAGGCGCAACGTTATAGGGATTAACAATGACTTCGCCGATATGACCTTGGACGGGATAAGTAACGCCCAAACTCCCGGAGACTAGCTCCGGGAGGTCCTGATCTGACGCAAAGTCGGCCTATTTATTCTTCCTAATCCATTGTTTTTATTTAATAAAAACTTGACAAGCCTTTGCTTTATCTTTATCATAGTCT
>ENA-ORRR01001334-ORRR01001334.1-human-gut-metagenome-genome-assembly--contig:-NODE-1334-length-16822-cov-4.93505_pt1 | contig 16822 bp, 17 predicted proteins | sample MGYA00242182_ERZ509148 | MGnify/ENA primary metagenome ERZ509148 (study PRJEB26280, sample SAMEA2338674) | human gut metagenome | biome: human gut; feature: human-associated habitat; material: faeces... | reverse complement strand
TCACGCTTCGGGCTTATCTTGTGTGTCGTGCCTTCCGTGCATCACATCAAGCGCATGTTGCAAATCAGCTGGATAATGCGATTTCACCGTAGTCCAGACACGGGTTCGCGGATGGCGGAATTCGAGTTGCATCGCGTGCAACCACTGCCGTTCCAGTCCCAACGTTTCGCTCAGTTGCGGATTGGCGCCATACATGGCGTCTCCGGCAAGCGGATGCCCGATGGATGAGAAATGCACGCGAATCTGATGCGTGCGCCCGGTTTCAAGGTTCACGGAAACCAGTGTCGCCTCGCCGAAACGTTCCATCACATCCCAATGGGTGACGGCCTCTTTGCCGGCAGGCGTCACACAAAAACGGAAATCGGAGACTTTGGCGCGACCGATCGGCGCTTCGATGGTTGCTTTGTTTTCCCTGAGATTGCCCTGCACGAGCGCATGATAGGTCTTCACGACTTCATGTTCGGCGAATTGCCTGCGCATTTCCACGTAGGCGAGATCGGACTTGCACACGAGCATCAAGCCAGATGTGCCCACGTCGAGACGGGATACGATGCCTTGACGCCCTGCAGCGCCATAAGAGGTGATATGCACTCCCCTGTCAAGCAGACTGCCAAGCACCGTCGGACCGGTCCAGCCGACAGAAGCATGAGCCGCCACACCCACCGGCTTGTCAACCACCACCACATCGTCGTCTTCATAGACCACGGCCATATCATGCGCGATTGGTTCAGGCTCGGTTCGTTCCTCGACAATATCAAATTCCACGGTTTCGCCTGATTGCAGGGTCGACGATTTGGAAATGTCACGACCAAGCACACGCGCCTGCCCGCCTTCGATGAGTTCCGCTGCCTTGGCACGGGAAATGCCTAGCATTTTGGCAACGGCGACATCGAAACGTTTGCCGACAAGCGCATCGGGTGCGGGAACAAGACGGCTCATGCGCTCTTCTCTCCAGCCGTTCGTTCCATCTGTTCCTTGTTCCGTTCGTCAAGTTCCTTCTGGCTGAACGGTTCTCCTACGAACAGCAGCACGACTGCGGCAACGCCCGCCACCATCAGGAAAATGTCAGCGACATTGCCGACCGACCATCCGTAGTTGAGGAAGTCGACGACTTTGCCGTTGAGGAAACCTTCGGCATATGCCACACGGTCGATGAGATTGCCTAACGCTCCGGCAAACGCAAGAGCGAACACCACCGTCCATTTCATGGAAATGGTACGGATCTCCAGCCCCACAAGTGCCACGCAAGCCACAATGGCAAGCAGGGAAATCAACCACGTCATGTTGGAGCCCATACCTAAGGACGCGCCCGGATTATGCACCAACGTGAATGAAAGAATCCCCGGAATCACACGTACCGTATGCCCATCGGCAAGCGCCGACTGCGCCCATGCCTTGGTGATCTGATCAAGTACCAGCGCCGCAACGGCGATACACGCAAAGACGGCCACGCGAGTGCGCAGCCGTCTTTGATCATTTGTCATGATGTCAGACACAGCCTAATCTCAGTCGTTCTGGGAATCCTGATCATAGTTGTTCGTGTCAGACACCTGCGACACAAGCTGGCCGAGGAATTCGGTAAGACGCGCGCGGTATTCGGTTTCGAACTGCTTGAGACCCTGAATGTTGCCTTCGATGACCTTGGTCTGTGCTTCGAGATTGTCGCGGACCTGCTGGGCATAGTCGTCGGCCGCGGTACGGGTCTTCGAATCGTAGTCGAAGGCACGCTTCTGCACTTCGGACTCGTATTCGTCGGCTTCGTTGTGCTTCGTGGAGAAGTACGTATCACCATCCTGAGTCTTCTGCACAAGGTAGGCGTCACCTTCCTGAGTCTTCTGATCCAAGTAGGTATCGCCCTCCTGCGTCTTCTGCGCAAGATAGGCGTCGCCATCCTGAGTCTTCTGATCCAAGTAGGTATCGCCCTCCTGCGTCTTCTGCGCAAGATAGGCGTCGCCATCCTGAGTCTTCTGATCCAAGTAGGCGTTACCCTCCTGAGTGCGCTGTGACAGGTAGTCGTCGCCTTCCTGGGCACGCTTGGTCAAGTACGCGTCACCTTCCTGGGCACGCTTGGTCAAGTACGCGTCACCTTCCTGAGTCTTCTGGCTTAGGTAACCATCAGCCTTGGCACGAGTGTCAGCCGAATACTGATCAGCATCGGAACGGGTGCTTTCGGAATAGTTGTCAGCCTCGGAACGAGTACGGTTAGAGTAGTCGTTGGCATTGCCGATGAGCTCGTCGTACTTGCGCTGGGACTCGTCGGTGATTTCCTTGGCCTTGGCTTTGCCCTTGTCGACATACTGGTCGTGCAGCTGCATGGCCAAGGTCAACATGGCAGTGGCGCGCTCCGGCTCCGTATTGGCGCTGGCTGCAGCTCCTGCGATCTTCTGCAGGCTGCCGGTTTCGGTGCTTGGCTCAACCTTGGCGACCTGTTCGCGCAGCTGGGCTTCACGCTGCTGCGATTCCTGCAGCTGCTGGGCAAGCTGCTGAATCTGCATGGCCTGCTGCTGGGCACGCTCATCCTGCTGCTGGGCCTGGGCGACCTGCTCCTGGGCTTCATCAAGCCTTGCATTGAGCTGCTGAATCTCAGCGGCCTGCTGCTGGGCCACCACAACCTGCTGCTGGGCGGAAGCCAGCTGACGGGACAGGTCTTCGGTCTGTGCGCGGAATGCGTCGCGCTCATGCTGCATGGCGGTAAGCTGCTCGCCCAAATCCGCCTGGCCTGCGGCTTCAGCCGCCTGAGCGGTAAGCTGGTCAACCTGGGCGGACAGGCGATCCACCTGACCTTTAAGCTGTTCGTTCTGGGCCGACAGAGCACGGTTGCTTTCCTCAGCCTCGGTGAGTTTGGCTGCTGCGACCTGTGCGGCCTGAGCTGCCTGATCACCAGCGCCGGCTGCCTGCTCGGAGGCGGACTTCAATGTCGCGTTCTCCTGCTGCAGGGACTGAACCTGAGCGCTGAGCTCGGAAATCTTGGAGTTGAGCCCCGCAACATCCGGGCCGAGGGACTGAGTAGCCTGGCCGCTGGCGACCGCCTGCTTGCCTAGAGCCTCCACCGTCTCGGTTACCTGATCGAGAAAATCGTCGACTTCGTCGACGTCATACCCCTCTTTGAACCTTACGGTCTGGAAAGTATGCTCTCTGATATCTTTCGGCGTCAACAGAGCCATAAATCTTACACCTCGCTTTGGGCTTGATGCCTTGCTGTTGTTGCTTTCATTTGTTGACTCTAGCACGGAACCACCGATTTTTTGCGAAAAATCGGCATTTGACATGTATTAAATGAGGAAATCAATAACAATGAGAATGAAATAAAGAACAATGAATGCCACATCGAAGTAGATGGGACCCATTGGAATAGGGCGGATATATTGGCGTAGCCAGCGCAGCGGCGGTTCCGTCAGCTGGTAAATGGCGTCGATCAGCGATGCAGCCAACCCCCGTGGACGCCACAACGGAGCCAGCACGGCAACCCAATCGAGAATCATGCGAATGAACAGCACCAGAATGTAGGCATTAACCAGAAAGTGGACGATGCTACCAATCAAAGACAGAATCATGGAGTACCACCATAGCAACAGAACATAACAAAGTCTCCATCATGGCTGATGGAGACTTTGCACAGTCTGCTTTCGCAATGGCTTTCGTCTACGTCAGTCGGCGAATAGATCGTGCGACGAGTTATTCGCTTGCGGCTCTTCGACCTTGATGTTCACCTGGGCTGGGCTCAGCAGGAACACGCGCGGAGTGACACGCTCGATGGAGCCACGCACGCCGAAAACCACGCCTGCGGAAAAGTCCACAATGCGATACGCAACGGCCTCGGCAACGCCAGTTAGGTTCAGCACCACCGGAACGCCGTCACGAATGGCACGCCCGACCAGCTGCGCGTCCTCATAGGACTTCGGGTGAATCGTGGTGATACGGCTCACCCTTCCTCCTTGGAACGGGTTGGCTTTGGTCTGTTCTCGCGGAACGGACGTCGCGGCAGGCGTCGAAGCCATCGGGGTCACGGAATGGTCGGAATCGAACGAGGTTGCACTGCTCTCATCCTCCTCGCTGAAATCCTCGTCACCCTCAGCAACGTCGGTCATGCCCAAATAGGACATCGCGCTTTTCATAAAACCTGCCATAAACGATCCTTTCGCGTCTGCGCGTTGCTTTTAGCGCAGGAAATCCGGAATATCCAAATCGCCGGCGTCGCTCGAAGACACCACCTCATGCTCGGTGGTCTGATCGAATGACGGAACGACGGGTTCCGGAGTGGACGGAATATAAGTGGACAGCGGCTGCACCTTCGGGGCTTCCGGAGTCTGAATGAGCTGAGGCTGAGGCTGAGCCGCCGCTCTCGGAGCCGCGGACAGCGCCGACAGCGGAATCGTGTTTTCCGCAGACTCGGCCTGCTTCTGATCCTCGGTCTGAGCCGCCTTCTTGGAGTTGGCGTCGAAGCCTGCGGCGATGACGGTGACACGCACTTCGTCGCCATAGGCGTCGTCGAGGGAAAGACCCCAAATGATCTGCGCTTCCGGGTGGATGGCCTTGCCCACCAGCTGGGTGGCGGCGGCCGCTTCCTGCAGCTTCAGATCGGACGGACCTGCGATGTTGATCAAAGCGCCGTGAGCACCCTCGATGCTTTCTTCCAGCAGCGGAGAGCTGATGGCGATTTCGGCGGCCTGGGTAGCGCGATCCTCACCCCGAGCGGAACCGATGCCGAACAGTGCGGTGCCCGCTCCACGCAGAATGGCGTTGACGTCGTTGAAGTCGACGTGAATGTACGAATTGGAAGAAATCAGGTCCGTGATGCCCTGCACGCCTGCCAGCAACGCGGTGTCGGCGGTCTTGAACGCATCGACGATACCAATGGTGCGATCAGAAAGCTCAAGCAGTCGATCGTTCGGAATCACGATCAACGCATCGACTTCCTTGCGCAGATTCTCAATGCCAAGTGCTGCGGAAGCCGCACGCTGGGGACCTTCAAAGCTGAACGGACGGGTAACCACCGCAATGGTCAACGCACCCTGCTGGTGTGCGGCACGAGCCACAATCGGGCTTGCGCCGGTACCGGTGCCACCACCCTCACCGCAGGTCACGAACACCATATCGGCGCCCTTGAGCGATTCCTCGATATCAGACTGATGATCCTGCGCGGCCTTGGCACCCTTCTCTGGGTCAGCACCGGCGCCAAGACCACGGCTAGTGGCATCGTTCAAAGAGATCTTGACGTCAGCGTCGGAACGCATCAGATCCTTCGCATCGGTATTGATCGCAATAAATTCAACACTTTGAAGACCCTCAGCAATCATGCGATTGACGGCATTACCGCCAGCTCCACCAACACCGACAACCTTGATGTTCGTCTTGTCATTGAAATTGTCAGTCTGGGCAATCTCGCTCACCATAGTCTCCTGTCACTCGCGTTTACGCACAACTTTATCGCAGACACGCCGTGATACGCGCGCTTTTCGTCGTGTGTAACGACGTTTTTTCACTTTTTTATTGCTAACGTGTTCATTTCGCCTGAGATGTATCTTCTTTCGGCGCCCCCACACAATTTAACCACATCAGCATGTCATGTTCAATAACTGGCATCCATAGGATCGTCACCGAACAGCGCCTGGCGTTCATCGTGCGTCGTTTCCCGTGATTCCAACCACCCGTAAGGCAAATGCACTTTCTTTGCGAAGCGTACGCGCCCCCTTGGCTTGTCGACCACTCGTTCGGGGAAACGGGTGTCTGGATCCAGCTTGCCTATTTCGGTTCTGACATCCTCAAGATTTTCACATTCCATGAACGCGCGACGGGTGGAGCCTCCAACGGGGAATCCCTTGAGATACCACGCGATATGCTTACGCAAATCATGCACGGCCATCTGCTCATCGCCATCATAGAATTCAGTCAACAATTCCGCATGACGTTCGACTACACGGCACACATCTCCCAGCGTAGGGTCGACACGCTTCTCACTGCCAGCGAACGCGTTCTTAATATCGGCAAACAGCCACGGCCTGCCTTGGCAGCCACGGCCGATCGCAACGCCAGCGCAACCGGTTTCGGCAACCATGGCAAGCGCATCGTTCGCACCCCAAATGTCACCGTTACCGAACACTGGAATATCAAGCGCCTCGACCAATTCGCCGATTCTGCTCCAGTCGGAATGCCCACCGTAATATTCGGCGGTAGTACGCGCGTGCAAGGTAACAGCCTTGCAACCTTCCTCCTGCGCGATATGCCCGGCTTCAAGGAACGTCTCATGCTCGTGGTCGATGCCGACACGAATCTTCGCCGTAACGGGCACATTGGCCGCATCGCAGACCTTGACTACGCGTTGGATGATCTCGCGGAACAGATCCATCTTCCATGGCAACGCCGAACCGCCGCCGCGTCTGGTCACTTTAGGCACGGGACATCCGAAATTCAGGTCGACATGGTCAGCCATATTTTCATCGATGACGATTTTCGCAGCCTGTTCCACGATTGCTGGATTCACGCCATACAGTTGCAGCGAGCGGATATTCTCACTGGGAGCGAAATGACATAACCGCAATGCTTTGGGATTGCGGGCAACCAACGCGCGTGCGGTAATCATTTCAGCCACGTACAGACCGTCCGGCCCGTAGCTTTCGCAAATCACGCGGAACGGCCAGTTGGTCACTCCCGCCATAGGCGAAAGAACCACCGGCGTTTCAACATGCACCGGCCCTAAATCAACAGGCTTAATAATCGGAGGAACCGACGGCCTCACCGCGTCGGTACGCGGGTCGAGCACGTCGGATTCCTCGCAAGCAGTCACAATGCTATCTGGCATAAGAACGCTATGGTAACCAGTAACCAGCTTTAGTACAAGCCACCGGCTTCGGCGATCTTAACGGACTCAGGCCAAGCCTCGCCGCCCATCTCAACCGGTAGCTGCGGATAGCGCACATGCTTCTCGCCAATGCGTGCAGCCACATAATCGGCCACTTTGTCGAGTGCGACGCGCTCCTGCTGCATGGTGTCACGTTCACGAATGGTGACGGCCTGATCGTCGAGCGTGTCGAAATCGACAGTGATGCACAGCGGGGTGCCGATTTCGTCTTCACGGCGGTAGCGACGACCGATCGCACCGGCTTCGTCGTAGTCGATCATCCAGTCATGCTGACGCAGGTCGGCTGCCAGATCATGTGCCACGGTCTGCAGTTCCGGCTTCTTGCTCAACGGCAGCACGGCGGCCTTGACCGGAGCCAGGCGAGGATCAAGGCGAAGCACGGTACGCTTGTCGACGCCGCCCTTGGTGTTCGGTGCCTCGTCAACGTCGTAGGCGTCAACGAGGAAGGCCATGAGAGAGCGGGTCAGGCCTGCGGCCGGCTCGATGACGTACGGCACGTACTTTTCGCCGGTGGCCTGATTGAAGTAGCTCAGATCCTCGCCGGAGTGCTTGGCATGCGCGGAAAGGTCGAAGTCGGTACGGTTGGCTACGCCTTCGAGTTCGCCCCAATCGGATCCCTGGAAACCGAACTTGTATTCAATGTCGACGGTGCGCTTCGAATAGTGAGCCAGCTTCTCCTTCGGATGCTCATAATGGCGCAGGTTTTCCGGCTTCACGCCAAGATCGATGTACCACTGGGTGCGTGCATCGATCCAGTACTGGTGCCATTCCTCATCTGTGCCCGGAGCCACGAAGAATTCCATTTCCATCTGTTCGAACTCGCGGGTACGGAAGATGAAGTTGCCCGGGGTGATTTCATTACGGAAGGACTTGCCCATGTTGGCGATGCCGAACGGCGGCTTGGAACGAGAAGAGGTCATCACGTTCTTGAAGTCCACGAAAATGCCCTGCGCGGTTTCCGGACGCAGGTAGTGCAGCGAGTTTTCGTCTTCGACCGGTCCGAGGTGGGTACGCAGCATCATGTTGAAGTCGCGCGGTTCGGTCCAGTTGCCACGGGTGCCACAATCCGGGCACACAATATCCTTAAGACCGTTTTCCGGCAGCTTGTCGCCATGCTTTTCGGCATAGGATTCCTCAAGCTTGTCTGCACGGTGGCGCTTGTGGCAGTTGAGGCATTCGATCAGTGGATCGTTGAACACGGACACGTGGCCGGAAGCCACCCACACGTCCGACGGAAGAATGATGGACGTGTCAACGCCCACCACATCGCCACGGGTGACGACCATGGAACGCCACCATTCACGCTTGATATTGTCTTTCAGCGCGACGCCGAGCGGACCGTAATCCCACGCGGAACGGGTTCCGCCGTAGATTTCACCGGCAGGAAAAACAAAGCCACGACGCTTGGCGAGGGATACGACTTCATCGAGTTTGGATATAGCCACAATGCACCTTCTGGTTTGAACGGTTTGGGGTCTTTACAAGCGCACAGCCTACCGTCACATGCTGACAGTCTCGTCCTATGGTTCCATACCAAGTTCCACGATATGGATTCCCAGCGCAGTCAAGGTTGGTCAGATATGGAAAGCGGAGATGAAGTCCGGGGAATCGATGGTGAAGCCCACGGAAACCACGCCGTTGCCCGACCATACGGTGGCGGTGTTGGAGTCGGATGAGCCGTTCGCCCCGGAGATCTGGTAGCTTTTCAGTTCCAGATTCGTATACTGGCCACCTGCCGGCAACGCGCCATTGAGCGCTTTGCTGATATCCGACACTTTCATGGACAGCAACGAGGTCTTGTCTCCATCAGACGTGTTCGCTTGGATGAGCTCCTTGGCCATGGCCTTGTTGCGGACACCGACGATCAGCTGTGCCGTGGTTTCACGGATCGCTTCCTCGGCTTTTTCGAGACGTTCGTCTCCGGTCACGTTCTGCAGGCCGATCTGGTTTTTGATGCGTTCCGCATCTTCGAAGGAGATGCTCAGCGCGTTGGCCACGAGTATGCCATGCAGCTGTTTGCCGTTCTGTTCGTCATCCAGCACGGACAGCGGTACGAAGTCAAGTTCCGATTCCTCGATGGGCAGCGGAATCATGCCTTTGGACTGGAACGGCAGAGTGGACCGCAGATCCGACAGGGACATGTAGGGGAAGTCGGCTTCGCGGAACACCAATCGACAGCGCCGTTATTGCTCTCATGGTCTCTCCTTATATATATGGGTCTCGAATGCGGCCGCGTTACGCAAGCCCGGTACATTGCAGATACAAGGTGGCCAGTGGAGCTCCAGCGAAGATGCCGAGCCACGCGCCGAGCAGCATGGAAGGTCCGAATGGGATGCCGCCATGCAAGTCGACCTTTTTGACGGCCAGCAACATCAGGCTGATCGCCCCGCCGATGAAGAACGCGGCGAACGCGCCGACAACGAACTGTGGCCATCCCAACCAGCCGAGCAGCAGTCCCAGAATGAACGCAAGCTTGATGTCTCCATCCCCCATACCGCCTTTCCAGATGAGGGACAGTACGAAGTAGAACACGAACAGAATCAGCGCGCACAGGACTCCGCATCCAAGCCGTACCCACTCCCCCGTGCCCAGCGAGGCCACGGCCAGCAGCATTACGGTGGCGATCAACGTGGGCAGGAGCACCACGTTGAGGATGAGATGGTGGTCCAGATCGATGAACGCTATGACTATGGACACGCATGCGAACGCATACAGTTCCGTCAACGCCCACGCCGGGTAGGCACCGAACAACCCGCCCGCGGTCACGGCCAGAAAAGCCAGTCAGCCGAGCGATTCGACCAGCGGATAGCGTGCGGCGATCGGCTCCTTGCAGTGCTGGCATTTCGCGCCAAGCACCAGCCAGGAGATGATCGGAATGTTGTCATACCATGCGATCTGCGCTTCGCATTTCGGACAGAAGCTGCGTTTCGGATTGGTGATGCTGATGTGGTTTGGCACGCGCCAGATCACCGCATTCAGGAACGATCCGAAGATGCCGCCGACGAGTAGCGAAGCCACAAACCTTCCAGACCTCGGATGGCATCAACATCGTTGCAACCAGACACCTGCTTTAGATATCCAGACAGAGCCTGGCTTTGACCGCTAAGCCTTTCAACATTGACGCGTAAGTTATGGTCACGTTTGGTACGTTCCAGCACCCAACGACTGTTGAAAATCTTTCCAATGACAAAAGAACGAGCGAATCTAGCTGAGGAATCCGTATCATCGGCAAAACGGTACTGAGAACGCCGCAGCAACACATTACGATTATTCCCACCGAGAATCGAACAAAGGTATCTGCCTCTCGGCGTATAAAAAGACAATCCCGTGCCGGTCTGCGCACATTGGCCCAATACCGCACCGTCGTTCAATGAGGATCCACGCAAGGGACGCCATTGGTCTTCCGATAATGCGATCGATGCCAATGACGAGGGCATCAAAAGCATTTTCGACTCGCTGAAATCGATGCCCACGCTCAAAGACGTGCCAGTGGATGTTCCCGAACCACTACCTGCGGAACAGCAGAAGCCGGCAGCACAGGATCCGCAGCCGTTCGTGGCACAGAATCCGACGATGCAGCAATCGCGCGTATTTCGAACGCAACGGGAAACAGGAAACATGAGTTCTGCAACAGTAGCAGCCACAGACAGCAGAACACGATGCGACACAATTCGGCATTGGCTCACGCCACATCGTTTGCACTGCATCGTGCTCGCGGCGTATGTCATCGTGGTGGGCACGGTGATGTGCTTCCACGAACCATGGTTCGACGAGGCACAAGCCTGGCTCATCGCGCGCGACTGCTCGTGGCGGGAGATGATTCTGGAACGTCCACACTATGAGGGGCATCCGCCACTGTGGTGGATGATGCTCGCCGCACCCGCAAAACTCGGCGTACCCTACGAGATCGGTCTGAAAAGCATCAATCTGGCATGCGCCACACTCATGATCTGGCTGTTGGAATTCAAAACCAAACTGCCGGAACCATTCAAAGTCATCCTGCCGTTCTCCTATTTCCTGTGCTATCAGTACGGCGTCACGTCGCGCCCCTATGCGCTGATGGTCGCCGCCATGCTGCTGGTGGCTATCAACTGGAAAACCCGCGACGAGAAACCATGGCGCGAAGCGCTCAGCATGATGCTGCTGTGCCTGACCAGTTCATATGGACTGGTAATCGCCGGCATGTTCGCGGCGAATTGGGTAGTGCGGTTCGTCTGGCAGGAACATTCGTTGATACGTAACCGGCGACGGTTCATCGCGCTGCTGGCGCTGCTCGCGGCGGCGATGGCCATACTGATCGACGTGATGCCCGCAAAAGACGTGTATTCCGGCAATTTCGACATCTCCGGCATGACACAGCCGGCACCACTATGGATACAAATCTGCAATTCCTGGCTGCTGCTGCCGGCCGAAGCATTATTCACCTCGACGGTGTCGGACACGAATCTGGTATTCATCGGCCTATCACCGACACTGCTGTACACGGGAACCGTGTCATGCCTCATGTGGGCCCCGCTCATCCACATCAGCCGACGTCGGCACAACGCAATGCTGCTGCTGAGCTCGTACACAGTGATGTGCTTGGTGTTCGCGCAGCATTTCTCTATGCACCATCTGGGCATCCTGCTGGGATTCTTCATCGCGGTGCTCGCGATTGACTGCGACGAACGACGTATCGGCGTGGATGATTGGCCGGCCTGGTGCGCCACCATGGCCGACCAATTCGCCGGCAAGCTTGGGGTGAAGAAAGCGCGCAACTATCTCATCATGCTGAAGGCCCTCGCTTTAGGTGCCATGCTAATCAGCGTGTATTGGACGATCAACGCCAGCATATGCGACATACGATACGAGTATTCCTCATCCCGGACGGTGGCCTCGTTCATCAAGACCAATCATCTGGAGCAATACCGTTGGATGGCTGGCTGGACTCGCATCAATTCCACGAATGCGTCCCCGGATGTCAAAGCACGAATCAAGCAAGGCGGCTACTGCGCCAATGGCAAGGATTGCATCGACTACACATCATGGGTGAGCGGAACACTGGTCACCGCCGACCCGTACTTCAAGCGTACGCTCATGTCCAATGCCTACAAAGGGCGCAGCTACATCTCTTGGGAATGGTGCATAGACCCCTATGCCGGCAAACAAGACATCGAAACCTGGAGATCATGGGGCGAACCCGAATTCTACGACACCATCTATCAGCCGTTCTTCTTCAGCGCCCTCGGCTATGACCGGAACGACTACACGAAAATACGCATCGCCGAAACCGTCACGCCATGGAAAGACCAGCGATCGCGCGGTTCCGTGGAAATCTACGTACGCAACGACATCTACAAGAACGTCCTGCACTCCCCTGACACCGGCATCGCATGGCCGGATGGAGCCAAACGGCGGTAGATGGGAGCATCGGTGCATCACACGAGCAAGGTAGTCTGAGAATATGCCGTACCACAACCCGAATTCACGCAGCCGGCGGAATGTCCTACGTATCGTGGGCGTGCTCGTCGTGCTTGCCGTCATCGCCGGCGTCGCCAATTTCCTGCACGCCACCACCAGCGAAGCGGCCGGCAACGTCAAGCCGCAGATCGAAACCATGCAAGGCATCCGGCAGACCGCGCAGGACAGCATCACGTTCGCGCAGGGCCTGGATGATCCGGACCGATTCGCCGCGCACATCGAAACCGTGCAGCAGTGCATGGACGATTACGACCGGCTTGCCGACGCCAAGCAGATCAAGTATCTGCTGTCGGACAATCTGCAGGAACGCATCATCGGACTGTTGTACCGCAACCAGCAGCGCACCATCATCGACAGCATGCGCGTGGCGGCACATAATCTCGACGGACAGACCAAGGAGCTGCTCAGCGCGGTCGACGCGGCCATGGCGGACGATTTCAGCCAGCATGCGGCGCAATGGCTGCTGCAGGTGGACGATCCGACGCAGGTGAACGAGCTCATCGACCGATACGGCAAACAGCGTGAGTATTCGTCGATGCGGGAGATGCTCACCGGACTGGAATCATTGCACAAGCTGCGCTCGGACGTGAAGCAGCAGGTCTCGTCCGCGGTCAACAATCTGCACAGCGAGGAAGCCTCGGCGGCTGCGATCGCCGTGCCCGAACGCAACGGCGATCTCGATCCGGCCGGATGGTACACGCTCGCCACGAACGTGGTATCAACGATGGGCGTGCAGATCGAGCAGACCATGGAATTCAACTGCGGCGGCCAGTCAGGTGAGAATCCGAACGGATTCGTGGCGGCCTATTACTGCCAGATGCCCGACCGCACGCAGCGGGATGTCGTGCATATCCTCACCACGCATCCGGATTGGACGCAGACCGCGCGAAGCCCTTGGCTGGTGGACATGGTCAAGCACGAGCTCTCGCACCGCTCGATCATGATCTCCTGCGGCACCACGCAACCGACAATCGCAGCCGACCGCACCGAGGCGGTGACGAATTCCTATGCGGTGCTGTTTTTCGGGGCCGATCGCAACCGCATCGCCGACCAGCAGCAGGGCGTCGCCGAATACGCGATGGATGCGCACAGCGACCAGCTGGCCACAGCCATCCACGATGGCAATTGCGGGTGAGGTAAGCCAGTTCTCGCTTGGCGACTATTGCACATCCTTGAATTCGATAGTCCAGTTCTTCGCGTCGTCGCCAAGCACATTGCGCACATACTGCTCTAGAATAGTCCGCGCGCGAGCTTCGGCTTGGGCAAGCAACGCCGAATCGGTTTTCGCCTGCTTCAGCATGCTTTGCTGGGCCTTATCAAACATTTCCGTTTTCTCTTCGGCGGTAATCGAAGTGGCGAAACCAGTGCTCACCAGCGGTTTGCTGAACGACTTCTCATTTACGTCCGGATCATCCAACACGTGAGCTGGAGGCACGGTAATGATTACTCTATGACCGTTGGCATCTGGACTAATTGTTACTTTATCGGCATCAATACCGTACTTCACGATGCCACTGTATTCCATCCACATACGTTTGTAGCCATTATTGAAGAACCACGATCCCTCATGACTGAGCTTGGCCGTGTTGTGGTAATAACATTTTAATGTGGCCATCTGTGCGATATACGTGGCATTCGAGAAAGTTGGGATAGCTTCTTTCTTTTCCTCGCCGCACCCTACAGCAGAACATGCAAGCGTAGCAACACATAATGCGGCAATCGCACGTTTCATGGAACGATTATTCGTCAGCATGCGCGGTCTCCTTAGTGAGCTTTACGGTCTCGGCCTTCTGCAATTTGTATCCTTTTGCTTCCACGAGATCCTTGGTCAACGCATCCACAGTTTGTTCAAGATTGCTGGCAGCAATAGAAATAATGTCTCCGTTTGTCTTGGTTTCCTGTTGCGCATCCTGCTTGCAAAGCTTGATCACCTCATCAATTTCAACGGACGGATTGTTCTCGAAAAAGTCGAGCCTGCCGCTATCAACCACGACGTCCCCAATAGTCGGCTTCGGCAGAATCGGAGTGACGGTCTTCGCGGTATCGTCCACTTCGAACGTGATATCGCTCATCTTGACGCCAGCAGTCACCGTCGCCTCATATGCAACATGCCACTTGTCCTTACCAGCATTGTCTTTCTTTACAGCAACACCGCCATAATGGAATTTCGCGGTCGATAGATCGTCGATATTCACAGCCGCCTGCAACTGGCTTTCCACACTGATGGTAGATTCGGTCCTTGCATTGTCAAAAACAGGTTTAACGACACCGTTCCACACAAACAGGACAACTGCAACAGTGACAATTGCCGCAACAGCGCCAAACAACACCTTACGCAACTTTTTTGCACTGAGATCGCCGAACAACCTATCGCAAAGACCGCCCCGCCTCCTTCGACTCCCGTCATTTCTCGCCAACGCACATTCCTTTCACGGTTCTCTTCCGTCAACAATTCTATCCCCGCATGCAAATACATAGGGGCGTCACAAACGTCTCAGGAAATAATACGGGGAAGCCCATCTCGTGGAATGATTATCGGAAATAATCCGATATTTGATGACGTTTCATCATAATGAAAATGCCCGCCATGTCTTCCTGCAAGGCAGGACAGCACACATACCACTTACTACTTCCACGCCGGCTTAAACATTCGGATGGGATACTCAAAAGAGCGTGGAAGAGGCGACCTGCTATTCAGCACACGAAATGCTGCAGCCGAACGTACAATGGTCGCCCCATGTCTTCGCTATTCGACGATGCCGTTTTTGGACTAAATCAGCCAATCGGTCACGTCCTTCTCGGAAACAGATTCCGAGAAACGGTGCCCGGTAAGCCATGTACCACTGCCTGCCATTTTCTGGAGCGTGGATGCACTGTTGCCGATATCGGAGCTGGCGGAAGTGCAGAACGGAATGATCGTCTTACCTGCGAAATCGTTGGATTTGACGGAATCGTTCACCAGCCAAACAGGTGCCATCCACCAAATCGGGAAGCCCAGATACACAGTGCTGCCGGCACCGACCATGTCATGGGCCGGAATCACTCGCGGCCGGCACGTTCCTTGACATAACTGACGAAGCGGTCGACCGCCTCAGGGGTGTCGTGGCGAAAGGACATGCTGGTCTTGGTGTCAAGGCCCGCGATGGTTGTCATCTCGCTGTCGGAGAGCCGGAAATCGAAGATGTTCAGGTTTTCTTCCATGCGCTCCTTGTGCGTGGACTTGGGCAGAGCGACGATGTCGCGCTGAGTGAGCCAACGCAGGATCACCTGCGCGACGGACTTGCCATGTACCTCGCCAATCTTGGCCAGGGTGGGATTGGAGAACATGTTCTGCATGCCCTCCTCGAACGGAGCCCATGCTTCCTGAGCCACGCCCCGCTTGACCATGTTCTTGCGAGCTTCGATCTGCTGGTTGAGCGGATTAGTCTCGACCTGATCGACCATCGGGGCGATCTCATTGAAGGCGACCATATCGGCCAGACGATCCGGATAGAAGTTACTCACGCCGATGGCGCGGATCACGCCGTCCTTGTAGAGCTTTTCGAGTGCACGACACGCGCCGTAGGTATCGGAAAACGGCTGGTGCAGTAACACCAGATCGAGATAGTCTGTGCCAAGCTTCTTCAAGGACACATCGACGGACCTCAGCGTGTTCTCATAGCCGTAATTGCTGATCCAGATCTTGGTAGTGAGGAACAGATCCTTACGATCGATACCGGAATCCTTGATTCCTTGGCCGACTTCGGCCTCGTTGAAGTACGACTGTGCGGTGTCGATATGGCGGTACCCGGTCTCGATGGCCTCGCGCACGCAGCGAGGAGCATCGTCCTTGCTGATCTGGAAGACGCCGTATCCGATCTTCGGAATCTCAACACCGTTGGCAAGTTTCACGTATTTCACTGTTTTTCCTTCCATAAATTCGTCGGTATTCAGTGCCGGCATGTATGCCGTTCTGACCCCCAAGATAAAATCCGGTAGCTGCTACCGGTCAAATTACGGCACGCCGGTACTATCTACCGGTATTAATAACCGGAAATGTGACATGATAGGTACAAACAAAAAAGAACAATGCGCCTCAAGCCCGACCCCATCCGGCGGCACCCGCCGAACGTCCTGCCGCGCAGCGTCCGAAAGGAGCCACGTATAGCAATCACGGCAGTGCCACTCCATAAGAACATGAAAACCTATACGATGAAGCAGGCCTGCAAACTAACCGGCATGAATTACGAAGCATTGAAGTTCTATTGCAATTCAGGACTCGTGCCCGGTCTCAAACGAGACCAGAACAACCGACGCGTCTTCGACGCGCGATGCATCGCATGGATCAACGACCTGACATGCCTCAAACGCTGCGGTCTGGGCATCAAGGAGATGCGGCACTACACGCAGCTCTGTCTTGAAGGTGAGTCATCGATACCGGAACGTCAGGAAATCCTTGCCGAAAAACGCGAGCATCTGGAGACGCAATGGAGGAACTGCGTAAAGCCATCGCCTACATCGATG
>ENA-ORRR01001333-ORRR01001333.1-human-gut-metagenome-genome-assembly--contig:-NODE-1333-length-16836-cov-13.7911_pt1 | contig 16836 bp, 13 predicted proteins | sample MGYA00242182_ERZ509148 | MGnify/ENA primary metagenome ERZ509148 (study PRJEB26280, sample SAMEA2338674) | human gut metagenome | biome: human gut; feature: human-associated habitat; material: faeces... | reverse complement strand
AACCGCAATGCGGTTGGGAGAGGAGGAAGCCGTCCACTCGCCGCCAATGAATTGGCTGGTGAAGAGCGGCTCAAAGACGTCATAACTGGCCATCGTTGTCTCCAAGCAGAGTGCTTAGGGCAGACAGTCGTCACTTTCTGACGATCGTCCGAATCTGGAGTTGAGTGTAGGACGATGATGGATCGCCGGCGGCATAAAGCGCACAGCAAAAAGCCCGTCCCGGCAATTCACCAGGGCGGGCTTGACCTCAAATCAGCTTGAGCTGATTAGAAGCGGTACTGCATCTGAACGCCGAGGAGGTAGGCGTCGAGGTGACGATAGCGGCCGACTTCTTCACCAGACGTGCGATCGTAGAGAGAGCGTTCATGCACGCCGTGCAGATGAGCGAAACCAATATCCGTCTGGAAGTCCTTGGTCCAATGGAAGGACGAGCCAATAGCAAACCACCAGCGATCCGCGTCAGGAATGATGGCCGTACGCTTGGTCTTGTCGTCGATCGGAGACGTTTCATAAGCGATACCGCCGCGCAGCGTCCAGAAGCTGTTCACGCGGAGGTCATAGCCGACGGACATGAGATAGGTGTCTTTCCAATCATTGTCGATATTTTTAAGCTGATCGAATACAGCTTTATACCCACCAGCAAGCGTGGGATTGGAGGTAGCCACTCCATACACAGCTGTAGTAAGTTCATTACTAGTTGTTGTCAAACTACTAAAACTTGACCAGTCAGCCCAACGGAAAGTCGCGTAAAGGCTAAGGTAATCGTTAACATCCCAAGCGGCTGTAGCCATAGCCCAAGCAGGGCCAGATACTGTTACGGACGCGTTATAGGTACCATCAATACTATTTTGTCCATTACCGTTTGTACCAGAGATAGTTAAATCACCATTGGTGGCATGTTTCGTTTCAGATCGATATGAAAGGCCAAAACGCAAGTTTTCAACCGGCTGCCACATCAGACCGACATTGAAGCCCCAGGTAAAGTCTGTAGCGGTGTACTCAGAATGGATGTTGCCAATAGGAGTATTGGCACCAACACCAAAGGTGGCGTCAACATACTGTAAAGCCAGACCAGCTCCGAGACTCAGGGTGTCAGTAGCTTTCCAAGCAACATTAGGATTGAAATTAATTACAGTAATTTCTGCCTTGGTACCGTGATCCTTTCCAGACCAGTTGTCGCCATAGTCAGTAGCAAGACCATAGGGAACAGTGATGGCGAGGCCAACCCAGGTTGAATCATTGATCTGGTGGGAAATGAAACCGTGCGGAATTACCTCTTCCTTAGCACGACCATTGTTTTTTTCGCCATCTTTGGCTACATATTCGAGGTTGAGACCAACACCAACGCCGCCGAACTGAACCTGCGTGCCCGGATGCAGCGTCATCGTTGCTGCGTTGTAGTACATGCCGGAAACGTCCGTACCATCAACGCCGACGCCGGCATATGCGCGGCCGAGGGCGAGCGCGGACTGTTCGGTGAGCTGGAAACCGCCGGCATAAGCCGTCGAGCTGAGGGCAGAAGCTACGGCCAGGGCCGCCGCAGCAATCTTGAAGGACGTGTGATTCACGAACGTCTCCTGAAGAACTTTATTAAATGAAGAAAATCAATCGGAATGCAATATTCCGCAACATGTGGAACCGCATTCTGCGCGAAGAAAAAGCAGAGAAATAACACGAAAATTAGGTGTTAACCCTTGGTTGATACAAACTTCATGCAGACGGATGATGGGGGCCGATAGTGTGAAGTGAGCCTTTATTGCTTTGATATTTAAATAAATATTTAGCTTCTTGGTATTCAAAACAGAGGCATTTGGGAAGGTATGCCCTAAAGGGGTTAATCCAAAAAAGCCTGTTGCGGCTAAAACGCTTTTACTTGGCAAACCTCGAGTTAACCCGTCATTGCCTCGGGAAGTTTGGGTTAGAGATTCTGCTCGGTAGAATTCGAAGCATCTCATTGACTGCGAGAATGCCTCCATGACCGATGCACCATTAGTCGATTCCGCTCGAATCTTTGCGCTCATCCCTGCTGCGGGTGTCGGACGCCGCATGGGGGCGGACTGCCCCAAGCAGTACATGCCGATAGCCGGCGTTCCCATGCTGGTGCGAACCGTGGAAGCGCTTCTAGCAGCGTCTCGAGTTGAACGCGTTTTTGTGGTGGTGAGTCCTGAGGATTCCTACATCGACCACGCTGCCGAATCATTCGCAAAATGGGGTGACCGCGTGAAGATTCTTCGTGCGGGCGGCGCAGAGCGCGCCGATTCCGTTTTGGGCGGACTGCGCGCAGCCTGCCTGCCGCCCGAAAGCTGGGTGCTGGTTCATGATGCGGCGCGCCCCTGTGTTCGACCGAGTGAAGTGAGTCATTTGATTGATGAAGTGACGGCCGACAGTTCTGCGGCGGGCGGCATTCTTGCCGTGCCGATGGCCGATACGGTGAAGCGTGCCGACGCCCGTCGGCGCATCATCAAAACGGTGCCGCGCTCCGGTCTCTGGCGAGCCGCCACGCCGCAGCTCTTCAGAGCAGGAGAGCTCATCGGGGCGCTGAATGCCGGACTCGACGGCATCACGGACGAAGCGAGTGCAATGGAACGCGCGGGGAAGGCGGTTAAAGTGGTTTCCTGCCGCGCGACGAACATCAAAGTGACGGAGCCGGGAGACGAACGCCTCGCAGAATGTTTGCTTGAAGGGCAAGGAGGCCCTATGCCGATTCCTAAAATTCGTGTGGGTCAGGGCTACGACTCTCACCGTCTCGTTGCTGGCCGCCCGCTCATTTTGGGTGGCGTCACTATTCCGTTTGAAAAGGGCCTTGACGGTCATTCCGACGCCGATGTGCTGCTCCATGCTGTGACCGACGCAGTGCTCGGGGCTGCTTCGCTGGGCGACATCGGCACGCACTTCCCGCCTTCAGATCCGAAATGGAAAGGTGCGGACAGCGGGAAGCTGCTCGCGGCAGTCATGGATCTCGCTCAGGCTGCCGGATGGCAGGTGGTGAATCTCGACGCGACGGTGATCTGCGAACGGCCAAAGCTCGGCGCCCTGAAGGAGCAGATTCGTGCCAATGTGGCCAAGCTCCTCGGCGTTTCACCAGCTCAAGTCAGCATTAAAGCTAAGACAAACGAGAAGATGGATGCGGTCGGCCGAGAAGAAGGCATGATGGCGCTCGCGACAGTACTTCTGGCCAAGGCCTGATACGCAGTCGGCAATCTTCTTGATGTGCGGCTGACGCTGAGGGCGATACGCCGAGTAGAATGGCAGTCTTTAGTGTTTCTACTCATCCGCTTTTTCGTCTTTCAATGCAGTCCGTTCCCGAACTCGCCCGCCGCGTGTGTTTCATCCTCTGCGAACCTGCTCATCCGGGCAATATCGGCTCAGCTGCGCGAGCCATCAAGACGATGGGATTTCGCGATCTGCGCGTTGTAGCGCCTCGTGAGGCTGACTATCGGACGCATGAAGAAGCGCTAGCTTATGCAACGAGTTCGGCGGATGTGCTCGAGGCTTCAAAGTCCTATGCGACTTTAGCTCAAGCCCTCGAAGGCGTTACGTATGCTTGGGCGATGACGGGCTACGACCGTGAATTCGGCGCGCCGCTCACGCCGATGCGTCAGGCGGCGTCCGAAACGGCTTCTCGTCTCTCGGCGCTCGAAGGCAGCATTGCTTTCGTTTTCGGCACGGAAAGAAGCGGTCTCACCAACGAGGAAGTCTGCCTTTGTCAGGGCTGCGCAGCGATTCCGGCTGATCCGGCCAGTCCAAGCCTTAACCTTTCACAAGCGGTGCAGATCGCTGCTTATGAGATGCAGCTCGCGCTCCTCGACGCCCGCGGAGATGCCGGTGCGCTTTACGATTGGCAGGGACGCTTTGCGCATGAAGAACCTGCGCCGCTCGAGGCGGTAGAGGGCTTTTTTGATCATTGGGAGAGGGCGATGGCTGCCTGCGGAGCGCATGATCCCAAGAAACCGCGTCACTTTATGGAAGTCTCTCGCCGGCTGTTTGGCCGCGCTGGGCTCACTAAAAACGAACTCGATCTGCTGCGCGGCGTCTGCGCAGCGGTGATTTGTCCGAAGCGGGACCGCATCGGCACCAAGACGCGAGGCAAGGCGGCGATGCGCGAGCAGACGCAGAACGACCCCAAAAATTCGCCGATGCCGCCCGAAGAACGGTAAGTCTTCGATATCCGCTGTCCCATCAGGACTCTTTAGCTATTCACTTGGTTTCAAATCCCCATGTTTAAAGAAGCTCGCGAACTCATCGCCACCATTCGAGAAAAGGATCCGGCCGCTCACGGTGCAGTGGAAATCATTTTTGCTTATCCGGGATTTCATGCGGTGATGATTCATCGTTTTGCGCATTGGTGTGCGATTCAGGGCTGGACGGCATTTGCCCGCTGGGTCTCTCAGGTAGGCCGCTTTCTCACCGGGATTGAAATCCATCCCAAAGCCAAGATTGGCCGTAGGGTTTTCTTTGACCATGCGATGGGCGTCGTGATCGGGGAAACCGCGGAAGTGGGCGACGACTGCACGATTTATCAGGGCGTGACCTTGGGCGGAACTAACCTGACGGCCGGCGCCAAGCGTCATCCGACGCTGGAAAACGGTGTGGTGGTCGGTGCCGGCGCCAAGGTGCTCGGCTCGTTCACGGTGGGAGCCGGCGCCCAGATCGGTTCCAATGCCGTCGTTGTGAAGCCGGTTCCGGCCGGCGCAACGGTGGTAGGTGTCCCGGGACGTATCGCGGTTTCTAAAAAGACGCCGGCGAAAGCCCCAGAGCCTTGCAGCCAGCCGGAGCGCGAGCGCGGCGTTCACGCGGCAGCGGCCGCTTTCCATGCATACGGTCTCGAACCCGGCATGCGCGACCCGTATGCCACCTCTATTCTTGAGCTTGTGCGTGTTGTTGAAGCCCAGCAGTGTGAAATTGCCCGTTTGAGCGAGGCACTTGCTTCGGCAACGGGAAAGAAGGTTGAGCCGTCGCCTGACGCTCACTTCGATACCACAAAGCTTTGGCCGAGCGATCGTGCCCCGCAGCAGAGTAAAAACGAAACCTCCCCCGAAACGCCGGACGCAGCCAAGGAACCAACGAAAGAGCAACCCAAGGCACCGTCGGATAAGGTCTAAGCAGGGCTGACGACATCAAGGCAGAGCAAGGCCGGCCGTTCTCACGAATGGGCCGGTTTTGTGTTTCTGGCGCTTGGGAGATTTCCGCAGGCGCATTGCGCAGCAACAGGTATTTTTGGTGTGTTTTCTTCAGATCGAACGGAATTGTTTGCGCATTAGCGACGAATAGAGAATAATTCTCATTAACATTTAAATGTTTTGAGGAGACCGTCATGAGCGAAGGCACAATGCATCCGTTGGCGCAGCCGGTTGGCCGTACGCATGCTGCGGGCGCCTTCGATTGGCGTGCGGTGCCGTCGGCGGATCCGAGAGCGTCTGCATTTGCGCTTGACACTGCGCCTGCGCTCCCGGCGGCGGCTGAAGAATTCTCCGGCGAAGCCTGTCGTGAAATCGTCGAAGATCTTTTAGACCGCACGCGCACAGGGGCGGCCGTCGCTGAGGTTCATGCGCCGTTTTGCGAGTCCAAATGCGACGGATGCGGCTGCTGGCAGCATGCTTATAAGGAGCTCGAAAGCCGTCGCTGGGCCGACGCACTGGTTCGTGAAATGGCTGCGTGGGCGGATACGCATGCCCAGGCGGGAGCACCGATTCAGGCGCTGCGCTTTGGCGGCGGAACGCCGAGCGCTTTGGAACCTGTCGACATCCTCCATGTGCTGGCCAAAGCCCGTCAATATCTGCCGCTTTCCAACGACTGCAGCATCGAGCTTCAGGCACGTGTGCACGGATTCTCCGAAGAAAAGATTGAGGCTGCGCTTGCGGGCGGCGTCACGCGGTTTGTCCTTCCGGTAAGAAGTTTCTCGACGGAAGTGCGCCAGGCCGCTGGCCGGCTTGATGCAGGTGAGGCTGCCGAAAAGCTCCTCAAGCGTCTGACTGAATATAACGAAAGTGCGGTTGCCGTCGAACTGAATTTCGGTCTGCCGGGGCAGTCGCTTGAAGTATGGACCGCAGATCTTGAGCGGGCATGCCAGCTGCCGCTTGACGGCCTCATTATCCGCGCTGCCGGAGAACCAGACATTTTGGGTGAGGCGGCCAAAACGTTTCGAGCGGCGGATCCGGCCCTAATGGCTCGAATGCATGAACGTGCTTTTGAAGTGCTCGCCGACAACGGCTGGGAGCGGCGGACAGCGCTGACTTGGAGCCGCTCTGAGCGCGATCGAACAACCTTTGATGTGCTCGCTGCCGGTGATGCGGACAAATTTGCCTTCGGATGCGGCGCACACGGCAGACTCTTTGGCCGTGAGCTTTTGATTGAGCCCGAATTGGGTAAATGGCTCTCGGCAGTTTGGATGGGGCGGCGCCCCGTATCATCCGTCTCGGAGCCTAAATCAGGCTGGCGCGCAGCGGCGCTCTTGGCTCAGGGGGCGCTCCTCGGGCGGTTTTCGCTCGAACGCATTGAACATGCGAGCGGTCTGCGCATCACAGAGTCGCTCGAGCCGCTCTTTGATGACTGGACTGCTGCCGGGCTCCTTCGCCGTACAGGTGCTCTTGGTACTTGGATTCGTCTTACCGATGCAGGACTTTACTGGCATCAGGCGCTTGCGGCTCGTATGGCGCTCAGAATTGATGCCGCAGAACTGCTTGAGCTGCCGCACCGACTGTTGGGCGGCCGCCGTTTCGAAGCCGCTGCTCAAATCATTCCTGCCGATGTGTGGGAGAGCGCAGAACGGGCTGCGGCGCTCTCTTGATTCATTATTCCTTCAGAGCCGGACCCGGATCGTTTGATTTTGCTTGAACGGTCTGGGTCTCTTTTTGGCTTGCATAGGTGCGCTTCGCAGCTGTCAGTCTCAAGTCGTTCGGCTGAAGAGTCGCCATGACATGCACCATCTTAGGGCTTTCAGGATGGGAGGCTTCGTTATCCCTAAAGAGATATTTTTTGTTCTAAAAAACTAGGAATATCAATATAAAATGATCGTTATGACGTATGACGATGAAAACTTGCTAAAGGATAGTATTTAAGGAATATTCCTATATAATGCGAATCCTTCTCATTATTGTTCGTGTTATACATACGGACAGTTCTCCATAAGAGGCCGCATTTTGTCTGAAAGCCCCGCACCTAAGCCCGCAGCCCCAACCTTTGAGTCGGGTGCTCGCGCGATGAATGAAGCGCTCCAAACTAAAGGCGTTGAAGCCTATTTTGCTGATGCGTCTGATCCGCTGCACAAGGCTTTTATTGCCAAAGCAGCGGTGCATTCGGGGCCCGGCGGTCGGCCGCTGATTGGAGAAGAGGCTGAGAAAGCCATTGACAGCCACTACGACACACCTCGCTCAGGGCGGTCCCTCGCCTATATTCATGTGCCGTTTTGCGAGACGCGGTGCCTTTACTGCATGTTCTATCAGAATCCCTGGAAGGAAGAGGCAACGACGCAATATGCCAAGCAGCTCGTGAAGGAGCTTGAGCTTTGGAGCGACCGTGCGGCACAGAATGCGGCGCCCATCAATGCGCTTTATTTCGGCGGCGGCACGCCGACGGCTTTTTCACCCGACGATATCCGTCTGGTGATGGGAGCAGTGAAGAAATATCTGCCGCTCGCAAACGACTGCGAAATTACGCTCGAAGGGCGAATTCACAATTTCAGTGACGCCAAGATGGATGCGGCTATCGAGTCCGGCGTCAACCGCTTTTCACTGGGCGTGCAGACCTTCAACACGCAAATTCGGCAGTCGGTGATGCGCGTTGATGATCGCGACACGATCATCCGTCGTCTCGACAAGCTCTGCTCCTATAACAATGCGTCCGTGGTCTGCGACATGATCTACGGTTTCCCCGGGCAGACGATGGAGGTCTGGGAAGACGACCTGAAGACCGCCGCTTCACTGCATCTCGACGGGGTGGACTGCTATCAGCTCAACGTTTTTGAGAAGTCCCCGCTCGCCCGCTACATCGCCAACGGGAAGCTTCCGCGTGCGGCGACCTCTGACGAAAAGGCGGATTTCTTCGCCAAAAGCGTTGAATATTTCACAAGCCAGAACTGGCGCCGGCTCTCCAACAACCATTGGGGCCGAACGATTCGTGAACGCAATATCTACAACGCCTGGGGTAAGAGCGCCTGCGACTGCCTGGCCTTTGGCTGCGGAGCGGGCGGACGTCTGGCGGGCTATTCCTACATGATGGAACGTAAGCTCGCCGACTATTACCGGCTGCTCGGCGAAGGCAGAAAGCCCGTCGCCTTTGCGATGGCGCCGACACACAATTGGCACCTGCTGCGCACGATTTCCTCCGAAATGGAGTCGGGCGCCATCAATCTCAAGGCCATCGGCCGACAGTTCGGCGGACTGCCGCTTGAAGACCTTGCCAAGGTTGTGCTCTCACAGTGGTGTGAGGCCGGGCTTCTCGTCAAACGCGGCGATTGGTATTACCAAACGGTTGCCGGTCAGTATTGGCACGTCACACTCGCTCAGCTCTTGATGGACTTTTTGTCACATCAGCTGCCCGAACCTGAGAGCGAGCAAAAGATGGACATGGGTGCTCCCGATTCGATGATGAAGATGGCGAGTGCGGGCCACCACGCGCATGGGCAGATGCCGCCGGGCATCTTAAAGATGCTCGAAGGCATGCCTCGCGACATGATCATTGAAATGGCCAAAAAAATGCCTAAAGAAATGATTACTCAGATGGTCGCTCAGGCGCCCAAAGATGTGATCGAAAGAGTCCTCGGCGAGGACGGACTTCGCGAACTTGGCGTTCGCTGAAGTTTTATCCAAAACAATAAAAAGCACTATTTCCCACAGCGAATCCCTCCAGTTTCTTTCTAGGACCAAGAAGAACTTAGTGGACTTATCCATGAAAACTTATACCCACAGCCTTCTTTCTGCCGCTGTTGTTGCTGCACTTACTTTTTCCGGTGCGGCGATTGCTGATGAATATCAGACGCTTGAAACCACAACGGTTACCGCTGGCCGTTTCGAGCAGGACTTGATGGAAACGCCGATGAGCGTTTCCGTCGTGACGCGTGAACAGATCGAGCAAAGCAACGCTCGTAACGTGGGCGAACTGCTTGAACTTCTCCCTGGCATCCAGATCAATAACGACGGCGGTCAGGGTATGAAGCGCATCAAGATTCGCGGTGAGAATGCATTCCGTACGCTTGTCATGATTGATGGGCAGAAGGTTTCGGAACACAAATCAATGTCTGGCGCTCCGATGCTGATTGATCCGGCAATGATCGAACGTATCGAGGTTATCAAAGGACCGGCATCTGTGCTTTACGGTTCCGACGCTATTGGCGGAGCGATCAATATCATCACGAAGAAAGGAGGAACTCAGCCTGTGCAGGGAGAAGTATCCGCAGGGATGAACACCTCCGCATCAGGTGTGAATGCTGCAGCGGGGATCTACGGTGCTACAGAGGGTTGGAAATATCACCTTTCCGCTGCCGTTGAGGACAATGACAACATTGAAACTCCAAAAGGAGAAATGCCCAATACCTATTTCTCTGCAAGATCAGTTTCTGGATTCCTGTCTTATGATATCAATCCAAAAGCAACTGTAGGGTTGAATGTTGATTATTACGATTTGGAATTTGGGTCAACAGCATTGACAGATAAATATCAATCTTTTGCTGTAGATGTTCCGGATTGGAAACGTACGAAGGCTGCAGTATTTTTCGAGGTTCGGGATGTTAATGAATACCTGTCTCGTGTTCGGACAGATGCTTTTTATCAAAAATCTAAAAAGCAAATGACGAATACAATAGGTGTGTCACCAGCAATGCGTATTCAACCAATTGCGGATAATGATACGGATCAGTATGGGTTTTCTGCGCAAACAGATTGGAAGTTGGGAGAAAATAATTTCTTAATTGCTGGTTATGAATTCAACTATGACAAACTCAATGCTCTAAGTGTTACAAAAATGAATTCAATGACGATGGGTCGTCATAATTACGATGGGTATCAGCTGCAAAATGCGATTTTTGCAAGCATGGAAACATATTTGCCATATAACCTAACGCTTAATTATGGCTTGAGATATACCTGGGTCAAAACGGATATGGACCATGTTACTTCAGGACGCAAATCTCATGGAGACTCTTCTGATGGAAAGGCCGTGTTTAATGCTGGCATTGTGTGGCGGGAATCAGACAATTTGTCTGTTCGAGCGTCCTATGCTCAGGGTTTCCGAACTCCAATTCTGCAGGAACTTTATGTTGACACTCTAATGGGGAGTGATTCGGGAGTTCCTACCTATGCGAATCCGAATTTGAAACCAGAAACATCTGATAATTTTGAAATTGGTGCACGTTGGTTCTCTAATTCTTTAACGATTGATGGCGCCGTTTTCTATAGCAATACAAATGACTACATAACGACAATTTACAACCGCTCTGATAATGCTGAGAAATACGAAAATGTTGCGAAGGCTAAAACTTTTGGGGCGGAATTGAGTCTTTCGTATCGTATTTCAGAAAGTGGATTTGAACCCTATACAGTTCTGACTTGGCTCCGTCGTCAGTATGATGACGGTGCAGGTTTTAAGACTTATGACACGGCAACGCCTGAGCTGATGGCTCGATATGGTGTTCGTTGGACTGGAGAGTATGACGGACTTGGTCTTCGAGCAGACGTCTATGCACGTTCGCTGACAGAGACGAAATATGCATCGGCAGGTGGTTCCAATAACTACACGCTTGCGGGTTACACGACACTGAATATTGCGGGTGGTATCTCATTTGGACCGCAGAAACAGTATTCATTGGATGGTGGTTTCTACAATGTCTTTGATAAGACTTACCGCGAAAACAACGCGATCTACGAACCGGGCCGTTATCTCGCCATTAAGCTCAATGCGAAGTTCTAACTTCATTCTTTTGAGCTGAAAAAAGCAAGTCACAGCGCCCTGTATCTCGTTCTAAGAGGTGCAGGGCGCAGGTCGACTTCAGCAAGTCATTTTTTATTTCAGGAGCCGTCACTGAGATGACAACGACCAAGCCTCAATGGATTAAAAGGCGTTGGGAACCGAGAGAGCTCGTGCTCATCGGTGTCTTTGCCGCTGCCGCCAAACTCTCGAGTCTCTTGATTGCACTCGCGGGCGGCGGGATGAATCCCATTTCGCTCCTGGGAAAGAATTTGGTCTATACGACCCTCATGATCGTGCTGCTCACCAAGGTTCCGAAGCTTTGGACGCTCACGCTCTTTACCGTTGTGAGCATGCTCGTAAGCGTCCTGCTTTTGGGCGGAAGTCTGACGCTTCTCCCGGCGGCCTTGGCCGGCGCTCTTCTGGGTGAACTTTTCGTCGTGCTTTCGGGCGGCGTTCATAAGCCCTGGGCGCCTTGGGTGGCGGTCGGAGTCTACGACTTCGTGAGCAAGATGCTTTCGCTCGGGGTGTCCTATCTCTTCCTGCGAGAGACCCCGGCACTGATGACGATCATCATCCCGATCGTGCTGCTCGGTTATGCGGGCTCTGTGATTGGTCTCTGGTTTGGATGGAAAACTGTAGGGGAACTCCGCCATGCGGGTTTTGTTCGTTAAAGACGAGAGCTCAATGCTGCGGGGGCTTGACGCCAAAACAAAGCTCTCGGTCATGCTGGTCACCGCCGTACTTGTTGTGGCTTGTTCCGGCGTCATAAGCCAGATGGTGCTCTTTCTTTTCACGCTTGTCTACGTGCTGATGCTTAAGCGCCCGAAGCTCGTGACGCTGCTCTACATTCTTATGGCCGTGATGATGGCGGTGTCAGCCGGGTTCGGGTGGCTTATTTCGCTCTGGGCGCCGAAGCTGGGCGGTCTCTCCGCCCAAGCGCTCTTCGTTCCGTTTCTGCGAGGCGTCTCCATGATGAATGTGGTGATGGTGCTCGCACTCACGACGCGTGTTGAGGACTTGCTGGGAACACTGGAGCGTTTGCATCTGCCCTTTGTTGTCTTTTTGCCGGCAGTAGTCATGCTTCGCTTCATCCCGACCTTCACAAACGATATTCGTCAGGTCTGGGAGACGCTTCGTATCCGCGGCTGGCCGATGGGACCGGTGATGATTACGACGCACCCAATCCTGTCGGCTCGCCTGCTGTTCACGCCGATCCTCTTTCGCGCACTCAAATCCTCTGAAACGCTGGGTATTGCAGCGGAATTGAAGGGCATCGGCACGGCGCACCGCACGGTGCTCCCAAAGGCGCCGCCGCTCTCCCAACTCGATCGAAACATCTTTATAGCGATGGGTGTCTGCGTCGTTCTGGCGCTTCTCGCTGAAATCTTCCTGCGCGAGCTCTTTATGACGCCCGGCGCTGTCATGCCTTGATTAAGCCCATGCACGCGATTGAACTGAAGAAAGTTTCCTACCGCTACAGCGGTGCCGAACCAGACTCGCCGGATGCGGTTCGATGTCTTGATCTCACGGTTGATGCGGGCGAGCTTAAGCTCGTTACCGGCGCTTCGGGCTGCGGCAAGACGACGGTCATGCGGCTGGTGAACGGCCTGTGTCCGCAGATCTACGGCGGCACCCTGTCGGGTGAAGTATTGGTCGACGGCAATCCCACGCAGGATACGCCTGTGGCGGTGCTCTCAGAGCATATCGGCACGCTTTTCCAGGATCCCGAAGAGCAGTTCTTCGCGCTCAATGTGGGCGATGAGATCTCCTTCGCGCTCAAAAGCCGCGGCGTGCCGTTTGAAGAAATCGGTCCCCGCGTAGACCGTGCTGCCAAGCGCATGGGGATTGAACATCTTCTCGCGCAGGACATTCACGAGCTCTCTGAAGGGCAAAAGCAGAAGGTCGGACTCGCCTCTATTCTCGCGCTCGGCCCCAAAGCGCTCATTCTCGATGAGCCGAGCGCCAATCTGGATCCGGAAGCCACAGTGTCGCTTGCCGGCATCCTCGGTGAACTCAAAGCCGAGGGCGCAGCCATTCTCGTGGTCGACCATCGTCTTTACTGGCTTAAAGGCTTGGTTGATGAGGTCCTCGTCATGCAGGCCGGAGCGGTGGCGGTTCGGGGCCCGTTCTCTATTCTTGACGATGAGAATGTGCGCCGTCTTTACGGGCTTCGCCAAGCCGAGGTGGAGGATCTACGCCCGACCCTGCCGCGCATTCCGACGGCACTGGGAGACGGGACCGTGCCGGCGGGCTTTTTTGCGGCCGAACACGTCTCCTTTACGTATAAAGGCGCTCAAAAGCCCATCTTCAGCAACGTGAGTTTTTCGGTTCCCGCAGGGATTACGGCGCTGATCGGTGCAAACGGAACGGGCAAAACAACGCTGGCGCGCATCTTGACCGGGCTCAATGAAGCCCAAGGCGTCTTCTCGATTGAGGGCCGGCCCGTTGACCGGGACGGCCTCATGCCGCATTCGGGGCTGGTGCTCCAAAATGCCGACCATCAGCTTCAGATGCGCACCGTGCGCGAAGAGGTTGAGGCTTCGATGATTGCAGCCAAGTCCGCAGCGAAAAAGCACGCGGCTTTCTGGCAGCGTCTGAAGACGCCGAAACTCACCGCTGAAGAAGAAGCGTGGGTCACGGAGCTCCTCACGACGCTGCGTCTGGCTCCGCTCGCGGAACGCCATCCGCAGAGTTTGTCGGGCGGCGAGAAGCAGCGCGTAGTCATTGCTTGTGCGCTCGCCAAGAATCCGCAAATTCTGATTCTGGATGAACCGACGTCAGGGCTCGACGGCGCCAATATGGCCTCCATTTCCAAGCTGCTTAAGGCCGAGGCTGCCCGAGGCCGAGCGGTTTTCCTGATCACCCACGATCTGGAGCTTCTGCAGGCCTGCGGAAGTGCGCTCGACATGAAGGATTTGCAGCCAGCTGAAGCTGCCCAATGATTTTTTCAGACTTTGCACAACCTTTTTTTCACTTCACAAAGGAAACAACGTCATGACCAACTGCTGCTGCAAGAAGCCTACGGCCGAACAAGCCAAGATCATCGAGGAAATGCTGGCTGCGCCCTATCCGGTGACGGTGAGCTCCATCGCCGGCCGACTCGGCGTAACGGATCTTGAGGCTGCCGAACTGCTGCCGGAAGCCAACTGCACCTTCGTCAAGGGCGACATCACAGAGCGCTTCACCGAAATTTGGGCGGAACTCGCTTCCTGGGAAAAGATCACGCTTTTCATTCAGCATGAAGGCAGCATCTTTGAAATTCAGGGGCAGCTCCATGAGGGAAAGATTGCTCAGGGCTATTACAACATCCTCGCCAAGTCGGCGACGATCGGCGGCCACATGAAGTATGACGCCTTCTCGGCCGTGGCTTTCACGACCTTCCCCTTCATGGGACGCGAGTCTCTCGCCGTGCAGTTCTTTACCAAGGAAGGCAAAACGGCCTTCTCGGTTTTCGTCGGCCGAGAAAATCATCAGCTCGTCGAATCCGTGAAGGAAAAGTTCATTGCCGCCCGAGCCAAGTTCTCGGCCTGATCGATCCGCTTCAGCTCGTCTCGAACCGCTCTGCCTCCGAAGATCGCATCCCCCAACGATCTCGGAGGCTGCGCATTAAGCCCGTATGAAGGGTGATGCGTTAGAAAAGCGGCTCGCTGAGATCGTGAGCAAACGGCTCGCCGTCATTCTGGTTCAATTGTGCTTGGGACGGGAGCCATATTTACGCCGCAAGCGTGCTTTGAACACGCTGCGGCGAATCGCTTTATTCTGACTGCGCAGACGGACTGCATTTTAACGGTCCTGCGTTCACTACCATTTTCGAGGAGATTCCCCATGACTGCTGCCGCCGCCAAGCCTCTTGTCGTCATCAGTTCCCGTACGGGCAACACCATGATTCTCGGTCACGCCATCTGCGACGCGATGCCTGGGGCCGTCCTGGTCAAGCCTGAAGCGCTGCCCGAAGACTTGTCGGGCTTTAATCCGATTCTGCTCGGTTTCTGGTGCGACCGCGGCATGGCGCCTGAAGACATTCAGGCGGCAGCGAAAAAGCTCGAAGGCAAGACGATCGGGTGCTTCGCCACCATGGGCGGCAATGCTGAAACGCCCGAAGCGCTCGACTGGATGAAGCGTACGTCGGAGAGTTTGGCAGCAGCGGGCAAAAACAATACCCTCGCAGGCACTTATCTCTGCCGCGGCCGTATTGATCCGGCGCTCTTCGAACGGATGACCGCGATGATGGGCGGCAAGGTGACGCCCGAGCGCGAAGCGCGCCGTCTGGCGAGCGAAACGCACCCGGACCGCATGGATCTCGAGCGCGGCGTCGAGCGCTTCCGCACCATCTTCGGAGTGAATTGGTAATGGCCTCGGCACAGCCTGCCGTTCGCATCGACTCCCTCGAAAAACGCTACGCCTCGGGCACTCTTGCCTTGAAGGGCGTGAGTTTTGACGTTGACGAAGGCGAATTCTTCGGTCTGCTCGGCCCAAACGGCGCCGGCAAAACAACGCTGATTTCCTGCCTCGGCGGACTGACCACGCCGACGGGCGGGCGCATTCTTGTTCGCGGCATGGATACCCGTACAGATCGACGAGCCGCATCGCTCTTTCTCGGCATCGTGCCGCAGGAAATCACTTTCGACCCGTTTCTGACGGTGCGTGAAACGCTACGCTTTCAGTCGGGCTACTGGGGCATTCTCCGAAATGACGACTGGATTGATGAAATTCTCGCCAATCTGGGTTTGACCGACAAAGCGGACGCTTCCATGCGAGCGCTCTCGGGCGGCATGAAGCGCCGTGTGCTCGTTGCCCAGGCGCTCGTTCATAAGCCGCCGGTGATCGTGCTCGATGAGCCGACGGCAGGCGTGGACGTTGAGCTTCGCGAACACCTCTGGGACTTCATCGGACGGCTGCATCGCGAGGGGCGGACGGTGATTCTCACAACGCACTACCTCGAAGAGGCGCAGGCGCTTTGCAGCCGCATCGCCATCATGAAGAAGGGCGAGGTTGCAGCGCTTGACCGCACGGAAGCGCTTTTGTCGCGCTTTGAAGGCCGAGTGCTCCGCTGCCGGCTGGTAAAGGGGGACCTGCCGCCCGAAGCGGGGCGCGACCTCATGCGCCGTCACGGCAATGATGTGACGCTGCGCATTAAGGACGCCGACGACGCTTTGCTTAAGCTCGAAAGCCTGAAGGCGGCCGGTGCGGAGATTGAAAATCTGACGGTAGGACAGCCCGATCTGGAGGACGTCTTCCTCGCTGTTACGGGAGGTGAAGCCTGATGTGGGTTCCTTTCTGGACGCTCTTTAAAAAGGAAGTGATCCGCTTCCTCAAGGTGTGGATGCACACCGTGCTGGCTCCTGTCCTCACGGGCGGGCTCTATCTCTTTGTCTTCGGCGAAGCGCTCTCCAAGCACCTGCCCGTCTATGAGGGCGTGTCCTATACGGCCTTCATCATTCCGGGCCTCATCATGATGACGGTGCTGCAGAATGCGTTTTCCAACACGGCGAGCTCACTCATTCAGTCGAAGATTTCAGGAAACCTCGTCTTTATTCTTCTGCCGGCCATCCCGGGACCGCAGGTGGCCGCGGCCTATATCGGCGCGAGCTTCGTGCGCTCAGCGCTCGCTGGCGCCGGGCTCTATCTCCTCTGCTCCTGGTGGGCATCGCCCCCGGTGCGTGAACCGGGGCTCCTTATCGCTTTCGGCTTCTTCGGTGCGGCCATCATGGCGGCCTTGGGTCTCATCACGGCGCTTTGGGCCGAAAAATACGATCAGATGGGAGCGGTGATGAATTTCGTCATCATGCCGCTCACCTTCCTTTCGGGCGTCTTTTATTCCGTGGATTCGCTTCCGCCTTTCTGGCAGGCCGCGAGCCGCCTCAATCCCTTCTACTACTTGGTAGACGGCTTTCGGCAGGGATTCTTCGGCAGCGGCGACACCAACACGACGCT
>ENA-ORRR01001299-ORRR01001299.1-human-gut-metagenome-genome-assembly--contig:-NODE-1299-length-17083-cov-18.3255_pt1 | contig 17083 bp, 17 predicted proteins | sample MGYA00242182_ERZ509148 | MGnify/ENA primary metagenome ERZ509148 (study PRJEB26280, sample SAMEA2338674) | human gut metagenome | biome: human gut; feature: human-associated habitat; material: faeces... | reverse complement strand
TCGAGACCGGCGAAGGCATGGAGAAAAAAGAAGAGAACTTTGCAGAAGAAGTTGCAAAGCAGATGAACGCTTAAGCGAAGTTTCGATTGTAAACTGAACCAGAATTTATAGAGGCTCTGAAAGCCTCATAAACACTTTATTTTCTAGTGATTATGAGGTTTTCGGAGTCTTTTTCTATGGAAAAAAGGAAATGGCGAAAGTATCGCCAGGAACCGTTAAAAACCGTCTAAAATCACTTCAAATTGAGTATTACTCAAGTCACAGATTGAGTAAAATGAGTATTCACAATCTTCAGCGAAGTTTACTCAAATCATCAGAGTTCTTAAAATCATCACTTTCAATCAAACATTTTATAATTAGGAGGTTTTGATTTATGAAGAACACAGCGTTAAGAGCAGGAAATAGCAATTCCCGCACAATTACTTTCAAGAGCAAGGAACACGAAAAATTTTATACGAAATATTTGGAGAAATGTAGATATCAGGATGTCTATCATAAGGCTTTGGTTTATTGCCTGGGTATCGCCAGAGATACAAGAAACAATGTAGATAAGATCTATAATTTTAAAACTGGATGTGTGAAAACGGAATGCTTGCAGGAAGGATGGCAGACCAGTGGAAGTTTACGGATCGTCCGCATGGCATTTAATCTTTACTGTAATGGAACACCCAGTGTCGGAGATTATGAAGCAGAGGAAGATCAGTTAAAAGAGTGCCAGTATTATACCGTAGAAGATCTGTTTTGCTGCGGATATGCCCGGTATTTTTGGGAAGCCATTAAAATCCGTTATCCAGAGTATTGTTTTTGCAAAGACTGGGAGGATATGTATGCTGAAAATTAGATTACAGGGTACTTTAAAGGATATTCAATGGTTCCGTCATATTTTGGAAAAGCATAAAGAATTGGATGTTCTGGAAGTATCGGATGCTTATGCGAACAAAGGAACAAGCAAATATTTTCGTGTTTATGTTGAAGTAGAAGAAAAAGAGTAAATCGGAGGAAAGTATATGTGTAAAGTAATTGCTATTGCAAATCAGAAAGGCGGAGTAGCCAAAACAACGACAACAATCAATCTGGGAGCCGGACTGGTGAAGTCAGGGAAAAAAGTAGTCCTGGTAGATGCTGATCCACAGGGGCACTTGACAATGGGATTGGGATTCCCTAAAAATCTCAAGGTAACATTAAAAAGCATGATGGAGAACATTATCATGGGACTGGAATTTGATCCGAAAGAAGCAATTCTGCACCATGAAGAAGGTGTTGACCTAATTCCGTCCAATAAATTGCTTGCCGGAATGGATATGTCCTTATTTACGGTGGAGGACAGAGAAAAGGTGTTGAAAGAGTATCTGGAATTGCTGAAGGATGAGTATGATTATATTCTGATTGACTGTATGCCATCCCTAGGGATGCTGACGATCAATGCTTTGAGTGCAGCGGACAGTGTTCTGATTCCGGTACAGCCACAATATTATGCGGCAGATGGACTCATGGAATTACTCAAAGTGGTAAAGGGAATTCATCAGAGGTTCAATCCAGATTTACAGATAGAAGGCATTTTATTCACAATGGATAATTGCCGTTACAATAATGCAAAGAGAAATAAACAGGCAATCAAAACTACATACGGAAGTGACATTAAGATTTTTGAGCAGACGATTCCGAGAACAGAAAGCCTTGCAGAAACAGCATCAGAGGGTGTAAGTATCTTTGCCTATGATGAAAAAAGCAAGGGGGCAGACAGCTATCTGGAACTGGTTCAGGAGGTGTTGAAACATGCGTAGACCGAAAAAAGATATTCAGCTTACCTCTTATGATGAATTACTGGGATTAGAGGAAACATCGGAAAAGAGTATGAACCAGGTTGTAGAAATAGAACTGGAAAAGCTCTATCCCTTTAAAAATCATCCGTTCCATGTAAACGATGATGAAAAAATGGCAGAAACCGTAGAGAGCATTAAAACATACGGTGTTTTGACTCCTGCACTGGTAAGACCTCGACCAGATGGCGGATATGAGATGATTTCCGGGCATAGAAGAAAAAGAGGCTGTGAACTGTGTGGAAAGACTACATTGCCAGCTCTTGTCCGAAATTATACGGATGATGAAGCGGTCATTATTATGGTCGATTCCAACATTCAGCGTGAAAATCTACTGCCAAGTGAGAAAGCTCATGCCTATAAGATGAAATATGATGCAATGAAGCATCAGGGAAGTAAAGGTGAGAAATATACAGCAGATATGGTTGGGGAAGCCGCAGGGGATAGTGGAAGAACTGTGCAGAGATATATCCGTCTGGCAGCATTATCCGATGCTTTGCTGGAATATGTGGACAATAATAAAATTCCTTTGATTGTGGGAGAAAAGCTGTCTTATCTGAAATCGGAGGAACAGGAGTGGCTTTTGGAAGTGATTGCCAACAGCAGCATCTTTCCGACAAAGCAACAGGCAGAACAGTTAAAAGAATGCAGTGCAAATGGAAAATTAAACCAGAGTTATATCTATGCTGTTTTATTAAAAAAGGAAAGCAGTAAGATTAATGTGACAATCCCGGCAAAGAAAATTGGCAATTATTTTCCGGAGACATATTCTAAAGAGCAGATAGAAGAAATCATTTTCATGCTTTTGGATAAATGGAAAGAAAACAAAGAAGGAGTAGCAGATGCAGAAGATACAGTTTGATTATTTTACAGGGATGGAAGCGGAACAATATAGCTTCTATCGTGTCCCTAAAGTGCTGTTTACAGAACCATGCTTTAAAACTCTTTCTTGTGAAGCAAAGGTATTATACGGTCTGATGCTGGACCGTATGAGCCTGAGCATTAAAAATAGATGGCTGGATTCAGAGGACAGAGTATACATTATCTTTACTGTGGAAGAAATTGCAGAGTTGATGAACTGCGGAACTCAAAAGGCAGTGAAACTGGTAAAAGAGCTGGACAGCAGTAATGGGATTGGATTGATAGAGAAGAAACGTCTGGGACTGGGAAAACCGAATGTTATTTATGTGAAAAATTTTATGATCAGAGAGGTTCCAGATCAAAAGCCGACAGGTAATTGTGCAGATCTGCAATCTGAGCAGGAAGATCATAAAAAAATTGCAGATTTGCAATCGAAACAGAAAAGACATAAGGAATGTGCAGATTTGCAACAAGAAGCAGAAAACAAGGGGAAAACAGGCATTTCTCTGAATTGTGAAAATCATCATTCAGGAGTAGTGAAAACCACAATTCAGGATTATGGGGAATCAAAATTCCAGAATAGTGAAAATCACAATTCAAGAATGGTGGAAACCACAAATCCAGAATTTCCAGAATCACAATTCCAAAATAGTGAAAATCATCATTCCAGAATAGTGGAAATCACAAATCCAGAATGCCCGAAATCACAATCTAATAATACTGATATTAACAAGACTGATATTAGTGAAACTGAGATAAATCAATCTTATCCTATCACATCAGGTAATTCCCAAAAGAAAAAAGATGTGATGGAGGAGATGAGAGCATATCGTGAAGTGATCCATGAAAACATTGATTATCAATATCATGCAAAGGAAGATGTAGATGAACTGGTAGAACTGATAGTTGAAGTTATGATGATGCCGGAGGACAGTATGATTCGCATTGCAGGAGTAGAAAAACCCGTTGTTTTGGTGAAAAGCAGATTTATGAAACTGAACTATTCGCATATCGAATACGTGCTGTTTTGTCTGAACCGGAATACGACCAAGGTTGGAAATATTAAAGCTTATCTTCTGACTGCCCTGTATAATGCCCCGGCAACGATAAACAGCTATTATCAGGCAGAGGTTAATCACGATATGTATGGAGGATAAAGGAACATGAAGAAGATGATTAAAAAAGTGATTGCACCAGTGCTTGTGATTGCTGTATTGTTTGCGGTGTTTAGACCATTTTGTATCCAGAATGGGAAGTGCAATTATTTATTACTGTTACTTCTGATGGGGATACCGTTTGGAATTGGAAAAATGTGTGCCTGGATGGTTCCAAGAGGCTTTGACCTCGGAGGAACACTGGCAGTATGGACAATGAATCTTCTAATCGGAGGATTGATCGGAAGCATCATTCTTCTTACAATGGTTGGACAGGCGATCATTTATCTCTGCGTTTTTCTGATTACAGTTCTTACAGGGATACATAAAATACCGAGAATAAAATGAAATAGATTTTTTGAAAAGCAGCTAAGACAAAAATTAGCTGCTTTTTTTCGGAAAACTTTGCGACACAATGGCGTAAAGTTGGGACAAATTGCAGGAAAGGAGACACCGTATTGAGCAATCGTGCAATTTCCACAGAACTTATTGAATTGGGAGAACGGATCAGAAAACGCAGGCAGGAAATGAAGTTGTCACAGGAATCTTTTGCGGAAAAAGCAGGTATCAGTGTCAATACGGTCAGCAGGATAGAAGGCGGACAAACGGCAATGTCTGTTGAGATTTTCAGGAAGATGATTGAGATATTGGAAACAGATGCCAATCTCCTGCTGGGGAAAGAGGGAGGCGGTACAGAGAAGCTGGAATCAATTCAGGAAGTGCTTTACCGTATTCAGAAGATGGAATGGAAAGAGCAGAAAATCATCATGCAGACCATAGATTCTCTGATAGACAGTTTCAATGAATACAGGTGAAATTTCACCATATATGGGGTGCAAAATAAAAAAACTCCCCATATATGCTAAGGATAATAGAATCATGTGCTGTTAAAATGGAAAACAGAGAGAAAAAAACAGAAACAAAGAAGGGAGATAGGATGGATGACCAGAGAAGAAAATTTGCTTTATCGGAGGCAGTGCCCCTATGACGCAATGGGAGATTATTCTGTTTTGATGGAAAATGAAAAGAACATAAAAGCAGAAAGAAATGCCAAGAAGTCTGATCCTGGCATCAGACGGAAAATAAAGTAGAGAATATTGTAACTATTAGAAAGGGCAGTAAGGAAGTTTCAGGCTCTCGTAAAAAAAACGGGTGTACCGGAAGCTGTTTTTTACTGCCCTTTTTGTCAGTTGATCAGTAAGAATCCTATCCTTTCTGCCGATGGGCACCTGTTGCTAGCAGGCAGAAAGGTGGTAATTATGCTTACATTGCAGGAATTGAAACAGGTTGTAAATAACAGGGAAGAAAGAAGAAAGGTTCCGTCCGCTAAATACTTAAGAGAAAACGATGTAGCAGTTGCGAATCAAAGGTTGATGGATTGTGCAGAAATTATCGCATATCAGACAGGATATGTTCTCTACTGTGTGGGGGACTATGCAACAGTTTTTCCGTTATTTACCTGTCGAGATTATGTGTATGAGGCAGAAAGAAAAATAGCAGTTGTTGAGGAGAAATTTTTCGATGATCAACCTTGGTATGTAAGGCTGATATTAGAAGGCGAAGATCGTCTGTGGAGAAACAGGGAAACACGAGAACATGATAATTGCATTTCGTATAGCTGTATTTCCGAAGAATGGTGCGAATTGGCAGATAAACGGCAATGTCTGCTTGAAAGAATGATTGCAGAGGAAACAGTCAGGGGGTTGATGAATCTGTTGACAGAGCGACAGAGACAGATGATCCATCGTATTTATTTTCAGCAGCATACACAAAAAGAAGTCTCGCATGAACTGGGTATTACGGTTCCGGCAGTATCAAAGTGTATTTCACAGGCAATACAGAAAATGAAGAATAATTCGGATGATTTTGCCAGAGTATTGAAAAAAGGAGACTGGAAGTATGCCTGGTAAAAAGCCAAAAGAAAGACAACGCTATATGCTGCGTGTAAATGATACGCTTGTGGAAGTTACCAGGGCAGTATATCTGACCTGGTATCAGGCTGGAAGAAAAGAGCGATACCAGGTTGAAAAAATGCAGAGGTATGGGGTATGCAGCATGGAGAAATTACAGGAAAAAGGCTATGACTGCTCTTTTTCGGTAGTATCACCGGAAGAAATCGTTATCAGACTGTCAGAAATACAGAAACTGGAAGAAGCTATGGGATATTTAGCTAAAGAAGAGGCAGAACTGATAACGCTATTGTTTTTTGAAGAATTTACAGTAAAAGAAACAGCACAGTATTTTGGATGCTGTACAAAAACAATCAGAAATCGGAGAAAGAAAGTATTGGAGAAATTAAAAGAATTATTATAGAAGAGTGATTATATATTGCCAATACTGTAGGTTTTTAAGTTGCCTACAGTATTGGATAGAGACAAAATTTTCTTAGATGCAACCACCTGGGGTGAGAATGATTTTGGTATTTTTATAGCCTTTGTTCTTGTTGCTACACTCCATAACAATAAAATAGTCAGTATCGTTTTCTGCCATTACAACAATTCCTTGTGAATAAGCAGTTTTCCAAAGCGGTTTAACTCCATAATATGTGGAAACGAAGGTATTTGTTGGATTTGGCATATTTACATCAAAACCATTTTCAAATAACCAAGCATGATAATTTTTAATTGCAGGTGGTGGTCCCATTATTTGAAAAGACATCATTATTGCAGCTTGAAATTCCATTTCTTCATCCATATCAATCACGTATTTTTCAGTAGGATTGAGATCATATTCATTAAGTGAAGAGTTTTTTTCTCTATTTTGGTAAAGCTTAATTTTTTTCATAGATATTCTCCTGTGGGTCTTGCATTAGCATAAGGTCGATTTTGAGATACAAAATTGTCTACCTTTAAGAATGATTTACCTAATTCATTTAAAGTAAGGATCATCATATATTCAGCAACTTCTCCAGCGTGATCAATGCTTCGCATAGGGTTTAATTTTTTACGAAATTCTTCAAATGTATCTCCAACAACTAGCCATTCGTTATCTTCTTTATCATAATAACAATGATATTCCCGCCAAAGGTTTTTGTCATTTTCTTCAAAAAAATCTTCGTCGGCTGAAAAATTTGCCCATGGGAATAGTTGTGGAAAAACCATAGTATATGGAGTGAATGGAAACCAATAGGGATACGAATACTTTTGAATGGTTTTTCCATCATTTACAATTAGTTCCGTATTTCCTCTACCGCTACTTTTATGTATCCATTCCATTGAATGTAATTTTATTTGGCCTCCATTTTGAATAATTTGCATAAACTTTTTTTGAGATAACAAAAAATTGTAGTTGGTAATATGCTCTGGAAGATTTGTAAAAGTAAGAAGTTTTTCGTTCGATGAATCGTCTAGGAAAATTTGAGATAAAGGGACTTTAACAAAAAATCCAGCTCCTTTTCCATTATTTGTTCTCTCAATGGTATCCTTTGTTAATTTTTGCCAAATACACATATCATCATCAGGATTATATAAAACTACTATGCAAGGTAAAGAGTTCATAGTCCAATAATTATATTGTCTATTGTTGATGTTTCGGAAAATTATGTAGTCATCCTTTTTTTCTTTAAACCAACTTGACCCAGATTTTATTTGCAAAGCGACAAGTTGTTTAGGTTTACCAGTAGACTCGACTAATTCCATATGAGCATCGATTCCAATATCATCAATAGGTTGTTCTCGAAACATCCAGTTATTTTTTTCGGCAATTTTTCCGCAGTGATACACACCCATTCGTTCAGTTGAATTTGCCATGTACATTCTCCTTTTTATATTCATTATAAAGAATTTGATGATTATACTTTTTAAGATTAGGATATTATAACAAACTGCTATCTTTCTAATGAGTATATCATGTTGAGTCTTTTTGTTCCATGTTGAATTTTATGTGAAGTAAAATTAAAATTTTTCAAACAGGTTAATTTTTGCCCTTTCACACATGCGGTTAGTGAAGGGGTAAATGTCTATTTGCAATTCAAGACGAGAAATCCCCTTAAAAATTGAACCTTGACAATTTCATACCAGCAGCGAGAGGATACCCGGAATTTTTCAGCTACGCATTTTGCGGCGGGAATCCGGTGAAAACGTGAAGGGATACAGATGAGAGGCACCTTTTGCAGGAACGATTACGAATTACCTCTTGCGGCTTAATGCTTAATCCTGAATTTTACCCAAGTGTCATTTCTGCTTTGCAGGATGACAGTAATAAGAGGCGGGAGGTGGTTTCAATGATTGAACAATGCAGGTGTGAGCCTGCATGACAACAGAACAGATAATAGAAGAAAGAGAGGATTCAGTCAAAATGAAAATGAGATTCAAAAGATTCTTATCCGGTTTTATGGCAGTTGCAACACTGGCTTCTACCATTATTCAACCAGTAACAGTTTCAGCTTCTGAATTAGAACCAGAAAAAATACCATTTGAACAGCAGTATGCAGAATTAAAAGATGTTCAGGATTCCCTTGATCCGAATGAGATCGTAAAGGCAAATGACATTGAACTTTCTTATGGGCAGGAATTTGATGTAGAAGTTGATCTGTCTGGAATCGAAGGTGTAGATGAAAGCAAAATTAAGGTTTTATTTCATGAGGCGAAGAATGAAGTTGGTATAGATTTTGACACACATACACCAGATACTTATAAAGCTGTCTATGCAGTAGAACCGGTCAGCGGTCATCCTGCTTATAGAATCAGCAGAAACATTACAGTAAAAGAACCGGAAACAGAACAGCTGACCGAACAGAATACTTCTGAAAATACCGTTGGTGAAGGAAATGCTGGCGAGACAGAGGATTCCGGTAATGCAGAGGAAGATGCGGACGCAGACGGGCAGACGGAAGTTGTGACAGATCTGACTGAAGATGGAGAAACAACAACGGATGAAGAGTCTGGATTAACTGTTTCCGAAGTGATGGATCAGGCAGCGGAAAATGGTATTGACCTTTATTCAATGGATGAAGGGGAAGTAGTTACTTTTATGGCAACAGATATTGCAACACAGAGTACCAAGAAAGTAACGGTGACCAGAGGAACCTGCTATCAGTATTCTGATTATGGCTATGGAAGCTATCTGACCTATAAATATACGGTTCAGTTTGGTAATGTTTCTGCAACAGCATATTGCGTGGAGCCGTCAAAATCCAGTCCTGGAAGTGGTACTTATGACATTACAAAGCTGAGTGACAGCAAAAAGCTGGCAAAGGTTTGCTATTACGGTACAAAAGCTTCTGGAGATGAAGGCTTCTTCACAGAAGAAAACGGTTATGGAAATTTAAGTGCAGGTGCAAGATTTATTCTTGTTCATCTGGCAGCTTCCTATGCAAATGGCGGAGAGTCCGCTTTTTCCGGAGCAAGCAGCAAAGCCAAAACACTTGCCATGAAACTTTATGATTACTGTGTTTCACAGCCGGAGATTCCGGATGTGGATATGAGTTTTTCTGATGCTGATGTGACTGCTTATGTAGATGGCAATAGCCAGAGAACAAAGGAGATTACATTTAAAGCAGATGAACTGCAGAGTATCACAATGAAACTTCCAAGTGGTGTGAAGCTTCATAATGTAACCACAGGAAAGACAAGTAGGGCGGGCGAAGCAGTAGAAATCAATGGTGGAACCAAGTTTTATTTGTCAGCACCTCTGACACAGGTACAGGATGTGGCAGGAAGCTGGTCAGCTACGATGAAAGGAAGCGTAACCAAGGACTATTCTGCTTACAAGATTAGTACGGGATCTGGTTCACAGGACTTAGCACTGGTATTTGGCGAAGGTGTGGATGATGAGAAATATGTGGACTTTAAAGTAACATGGGTACAGTACGCAAGCGTTAAGGCAATTAAGAAAGATGCCAAAGCGAATGCGAAGCTGGCAGGGGCAGTGTTTGGTTTATACAGCGATGCAAACTGTACCAAACTGATCACAAAGTTACCTGCGACCGATGCGAATGGGGAAGCGTCCGTACAGATCATCAAGACACAGGATACCGTATATCTGAAAGAGATTACAGCTCCAACAGGATACCGTATCAATGCGACAGCTTACAATGTGAAACTGGAAGTCAGCAAGACTACAACTGTTACTGTTCACGACGAGGAACAGCTGGGACAGCTTACCGTTTATAAAGAAGGTGAGGTTCTGGTTGGTGCTGATGTAACAGAAAATGGCATGACATTTAAGTATGAGAAACGCAGACAGAAAGGGGCTGTTTACGATGTGTACGCTGGGGCAGACATTAAAACTGCCTATGGTACAAAGGTTTACAGCAAGGGTGATCTGGTAAAAGAGAATCTTACAACAGATACAAATGGAGCTACCGTTCTTAAAAATCTGTATCTTGGTACATATATCGTAAAAGAGAAACAGGCTCCGACAGGATTTTATAATGGCGGGGAGGAAAAGACAGTAACATTATCCTATGCAGGACAGAATGTGGACGTTGTTTTCTCTGAGACAACCTTTACCAATGACAGACAGAAAGTGGAAGTAATAGTAACAAAACAGGATGGAGATACAGAAAATCCTCTGGAGGGAGGAATCTTTGGACTTTATGCTTCAAGTGACATTACTAACGTGGATGGAACTGTTATTGTAAAGAAAGGAACACTGATCCAGAAAGCGACAACAGGAGCAGACGGAACAGCGAAGTTTACAGCAGACCTGCCGCTTGGATTTTCTTATGATGTGAAAGAAGTGCAGGCCCCGGAAGGGTATGTGAGAAACACAGATGATGTTTATACTTTTGCTTTCTCTTATACCAATGATAAAGAAGCAAAACAGACATTTAAGCATACATTCAAAAATGAACGTGTGACGGCTAAGATTTCTCTGCAGAAGCAGGATAAAGAAACCAAAAAGGCAGTTCCACAGGGGGATGCCACTCTGGAAAAAGCAGTTTATGGACTGTATGCCCGTGAGGATATTGTACATCCGGACGGAGCTACTGGTGTGATCTATAAAGTAGGAGAACAGATTACAACGCTTACGACAGATAAAAATGGACAGGCTTCTGTGGATGGATTATATCTTGGCAATTACTATGTGAAAGAGATTACTCCTCCAACCGGTTATCTGGCAGATGAGGAAGAACATGATCTGATCTGCAATTATGAAGGAGACCTTGTAGCAGAAGTAAAACGTGATTGTCTGTCTCTAGAGCAGGTAATGAAGCAACCGTTCCAGATTATCAAAGCAACAAACAACGGAAAGACCGATGCCGACTTACTGAAAGGGGCAGGATTTACCGCTTATCTGGTATCTTCCCTGAAAGTAAAGGAAGATGGCAGCTATGATTTTGATTCTGCCAAACCAGTAGTGATCGGGGAAAACGGTGCAACAGAAATCTTTACGGATGAGAAAGGCTATGTCTGCAGTATTCCGATTCCTTATGGAACGTATATCGTCCGTGAGACAACCACTCCGCATAACTATACTCCAGTAGATGACTTCATTGTACAGATTACAGAGAACCATCCAAATACGCCGCAGGTGTGGAGAGTGATGCTGGATAAAGAGTTTGAAGCGAAGCTGAAAATCATTAAACAGGATGACGAAACAAAAAAGGCAGTGCTTCAGAAGAATACAGAGTTCAAGATTTTCAACATGGACACTGAAAAATATGTGGAGCAGGTAACAACTTATCCGACTACGGTAAAACATAAATCCTATTTTACAGATGAGCAGGGATATTTGATTCTTCCGCAGAATCTTAAAATCGGACATTACCGTATTGAGGAAGTAAATGCACCTTATGGATATACTCTGAATGAGAATTACTATGAGGTGAATGTAGATTCCAACACTGCATATCAGATGGATGGAACCTCTGGCGATGTTATTATCGAGATTGCATATGAAAACCATCCGGTCAAAGGTGAACTGAACATCGTAAAACAGGGTGAGGTTCTGAATGGATTTAAGGACGATTTCACTTATAAGAAAGAAACTTTGGAAGGTGCAGTTTTTGAAGTCTATGCAGCTGAGGACATTTACACAGCGGATTTCCAGAAAGATGACCAGGGTAACCGTATTCTGGAATATGCTTCTGGAGCATTAGTGGGAACCGTTACAACCGATAAAGACGGAAAAGCACAGATTACTGACCTCCCTCTTGGAACGTATAAGGTTGTCGAAAAGACAGCACCAGATGGTTTTGTTTTAAATGAGGAAGCACAGACTGTTACGTTCTCTTATGAGGATCAGAAAACACCAGTGATCGAGCAGACAGCTATCTTCGAGAATGACCGCCAGAAAGTAGAAGTATCCGTGGTAAAACAGGATGCAGAGAATGAGACGGTTGTAGCAGGTGCAGAATTTGGACTTTATGCAAAGGAAGATATTCTCGCTCATGGAGAAGTGGTTGTGAAAGCAGATACTCTGCTTGGAAAAGCAGTCAGCAATGAAGATGGAAAGGCAGTATTTGACCTTGACCTGCCATTCGGAACTTACTATATCAAAGAGCTTGCGGCTCCTGCCGGTTATGTATCTTCTTTTGAGACACTGGAAGTAACTGCAAAATATCAGGGACAGGATGTGAAAGTTGTAAAGCTGGAATCTGTATTTAAGAACCAACCAACAAAGGTAACATTTAAGAAGTCAGATATTACAACAGGAGTAGAGCTTTCCGGTGCAACTCTTACAGTGCTTGATAAAGATGGAAATGTGGTAGACACATGGAAATCTGTAAAAGGGGAAGTACATCTGATTGAAAGACTGACTGCCGGGGAGACCTATACACTTCGTGAGGAAATGGCTCCTTATGGTTATCTGATGGCAGAAGAGATCACATTTACTGTGGAGGATACGGAAGAAATTCAGAAAGTGGAAATGAAAGATGCCGTACCGACCGGAACACTGATCATCAATAAAAAAGGTGAGTTTCTGGACAAAGTATCTGCACTGGATTCCGTTGGCGGCTGGATCAAGCATCTGTTTGAGTATCTCTCTGGCTCATTAAAAGATGTTACTTTTGAAGTTTACGCCTTAGAGGACATTAAAGCAGCAGACGGTGAGAGTGAGGATTATTACAAAAAAGATGCACTGGTAGCAACTATTACAACAGATGAGACTGGTGTGGCAAAACTGACGGATCTCCCTCTTGGCAAATATTATGTTAAAGAGAAAGAGACAGCAAATGGGTATGTCCTTGACGGTGAAGCCCGTGAGGTTGATTTGACCTACCGTGACCAGAATACTGCGGAAGTTACTTATTCTGCGGACTGGCAGAACAAACGTCAGAAAGCAGAAGTGAAAGTGCTGAAAAAAGAGAAAGATTCTGACCGTGTACTGGAAGGAGCCGTATTTGCTCTGTGCAATAAAGAGGATATTGTCAATGCAAAAGGTGATGTGATCCTGAAAGCGGATACTGTGATTGAAGAACAGGCTACGGATAAAGATGGAAAATTGATCTTTACTGCGGATATTCCTCTTGGTTACACTTACTATGTGAAAGAAACTTCTCCAGCACCGGGATTTGCAACCACAGACCAGGTACAGGAGTTTACTTTTGAGTATGGTGGAGCAGAAAAAGAAATTCTGTCTTATGAATTTACTTTTGAGGATGAGTCAACAACCGTAGAATTTACCAAAACATCTCTGATCGATGGAAAAGCGGTTGAGGGAGCCAAACTGAAAGTAACTGATGAGAGTGGAAACACTGTGGATGAATGGACATCCGGAAAAGAACCACATATCATCAAGGAACTGACGGTTGGTAAGAAGTACACGATGACAGAGACACTTCCTGCAGATGGTTATGTTACTGCGGAGAGCATTACCTTTACGGTAGAAGATATCAGTGAGGTACAGAAAGTGGAAATGAAAGATGATGTGACAAAAGTGCAGATTTCCAAGACCGATATTTCCGGTAAGGAACTGCCAAGAGCCAAATTGACAATTCTTGATAAAGATGGAAAAACAGTAGAGAGCTGGACATCTGAAGAAAAACCACACTACATTGAAATGCTTCCGATCGGAGAGTACACCCTCCGGGAAGAAACTGCACCAGATGGATACCTGGTAGCAGAGGATGTGAAGTTTACTGTAAAAGATACTGGAGAAATCCAGAAAGTTGTGATGAAAGATGAAGTGAAGCCGACGGAAACTCCAACAGAGACGCCAACGGAGACACCAACACCGGAAACACAGAAAGGTACAGGAACAACCAAAACATCTATGTCACCAAAAACGGGAGATAACACACCAATCCTGTTCTGGATTCTGCTTGCAGGAGCTGGAATGGCAGGTGTTGGTGGCACAGTGATTCTTCGTAAAAAGAAGAAAAAATAAGAGATCATAAGATTTCTGAAAACAGGAAGGGCATTTATGGATGATGATTCATAGATGCTCTTTTTGTTAATACTGAAAAGAAAGTGAAGGGAGAAGAAATGGGATGAAAACAGTATTGATCATTGCAGCGATTGCAGTATTTCTGGTATATGGGTTTGTTTTATATTGTTGTATAAAGGTTGGTAAAGAATCAGATTTTACATTAGAAAATTTTCAAAAGGGAAGTGAAACAGATTGCAGGACGAAGTAAACGAAAAAACAGTCTCGCTGTGTATCCGATGTGGAAAGGTTACGGCTAATCTGTTAAAGGCAGCAATGACAAAATCTCTTGCAAAGATGGAGCAGGAGAAAAGACAGCAGGGACAGAAAACAAACCAGAAACAGCCCCAGAAGGAAAAGGAGGATAAGACCTACAAGGGAAAACAGAGCCTTGATAAGCTGATGAAGCAGAATGTACAGCTGTCCAACATTGAGATTACAGATGGAAACATCAAGTCTTTTGAACGGGTAGCAAAGAAGTACAGCATGGATTTCAGCCTGAAAAAAGATGTGACTGCGGACCCGCCAAGATACTATGTGTTCTTTAAGGCAAGGGATGTCGATGTGATGACTGCCGCTTTTAAGGAATATACGGGACAGACGTTGAATAAGGACAAAAAACCATCTGTGAGGAAGAAGTTGAAGCAGGCGATCACTAAATCGCTTGCAAAGCACAGAGAGTTGGAGAAAACAAAAGGAAAGGAGAAGGAGCCGTCATTATGAGCAGATTACAGAAGTTGCTTGGTGTAGGAAAAGGATACCTGGAGAGATTACCGCCGGTGGATGTACATAAGCTGCTGCGGATCCTTCTGCTGAATCTTCCGTATATCATGATTTTTTATGTGGGAAATAAGCTGGCATGGTTGTATCAATACTGTGCAGGTAATTCCATGATAGAAAGACTGATGGTGCTGATCTTGAATTTCCAGCTGGCATTTAGCAGGATTCTTCCAAGTATGCATAAAAATGAATTGCTGGTTGGGTTGACCGGAGCCGTGGGAGTGAAGCTCATGGTTTATCTAAAAGGGAAAAATGCCAAAAAGTTCCGGCAGGGAGTGGAGTATGGTTCGGCTAGATGGGGGACAGCAAAAGACATTGCACCCTTTATCGACCCAATATTTGAGAACAATATTCTCCTTACCATGACCGAACGGCTGACTATGAACGGCAGACCCAAGAATCCGAAATTTGCAAGGAACAAGAACGTGATTGTAATTGGCGGATCTGGTTCCGGAAAGACCAGGTTTTATGTAAAACCAAATCTGATGCAGATGGGAAAATATATCAGTTATGTGGTCACGGACCCCAAGGGAACGATCATCATTGAGTGCGGAAAGATGCTGGTACGGCATGGATATAAAGTGAAAGTATTGAATACGATCAATTTTTCCAAGAGTATGCACTACAACCCATTCCACTATATTCATTCAGAAAAAGATATTCTGAAACTGGTGAATACTATCATGGTAAACACCAAAGGGGAAGGGGAGAAGTCCAGTGAGGATTTCTGGACGAAGGCAGAAAGGCTTCTGTACTGTGCATTGATTGGCTATATCTGGTATGAAGCACCGGAGGAGGAACAGAACTTTGCGACGCTGCTTGAATTTATCAATGCATCGGAAACAAGGGAAGATGATGAGACATTTAAAAATGCAGTAGATATGCTGTTTGAGGAACTGGAGAAAGAAGAACCGGAACACTTTGCGGTACGCCAGTATAAAAAATATAAATTAGCCGCCGGCAAAACGGCAAAGTCGATTCTTATTAGCTGCGGAGCCAGACTTGCTCCATTTGATATTGCGGAGCTTCGTGAGATCATGAGCTATGATGAAATGGAACTGGATATGGTAGGAGATCAGAGGACAGCATTGTTTATCATTATTTCAGATACCGATGATACTTTTAACTTTGTTGTGGCAATGATGTACAGCCAGTTATTTAACCTGTTATGTGACAGAGCAGACGATGTACACCATGGACGATTACCTTATCATGTCAGAATATTAGCTGATGAATTTGCAAATATCGGACAGATTCCGAAATTTGATAAGCTGATCGCAACTATTCGTAGCCGTGAGATTTCAGCATCCATTATCCTCCAGTCGCAGTCACAGCTCAAGACCATCTATAAAGATGCTGCTGAAACTATTTTAGGTAACTGCGATACGATGTTGTTCCTTGGCGGAAAGGAAAGTTCCACATTAAAGGAGATTTCCGAGACACTTGGAAAGGAAACGATTGATTTATACAACACTTCTGATACCCGTGGACAGAGCCGTTCTTATGGGATGAATTATCAGAAAACAGGAAAGGAATTGATGAGCCGGGACGAGCTTGCGGTCATGGATGGCAGTAAATGCATCCTTCAGCTGAGAGGTGTCAGACCATTTTTCAGTGACAAGTTTGATATTACCAAGCATAAACGATACAAGGAATTGTCGGACTATGATAAGAAAAATGAATTTGATGTGGAAGCGTATATGCGGCATCGTATGGAAGTGAAGCTGACAAGGACACAGGAATTTGACCTGTATGCCTTTTCAGAAGAAAGTCTGTCAGAAGAATTAAATACAGAAAACAAGGAAGCAGAGCATGTGAAAGATGTAAACACATAGCTCTTTTTTCTTTGCCCTTATAGGGAGGTGATGGATTTGAGAGATCATGAAAGGCCGCCCATAAGGGCAGAGCCGGAAGAGACTTCTTAAAACATAGATAGAAACTGATAAAAAGCAAAGATTTGAAAGGAGACAACGACTATGGCGTTTTTTAATCAGGCAATTAATATTTTACAGACTCTTGTAGTAGCAATCGGAGCTGGTCTTGCAGTATGGGGTGTTATCAACCTGCTGGAAGGTTACGGAAACGACAATCCGGGTGCAAATGCTCATGTGCGGTAAAGTAATAAAAAGATTTAGGTAGCCGCCTTAACTATTC